>Ga0123353_10017532_pt1 | contig 10532 bp, 9 predicted proteins | sample TergutLab28metaG_3_FD_92763 | JGI IMG/M metagenome (GOLD analysis project Ga0123353, IMG submission 92763) | Labiotermes labralis P3 segment gut microbial communities from Petit-Saut dam, French Guiana - Lab288 P3 | ecosystem: Host-associated > Arthropoda: Insects > Digestive system > Gut ... | reverse complement strand
AGAGGTATAGCTCTACTCTTTCTTGACCATGGCACTAGAAGGGGGTGAGGGGTCAGCGTCACGCCCCGGCCGCTCTTTACCCCTGGGAAAGACCCGGTAACCATTGTACAGAAGGGTGGGTGGGCCCCAGGGCCGGTCTGGACAGGTGCGGAAAATCTCGCCCCCACCGGGATTCGATCCCCGGACCGTCCAGCCCGTAGCCAGTCGCTATACTGACCGGGCTATATGGCCCACTTCCATAATGTGAACTTTTACAATTCACTGTGTAAATCATTTCTGTCCTGTAGTTTATAAGAACACAGCTTTGTCTCTGGCAGAGCATGCTTTATCACCTTGAACCTTTTGCAGCATCATTTAAGAAATCAGTTAATATAAATGTTCTCTTCATTACATTTTAGTACATTAGTTGCATTGTGTCATACGGAAATTGAATCACACAAAACATTGGTTTCTCCTGAATTTGGAACTTAGTGACCATATCTGAGAGGAAATCAAGAAGGCAAGAGAAAAGTAAGTACATCCTTATTTAAAACTGTACAGGGGGATTTACAATAGGACCCTGCATATTAAAGGGTTTTAACAAAAATTAGGGTTCCTACCAGACAGGATCTGTTTTGTGGTATTAGATGATGGTCAATGCTCTTACTTTGTTTATGTGTTACGAAAGTGTAGAATGAAACCACTGTGACCATTTTCATGCTTTGAAACCAAGTGTGGATTTCCATGACAAATAATACGGATACAGTGGGGTAGGCTACAACGAACAGTTTTTATCCATAAAATCAGGATTTTACAACAAACACAGACGCTACAAAAACGCAGAGGTACTATCGGCCGATGTAGCACCCGCACGTGCATGGCAAGTCAGGCCTACCCGCTTTGATTAGAGCATCAGTCATTAGATTAGATTGTTTATGCTTTTTATTAGGGATAATTTGTTCATAGTTTTCACTAAGGAAAGACTGCTTTTGTTTTTTAAATTTACATGTACAGTGTATAAAAGTTAAATAAATTATATTTTTTATTTTGTTTTATATTTTTCCTGTTTAAATGGTTGTGTTGGATGGTAACATTGCTCTAGGCTGTGGGTCTGGAACAGATTACCCCTAGATACATATATTTCAATGTATGCTAGAACAAACAGATGGTATAACAAATGAGGTTCTAGAACCAATTATGTTTGTTCCAGCATACCCCACTGGATATTCAAAACACTGTGTGCTACTTTTTCCAGAAGAGTAATACTGTATTTAAGGAATCCATACTCAGTGTATAAGATATGACTTCAACATATGACTTGACATACTATGCAGTTGACTCTCATTCCCATGTCAGACTAGTGTTTTAGTCATTTTCATAAATTAATGAAAGCCCTTACAATTCATCAGTAAATTTTCGGTATATTAAAAAACAGAGACAAAGAACACATAATGCATTTCACTGTGCACAGTTTTCCTTAACATTGCCCAAATTGTTCACATTGAACAGTATATTAATATATATCTCGTTGTACATACATTTAAAAAGGCAGAGAGATAAATGCTGCATGCTTCTTGTTTTACTCACAGATCTGCATAATAATAATAATTTCTATCATGCAAACAATATATCCTGCATAAGAAATGTTGGAAGCTGATTTGTGCTACTTGCTTAAACTGAGATTTTAAAATAGTGCTATAGATTATATCTGTAACATAAATAAAAAAGTTGTTCATATAAACTGTGTTATTGAAGTTCCTGCATGTTATGCTTACTACATTGAACTTAGTTTTAATTAGTGGCATTATTCATCTGATAAAGGTTAAGAATTCTGCATGGTCATGCTTTCATCTAATAACAGATAAATTATATAAACTTTGATAGAATACATAATGGAGAAAACAAATCTCTTCATCTAATTATAATTCAACAAATTTCCATAATGTTCTATAATCATACAGCACATTTCCATGGACATGAGTGTCATTCGTTGGTAATGCTAAACCAGAAGTAAACAATAAGGCAGTAATTAAATACTGAGGGTAATGCCTGTAATATAGTATATTATACCACTACTTACAAATAGCAGTACTCTCCTGTCACAATCGAACACAAAATTAAGTCCTAGATAATTACTTTGCCCCCAAAGTATATTATCACTGTCAGAAATGCCAACAATTTTACAATTTACAATAGACCCTCTAATTTATCTAAAATTGGATTTCCCTCCTCAAAGTGTCCACTTGTGTTTTCGTTTAGTATGTATTCAAGGGTTTTATAAAAGCTTCTGGGACTCTTTATGTTTCTCTGTGTTCACAACAATGACATTTTTCCATGTTCATTTTTAGCATACAGAGTTTTCATTATACAGGGTTATTTGTAAGTCCGTGAAACATTTTAAAAATTCGCAACAAATAAACTACTCAGCAGATCATGGTAGTTCCTACGCCGATAGAGAGAGAAACTCTCCAAGTTTTTTTTTTTTTTTTACATATTTCACAGATGCTCAATTTGTCCACCTTTGGTAATACGGCAGACATCTATGCTATAGTCCATCTTGTTCCACATGGGTGTCAGCATTTCACGGTCGACCAGAGCCACAGCAGCAATGATACAGTTGCGAAGATCCTGGAGATTAGCGGGGAGTGGAAATATGTAAAAAAAACTTGGAGAGTTTCTCTCTCTATCGGTGTAAGAACTACCATGATCCGTTGAGTAGTTTATTTGTTGCGAATTTTTAAAATGTTTCACAGACTTATGAATAACCCTGTATAATACCGTGTAAGGCCGGCATAAGTTCTGAATTTGTCTAGACTGGCACTTACACACTGTCATAATTTCAAAACTCTGTACAAATAAATTTTTCCAAGATACTTCACTTCATTACATATAGAAAAGGTTTAATGTGAAAGTAAAACTCTTCATTACATATTTCTACACAAAAACCTAAACAACTCAGCAAGCGCAATTTTTAATGTAAGTGTCAGACTTTTCACAAAAGCATATTTTAATGGACTTCTTTTAGGTAAAAGTTTTTGTGTTTCACTATTCCTTTTATATTAATTACACTTTTAAGCATTGCTCCATGCTTTGAAACATATTTGCTAAATTTCAGTTTCCACTGCAACAAAAAATCTTCACAAAAGAAAGAGTGAGTAACAGAACAGCGACGTTAACTTAAAGGATCAGACATACCAGCTGAAGTTTCTGCATTTCAACCAAGTATAATTTTTGTTGCAACAATTTTTGTCATAGAAATAACAACAGATTTTAAGGCTGTCACCTAGCAAATAAGTTAGCGCACATAAACACTATATTTTTATTATATTTATTTATCCAATCCAGCTACATAGGGCCATAGCCCATAAGATATAGAAGATGTCAAAATTTGTGTAACGTAAATAAGGCAAAATCTGTACAAGAAAAACATGGAATAGTTCTTATGCATAATTAATTCACAGTCTAAGAATGAAGTATAAAAAAAAATACATACATTTTCTCTGTTGCCTATTATGATTTATTTGTGCTTATCATTAAATTAAATTTAAAAAATAATATGATGTGACATTGCACATCATTTTTATTATTTACAGTGTGTGCCGCATGGTGATTGCTTCATGTATGAAAACACACACAGCTGCATTGAAGTAACACAGAGTTTGATACAGATTTCTTTATGTATTAAAAGTGCATATGTAATCAAGCAACAAAACAGCGGTGGACATAGCTCAATTTATGCATTGGAAACAACATATAATCTTGTAGCAACAGGACCAGAGTTGTATGAACACCAAAGACTTTTGTATTTTTGATATAATAATACGTTCATTCTAATCAGAATAACATTCCAATACTGATGTCAAGTTTAACTCCTCAGATATTTATGACAATGATATGGTTTAAGTTCACTGAAAAATGCAATTAATTTTTGTTTTGACAACAAAATGTAACTGTTCTCTGACAAAAATGGTAATGATATGATTTGAATAAAATTATCAATGCAATTATTTTGTTTTGTTGTTAAAACATATTCCATTAGGTCATCTTTCTTTAAGAAACCCTACTACAAGCTTGCCAGCAGATAATCTGAGAGTCTATCATAAATATGTATTTCTATAGAGTCAGGATAATCTCTATGTTGTGTCCGTTGTGTTCAAGGAAATAAGTCCGGTACTAGAAGTTACACTGAAGACTGCCACTGCGGTTGGTGTGAGCTGTTCTAGTGAGGTGGTACTTGTGGTCAACCCCAAGAGAATTGTGGCAGCAGTTGTAGCATTGACAGTACTAGACCCTGCTTCAGTGGGCATGACAGATGACAAATTCATCAATAGAGGTGTCACCACAGAAATAGTACTTCCAATTTGTGGAATATGTGTACCTTGCATGGGGCCCATTAATGATGGTCCTCCCATCTTGCAAATATCGGGGCTTGCTGCACCCAAAATTGCATCCAGTAAGTATGCCACAAGAGATCCCGCAGTAAGACCAATATTATAAGACAGTGTCATGATGTTACCTGAAATAATTGAAATTAAATTGTCATATACATGATTATCTTACAGGCTACAAAATTATATTTCTTTTTCAAGAATGGTTTTTGTAGCCTGAATAGGGTAACACCTAATTAGTTTCCCTATTACTGTATCATAGCATTCAATCTTTGTATTCTGCATTTTGTCCAAGTATCTGCAATGTATAAGTAAACAAACTTATGATACTAAATTTCTTGGAATAATCACTGATAGTTCTCTGTCTTGGGAAGTCCATAATGATGAATTAACTTCTAAATTAAACAAAGCATGCTGTGAGATTAGGGCAGTTACACCATCCATGTCTTTAGAAGTAAAAAGTATGATCTCTTTTTCTTATGTTCACTCTATTGTATCATATGACATAATTTTGGGGGGAATTCTTTTCATAGTAAACTTATATTCAAAATTCAAAAAAGAATAATTAGAGTTATTATGGGTTATAGTAGTACAGATTTCTGTTGTGAGTTGTTTAAAAATTTGGAAGTCTTGCTTCTCCGATCTCAGTATATATTTTCTTTACCACTGTTTGTTGTTAAGAATAGAGAATTGTTTAGATCTAATTCTGATGTTCATAACATTAATACAAGATATAATTCTGACTTACATTTACCCATAGCAAATTTAGCAACATTTCAAAAGGGAGTTTTTTTTATTTTTGAATTATAATTTTTATCAAACTTCCATCAACTATCAAGGATATATCATACAATGTCACATAGTTTAAACAGGCCTTAAAAAGGTTTTTTCTTGCTAAATCTTTTTACTGAGAATATTTTGACTGGAGATAAATTAAAGATCTTGGTTCTTCACTAGTCTGAAATTAGTAGAATATTTAAATATTTTCTGAATTACTACTATATTAAATATACTTATTATTATAACACAGATTATAATTTTAATTTCGATTTCAATTTGAATAATTGCAGGTCTAATGTGTGTGTGTGTGTGTGTGTGTGTGTGTGTGTGTGTGTATATATATATATATATATATATATACATATTCTCATTCAGTTTTACATATTGTTTTCTTAAGATATTAGCTATGACAATTGCTTTATTTTCCATGTATTATGCATACCTTTGACATTTTATGTAACTATTGCTATATCTAAGGATCTATGGAATGTGGAAAAATGATTAAATAGGATAAATGTAAACTTAATAAGTAAACTCAGTCTATAAAATAATGTTTATAAATAAAACTACTTCTGAAACTTAAGCTTTTGAGATTCGTGTTCAATGTGGTGAAGCAGCATTCGGGGTCAGGTGACAAACAGGACTGAAAATGCCTGAACTTTATGGTAATCATTAAAGTTACAACCTTAAGAGTGAATAAATTTTGTGGTTAACTGGAGGCCCTTAATAAGGAACTATAAGTGGTAAGGATGTGGGATGTGATGGGGGTTGGAGAAAAAACCGAGGTGCTAACCAATAAGGGAGTCACCACCATTGTAGCAAAACAGATAATATACAAAAAAAGTTTTCCCTGAAATGAAAACAATGAAGATAAATTCCTCACAGTTACAGGGAAGCTGATGCTTTGGCGTCTAACATCAGGTATACCCATCATGCAGTGAGATGCTCAAAATGCCTAGCATCAGGTTAAGGTGATGACATTTAATGGCCCCTTTTATGCAGCTCTCATTCAAATTCAGATCTTCTGCAGCTCCCACAGTGCATTAATTTCTGGTGCCAAATGGTATATGAGTAGATACACGGCCCTGGAGGCACTGAACTGTTATTCAGAGGAGAGGGTGAGTGCAGAAGTGGAAGAAGAGTTGGAGCTGGGCTTCTTTTAATCCGTTTCAATCCTCCCAGTTAAAGTTTCTCTGATGATTTGTGGACAGTAGCCACAGATGTTGGTTGTGACTTTAAAGTAATGACTACAAACGGAACTATTGTTACTGGCAACAACGCATTGCCCATTTGAAACAACAAAGTTTAATGGCTCAAAACCTCTTCTGCATTAAAGACCAATTTTATCTCACTGCTTCTACAATAGACTACATGTCTTTTAAAGATAAAGTGATAATAATTCCAGATATGTATGTGATTCAAGCAAACAATGTCACACTGTTTGCTGGTACTGTTGTCTTGCTCTTTTCTGCCACTCTGGGCACATAACAGTATTACAGAGACCAAAAACAATCTCTTATAGAAGAGATTTAATTCACTTAAATTAAATGCCTCACATGGAGCCGCCATCCAACAGTCTTGTTAGAGCAATACACAGGATGTCTTCAACAGCCAATCAGAACATATGACCATTGCTGTCAAACTAAGTGGGAGTAAATACACAGTGGAGTGCATAACAGCAGCATGTCTATATGGAATATGTCAGCAGTGCTTGTAACCACATGGAGAGAGTGCTGCCACCAATATCAACATCAGAAAATATGATTTCTGTGTAATCCTTTGCTGAAGTCTCTTCATATAGTAAAAATAGCTGATGAATGACTGATAATGCCTTCAAGGTCCCCAGCTTGCAAGCTACTGATACAGTCAAGCTCTAAATAATGTACGTTAACCTGTCACATATTCACATTTCTTTCCATCATGTTTAGGTGGTAAATTTATCTGTATACTCAGTGATTACCTAAAAAAAGTCATTGTAAAAAAAAAGAATCTGATAAATGACAGGTCTAACTGAACAGATAATTCAACAGGACTCAACAAGACACTGACAAAAGTCCACTTGCATCCATATTACATCATTGGATGACTATATCCAGCATGGCCAGTATAAGACATATGATGAATGAAGATTATGAAAATCTGAAGCACAATCTGCCTTTTTTGAGCCCTGCTGAATGGTGGGGCCTCATTCAGCCACACAGACTCTAATAGCCTTAAACCTGACCCGAAATGTAGGACAAAATTTATTCCTCAATTTCGTGAATGAAGTAGACATGATGCTCTGATTACCTGTGAGTTCTCTGTGTTCTTCAGAAACTCTGCTTGGAGCCTGAATCATTGGCACACTGCCAACCAGTCCGTTAGTCACTCCAAGTAGCAGAGAGAATAACATAGGGTATCCTTCTCCTGGGATAAGAGGATTAGCTCTAGGAGTGGCACACAGCAGTAGCAGGGGTACCAATAATGTGCGTAGCCATGCAAACACAATCAGTTGTGTCCGTGACCAGTCATATGATACTGATGCCAATACCTGTTAATGACATCAAATCAAGACCAAAATCTGTCAATCCCATTAGATCAAAATAAATGTATATTTACTTCTAGAATATAATGTTGTCTTAGTGGACACATCCACTTCTTAACATACTGTTAAATAACTGAAGAATAAAAACCGACTAGAAGCCACTTATTATTTTATTGTACTTCTTATGTGCCCAACATGTTTCGGGCACTACTATGCCCATCATCAGGAGCTCGCAACTATAATGTTGATTAACACATTGGCCGTTTCGTTTTTGCTGTAGACTGGAGGTTAGGTGTGGTTAGGCTGGAGTGTCCAGGCCAATGTGATAATCAACATTATAGTCGCGAGCTCCTGATGATGGGCATAGTAGTGCCCTAAACATGTTGAGCCCATAAGAAGTACAATAAAATAATAAGTGGCATCTAGTTAATTTTTATTCTTCAGTTATCACAATGACGCACGTTCCAACAAACATCAAATACTGTTAAATAATTTCTGGTTTTGGAAGTGCAGTGAATACTGAGTATCTTGGTACTTCATCCTCAAATGGGCCACTGCCATTTTATACCACACGGATTACACTGGAATTCAGTCCAGGTTTCTGCAGTCAGAAGTCAGACAAGCCACTTGAACTCTATTGAACTATATCACAGCCTAATTAACTCCCTGCTTACATGTGATGTAAAGGTTCACCATCACATTCAAAAGAGTCTACTGGACCTTGTACTGAGCCACTAAAATCCAGTCCACAACATTACACCCCACTTTACAGAGATAAATTTTAATAATATCCTTTTAACTAAGCCTGTATTTCCAAGTGGTACATTCTGTTGAAGTTTCTACCCAAAATTTTGTATAAACTTTTCTTTTCCATCCTTTATGCTAAACGCCCTATCCACCTTATCTTCTATAATTTAATCTTCCTAACAATGTCAGGTAAAAGGTGAACATTATGAAGGTCCTCATAATGTAATTCTAAGGGTAATCTTGCTACTTCTTTTGTATGGAGGTTCATATATTATAAAACATGTTCAATTTATGTTTTTCACTTAGAGTGGTAGACCAGGACACACACACACACTTTAAAATATATGTTCAGGACATTATAATGAAGATGGATCTGTAAGATCCTTCTTCACACTTGTTTTGTTAAGAAGTCACATTATTTTAAGATATTTAAATGTATTATACCTAATGAACACTTTTCTGTTGATAAAAGTTTATGAACAATTCAGCTGTAAGCATTTTAAGCTTCTGATTCAAAAAGGAACCATTTTATTTCTCTTCAAAATAAAATATAAATTTACGTACAGAGTCTTATACCAAGGGCTATACATACTTTTCCCACAAGGTCAGAAGCATTGAAGACTGCCATAAGAATTACAGGCATCCAGCTGCCAAATTTGCAGCTGACAATCTCACTCTCAATGCCTGGATACAGACACAGTGTAACAAAGTATGCCAGCCCGATGGACAACATGTACGGCCAGATCGACTTTGCCACTTCCCATCGCGCCATGAAGCCTCCTGAGACAGAAGCAGAAAGCATTATAAAAGAAATGGATTATCTTACATCAAGAAATTCAGCTGTGCTATGTTCTTGTTAAGTAACTGAAACGGATTTTGTTTAAAATTTATGACATGTACACCACAGATTTATTGCTATGATCAAAAACAATGTTATTGCTATGTACACGAAACATTTACTGTTGTTCTACAATGATTAGTATTAGGCAGTAATAGTTGCTAAAGAACATAATGCTGTTTCTCATTTCAGAATTGAGTGCGAAGTAATTAATTTCAATATATTCTCTCAGTTAAATTCAGTTGCAATAAAAATCATGTGCATGATTGTGGAGGAAAAGAGAAGAAGAAGTTTACTGAGAAACACAACAGGAATCTGAGAGTACTGAATCAACTGGAAATCACTTACGTTTCAAGCCTCCCCAAGCCTTTCTCTGGCTGGAGCCATATACACTCTTCATACGGATTACAACATCCTCTACTTTATAGGTTGGACCTTCAACACCTGCAGAGCCTGGGGTATTAGTAGCAGTGGGTTCATACACTGGATTGGAGAAACTGAATGGAGTGTAATGTCCAGTAACAGCGGCTGCTGCTGCTGCAGCTGCATTATCAGAATTGCTGGTCCCAGAATCTGTTGCTAGAGGACTCTGCTGCAGTTTGAGCACTCCATATTGACTCTTCACCACACCATCAGTTTGGTCTGATGGATCCATCTGCAATGAAACATTCTGTTACGCTGCTGAGAACCAATACATAACCGTTAGCCTAATAAGTTTTTAATACTGAATGTACTGTCTGAATGGATTAACATTCCTGCTTCATACTCAGAGGTTCCAACTTCAAATCTCTGCTCTTGAGATTTTTTATCAGTTTTCTCACCCCTTCCAGGCAAACGCTGAAAAAGTACCTTAAAATGGGCTAGAGTTATCTTCACATATTTTATAAAATTTTAACACCTAAGTTTCTGCTTCATAACCAATACACTTTAAAAAGAATATTAAATTATGTAAATGAGATACATTCTTCAAGTGTTGAAGAAATATACATACAGCAAGAAGTTTCTGAGCATGCATACATGATTATATTTATGTAAAAGCTTCTGGTTGGACTTAACAATTAGTGTATAACTTTATAATACATATGTATGCAAAATTGTTATAGTGAATATTGGCAAAATATGAACGATGAATAAGCAGCAGAAGTTCCCCCCCCCCCCCCCCAAAAAAAAAAAAAAAAAATATTTTTAAAATTTTTTTTTCTTTTTTAAAAATAATTTTTTTTTTTTTGTTACAATTTTTAGAGGGTTTTGACAAAAAAAAATACCAAAAAATTTT
>Ga0123353_10017531_pt1 | contig 10533 bp, 10 predicted proteins | sample TergutLab28metaG_3_FD_92763 | JGI IMG/M metagenome (GOLD analysis project Ga0123353, IMG submission 92763) | Labiotermes labralis P3 segment gut microbial communities from Petit-Saut dam, French Guiana - Lab288 P3 | ecosystem: Host-associated > Arthropoda: Insects > Digestive system > Gut ... | reverse complement strand
CGCCCGTCAGCCGTCGTGCCTGTAATAGTTATCTCTCTGCCGTCCGCAATGTGCAGAAACAGCCCGATATTTTCCTGACGCAATATCGCGCGTCCATCTATTTTCTCAAACGTAAAGCCGGGGCCAAAGTCCGAGTATTCCTCGAAGACCGAGCCAGGGGTCACTTCTCTGACCGTCGGCAGTGCAATTATTTCTGTCGGCGCAACCAATACAAATGCCAGTAAAAGCCCCAAAATAAGGTTCATTGCGGAGCCGGCAACCATTATCAAAAAGCGTGAAGTTTTACTGGCATTAAGAAACGCCTGTGGATCGTCAGGACTGCTGTTTTCATCATCGAAAGCGCAGAACCCGCCGATGGGAAACGCGCGGATAGTGAACTTTGTCCCCTCAGTGCCATCGGGGAGGTTTTTTTGCTTTTTATAAATCACGGGGCCCATACCGATGGCAAACTCCAGTACTCGCACGCCGCGTCTGCGCGCCATAAGATAATGTCCCAGCTCGTGTGCGACGATCAAAATACTTAAAATAACAATAATGATAACACCTGATAAAATACCTGACATATACTACTCCTTTTCTCCTAAACTAAAATCTTGTGCGGAATAATTTTTTCCCAGTTTCGCCGGCTTGGGAGGTATGCGCTTAAAAGGGTCATAGATAAACTTGTTGCAATGGTAATGCGGCTTAACCACACCGCGATGGATACAGCCAATTTCATTATTCGAAATCTGTTTGCCTTTTTGGCAATAACCGCAGCGAGGGTCTATATCTTTCTTAAAAATAGACATATCTTAAAACACTCCCTTGAAAATCCGGCAAGATTATGATAGTATACTCCTTAGCCAGTAGAATTTGTAGTCATGCGGCTGTTAGGTGGTGCGGCAAAACTGCAGGAATGCTTGCGCCTTTCAAGGCTTTGCCATGCCGCATGTCGGCAAAAAGACCGATGCTGGGCTGCGAATTTCGCTGGTTAAGGAGTATAGATGGTAACATTGTACTATATAACCATAACTCTGTCAAATCCGGGGAGGATGAAAATAATGAGCCACGTATCAAATCTATTCGGAAGCATGGTCTTTAATGAGCGTGTTATGCGCGAAAGACTACCAAGGGAGATACACTCCGCGTTAAGGCGCACGATGTCTCAGGGCACCGCTTTAGACGCAAAGATCGCTGACATCGTTGCCAATGCCATGAAGGACTGGGCGATAGAGAAGGGCGCGACCCACTATTGCCATTGGTTCCAGCCGCTTTCGGGCTTTACTGCGGAGAAGCACGAGTCTTTTATCTCTCCTACGCGCGAGGGCGAGGTCATTCAGGAGTTTTCGGGAAAAGCGCTTATCCACGGCGAGTCCGACGCGTCAGCGTTTCCCTCCGGGGGACTTCGCGCTATTTTCGAGGCACGCGGCTATACGGCGTGGGATCCCACGTCATACGCTTTTGTACGTAACGGCGCGTTAGTTATCCCCACCACGTTTTGCTCGCACGGAGGTGAGGCTCTTGATAAAAAGACGCCGCTGCTGCGCTCGATGGAGGCTATAAACCATCAGGCTCTACGTATAGTCAAATGCTTTGGCTATAACGATAAACGTATAATGAGCACATCGGGGCTTGAACAGGAATATTTCCTGATCGATAAAGAGCTTTATATGAAACGCCGTGACCTGCGCCTTGCCGGCCGGACGCTGTTCGGCGCGGAACTCCCGTTGGGGGATACACAGCACTATTCTGCGAGTATCAAGCCCCGCGTGCTGGACTTCATGCGGGCGGTCGACGACGAGCTGTGGCGATTGGGCGTATCGGCAAAGACGCGCCACAATGAGGCCGCTCCGGCACAGCATGAACTCGCACCCATTTTCACCACTACTAATATCGCTACAGACCATAACCAGCTTATCATGGCGGTAATGCGCGATGTGGCAAATGCTCACGGGCTTGTGTGTCTGTTCCACGAAAAACCTTTCCGCGGTATTAACGGCTCGGGCAAGCATAACAACTGGTCGCTGATGACCGACACGGGCGTCAATCTCTTTCAGCCCGGCTCAACGCCGCAAAAGAACGCACAGTTCCTTACATTTCTGTGCGCTGTTATAAAGGCGGCCGATGAACACGCCGATTTATTGAGACTCTCCGCGTCAAGCGCCGGCAACGATCTTCGGCTCGGCAATGACGAGGCCCCTCCGGCTACTATATCCATTTTCCTGGGTGAAGAGCTTACGAGCATACTGGAATGTATCGAAAGCGGCGCCGCGTTCGTGGGTACAGACAGGTTGGATATGGAAATGGGCTTAGACGCCATTCCTCGCTTTCCTAAAGAGATAAACGACCGCAACCGTACTTCACCCTTGGCGTTCACCGGCGATAAATTCGAGTTTAGGATGCTGGGCGCGTCGTTTAGCGGCTCGGAGTCGAGTATGGTGATGAACACCATCGTAGCGCAAACTCTTAAAGAATTCGCGGATGTGCTGGAGAAAGATAAAAACGCGCTTGGCAAGCTATTAAAAGATACTGTGCGCAAGCATAAGCGCATTATTTTCAACGGCAACAGCTATTCCGATGATTGGGAGACGCTGGCAGGCGAGCTCGGTCTTTTGAGGCTTGAATCCACTGTGGACGCTATCCCCTGCTATACCGCCGAGGAGACGCTTGAGCTGTTCGGCGGGCATAATGTAATGAGCGCGCCTGAGATCGAGGCGCGCCGCGAGATAGTCACATCAAATTATATCAATTCTATAAAGACCGAGGCCCTGATAATGCTGGAGATGGCGCGCCGCGAGATCATGCCTGCCGCCACGCGCTATGCCTCTGAACTTTCAAGAGCTATAACCGCCAAACGGGAGGCCGGTGTGTTTGGTCACGCTTATGAGAGTTCGACGCTTGAGAGAATCAGTGTATACGTTGATAAGTGCAACGAGCTGTGTGCGCTTTTGGAGCAGGAGCTGGAGAACAAGTCACAGATGACCAGCTATGCCGCTGCACGGTATTGCAGGGAGTGTATACTGCCGATAATGAGCGATTTGAGAGAGCAGGGCGATATGCTGGAGTGTGTCGTGCCTGATTGGCCGATGCCGACGTATGGTGATTTGTTGTTTGAGGATTAGTAGGGTAATTTCGGGACGCCGATAGCGGCAGTCGATATCGTTATATCATCTTAATCAGTTTCAGCAAATGTACACAGTCAATATACCCTTGCAAATAAATGTTATAATCATCCATGCTACCTAAGTGGTTTCGTAATTCTTCAAATCTAAATATTAGTTTTCTGTCCTCGCCTAATTTATCTTCGATAGTTTTAAACATGTCAATGTACTCTTTTTGGGCGTTTTGATATTCTTCACTAATTTCTCGTTCTGCATTGCAAGGGTATAAAGAGATTCAAAAAAACGCTTGTTCCAGTTCTTTAGCAAATTTCGAATTGTGGTCCATAATATTTTTCCTCTTGCTTTATCTTAAAGACTTAGTAGCGTTTATCAATGACCTTGCCAATAAAGATTCTCGTTCGATCTCGTCAACTATAAATCAAATTATCCGCGAATACCAAATTAAAAATAAGGATAAAAATCCGACTACGACTATCCTGTAATAACAAAAACACACTGTGCTTTTTTGCTAAGTCAGTGTGTTTTATTATGTTTTGTATAGGCGCACTGTGTGCGCCCGCAGACGCTATTTATCGTCATAATGCCCTTTGCATTGCAGTATCTCGATTTGCCCATTGGTAACCGTATAGACAATTCTATTGCAGTCATCTATTCGTCTGCTCCAATAATCCTTGCGGTGTTTCAGCGACTCCGGCTTGCCGATACCGTCAAACGAGTCGCGTTTTATATCTTTAAGTAAAGCGTTGACGCGTTTAAGCGTTTTCTTATCCTGCGTCTGCCAATAAAGATATTCCTCCCAAGAATTGTCGGTAAAGACGAGCTTATTCATTCTCCATTGCCTCTAGCTCTTCCATTGTTTTAACAACGATTTTACCTTGCTCTAACTGCGCGATACTCTCCTCAAGTGCTTTCATGTTGCTCTTCGAGTAAAACGGGTCGGTATAAATCTCAAAAGGGATTCTACCCTGGCGTAAAGTTTGCCGTACGAAGATATTAAACGCGGTTGAGATACTCATACCCATATCGTTAAATACCGCGTCGGCCTGTTCTTTTAGCATTTTATCCATGCGGATGCTTATATTAGTAGTTTCAGGCATATCAATCATCTCCTTTACTTGCATTATACGTTAATTTGCGTGCAATGTCAATAATAATCTTGATAAAGAGACATCCACAAGATTTAATTAGTCAATTATTAGCCTAATATATACTTCTCAATCACCGCCGCCACGCCGTCCTCGTCATTCGACGGGGCAATCTCGTCGGCGGCGTCTTTGACGCCTTGCGGCGCGTTGTCCACGGCCACACCCAGTCCGGCAAACTCGAGCATGTCCACATCGTTAAATCCGTCGCCCACGGCGATCATCTCCTCAGGCTTTATGCCGTACAGCTCGCCGATTTTTTGAATGGCCGCGCCTTTTGACGCGTCAGTCGTCACAAACTCGAACAGAAACGGCGCGGATGTAAAGCAGTTCAGCCGTCCTAAAAAGTGTGCCTGCGTCTCGTTATAAATTTCGTCAATCCTCTTTGGGTCATCAATCCACAAGACTTTGGTCGCGCCGTCTTTTACGATTTCAAAGATGTCATCCGCGGCGTTGCGGCTCAGCTTGAAATAATTGGCATAGCTGTCCGTCCACTCGTTGCGGGCGGCGATATATAACTTGTTATCAACATATGTTGCAACGCCCATCTTATGTTTAAGTCCGAGATTTATCGCTTCGCGGCACAGTTCCGCTGATATTTTATCCTCAAGGATAACCTTTTGAGACTTGCTCATGCAGGCATAAGAGCCGTTATACGTGACGACCGGCATGTCCTGCTCGAACATGTCAATGAACCACTGGATGCCGTATGTTGGGCGGCCCGTTGCAAGCACGAATACCGCGCCCTTGTCCATACATCTCTCGATGGCTGTTTTTGTGCGCTCTGTGAGCTGGCTTTGGGTGTTTATCAGCGTTCCGTCGCAGTCCGATGCGATAAGTTTGTACCTCATAAAAAATCTCCGTTTTTGATTAAGATTATATCGCTATTTTTAAAATATGTCAATCATCGGGGGTTCGGGGCAGCACCTCAGCATTGCCCGGCAGGGTATCTGCCTCAATTAAACTGAAAATACCCGTTGACGCTTAGTGGTTTTACCAGTATAATCTATATAGCGAACCATTGTTTTAGAAAGCGAGAGATCCCGAAATGCCAAAGAAATCCATAAAGCCAGAAAAAACCGCTATACCCCCCGATGTCGAGGGTCTGCGCGCCGAAGTGCGCGAGGAGTTCATCACAGATACCCTTAAAGACAATTTTATGCCCTATGCTATGAGTGTCATCGTCTCGCGAGCCATCCCCGAGATTGACGGTTTTAAGCCCTCACACCGCAAACTCCTGTACACCATGTATAAGATGGGGCTTTTAACGGGCGCGCGCACAAAATCCGCGAATGTCGTCGGTCAGACCATGCGCTTAAACCCCCACGGCGAGGGGGCTATCTATGAGACGCTCGTTAGATTGTCGCGCGGCTATAGTGCGCTTCTGCACCCGTTTATCGACTCGAAAGGCAACTTCGGCAAGGTCTTCTCCCGCGATATGGCATATGCCGCTTCGCGTTACACCGAGGTCAAGCTCGACGGCATATGCGTCGAGCTGTTCGGCGAGATAGACAAGGATACCGTTGATTTTGCCGACAACTATGACAATACATTAAAAGAACCAACACTCCTGCCCACGACTTTCCCTAATGTGCTTGTATCGCAGAACCTAGGCATAGCGGTGGGTATGGCGTCGAACTTCTGCGGTTTTAACCTCGCCGAGGTCTGTAAGACGACGATTGCTTTTCTCAAAAACCCCAACTGTGACCTTTTAGATACCCTGCCCGCGCCGGATTTCCCCACGGGCGGCGAGATAATCTATAACAAAGACGCGATGCGTGATATATATAAGACGGGACGCGGCAGTTTTCGTGTGCGCGCTAAATGGAGATACTTGCGCGAAGATAATATCATTGAAGTTTTCGAGATCCCTTACACCACTACCGTCGAGGCGATAATGGACAAATGCGCCGAACTTATCAAAGCCGGCAAGTTAAAAGAAGTCTCCGACATCCGCGACGAGACGGACTTAAAGGGCTTGCGGCTCACGCTCGATCTTAAGCGCGGCACAGACCCTGAAAAACTTATGCTCCGCCTGTTCAAGCTGACGCCGCTGATGGATGCGTTCAGCGTCAACTTCAATCTTCTGATTGCCGGAACACCGTTTACTCTGGGTGTTGATAAGATACTGGATGAGTGGTGCGCATGGCGTACCGAATGTGTGAAGCGGCGCATTTTCAACGACGCGGCAAAATTAAAAGAGAGACTCCATCTGCTGCACGGATTGGCGAAGATTTTGCTTGATATTGACCGCGCTATCAAGATAATCCGCGAGACCGACGAGGAGAGCGAGGTCATTCCCAATCTGATGATTGGCTTTCGTATCGACGCAAAACAGGCGGAGTACGTCGCCGAAATAAAACTTCGCAACATAAACCGCGCGTATCTGCTGGGGCGCACAGAGGAGACAAAGCGACTTGAGGATGAATTGGAAGACCTTGAGGATACGCTTAAAAATCCCGGAAGGGTAAGGGATATTCTCATCGCCGACTTAAAGCGCGTCATCGCTAAGTACAGCGAGCCGCGCAATACTGAGCTTGTCAGCGAGAGTGATGTCGAGGACTTTAAGCCTGAGGAACATATCGAGGACTATGCCGTTCACGTATTTGTGACCGAGGGCGGCTACTTAAAGAAAATCACGCCGAATTCGCTCAGACTCTCTGGTGAGCAGAAACTTAAAGAGAACGATAGGTTAGTTTCTGAGTTTAACGCGCAGAATAAAGATGAGATCCTTTTCTTTACAAACAAGCAGCAGTGTTATAAGGCAAAATTACACGAGTTCGAGGATTCAAAAGCGTCGCAGCTGGGCGAATATATCCCGGGAAAACTTGGCTTTGAGAACGGCGAGACGCTTGTATTCACATGTCTGCCCGAAGATTATTCAGGACATCTGCTGATAGCCTTTGAGAACGGCAAGGTCGCCCGTATCGAGCTTAGCTCGTATGCTACCGTGTCTAACCGCCGTAAACTCCAAAACGCGTTCTCGGATAAAAGTCCAACTGTATCGTTTATGAAGCTTGATGGTGATAAAGAGCTTATTATGACCACGACCGAACCGCGCGCCATTATCTTCCACTCGGCACAGCTAACGCCTAAGACCACGCGCAGTACGCAGGGCGTGTCCGTTATCTCGCCTAAAGGGCGGCATTATGCTGAAAAACTCAGCCCTCCCGACGAACTGGAAGTGGTTAATATCGAGCGGTTCAGGGTTCGTTCGCTGCCCAGTGTAGGCGTGGCTCTGCGCTCGCAAGACGTTGGCAATGTACAGTTGACAATACCGTAAAATCCCCCTGTCGCTGCGGCGAGGCAGATGCGCTGCCCCTGAGCCCCCAGTATATAGGGGGTAGGAAAGGACGACCAAAGGTCGCCCCTACAAAATACATGGAGATGCAACATGACCAAAAAGAGCTTTCTTGACTACCCTATTATTATACTCGGCGGCGCGATTTACGCGCTTGCCGTTGTGCTGTTCCTCGACCCGAATAACATCGTCCCCGGCGGGCTGACGGGCATCGCCATGATGCTGAACCATAAAATACCGCAGATACCTATAGGTACAGCGGTGCTTGTTATGAACCTCCCGTTGTTGATAATCGGCTGGCGTTTACTGGGACACCGTTTTCTCCTCCGCACACTGGTCGGCACACTCTCCAGTACACTGATAATCGACTTACTGCAAGCTATCAAAATACCCATACCTGAATCCGAGTCGCTGGCAGCAGCCGTGCTCGGCGGCGTATTGGTTGGCATCGGCATCGGGTTAGTATTCAGCAAAGGCGCGACCACAGGCGGCAGCGACATAGCCGTAAGACTTTTGAAGATACCGTTCCCCTCTACCCAAATGGGGTCACTTATACTGTTTGTAGACGGCTGTGTGATTCTCTCGTCAGTGTTCGTGTTCGGTTCGGTGAACAACGCTTTTTTTGCCATTGCAGGTGTATTCACCGCCACACAGATCACGGATCTTCTGCTTTACGGCGTTCACGCACAGTGGGCAGCTTATATAATTAGTAATAAGAGTGACGAGATAAACGACGCTATACGCGAAAAGCTCGGACGCGGCTCTACACTTCTAAAGGCTGAGGGCGGATTTACGCGTACTCCTCAAAATGTTATACTGTGCGCCGTGCGCCGCCAGCAGATCTCCGCGCTGAAAGCGCTTGCCAAAGAGATCGACCCGCACGCGTTTATTATCGTTAATAAGACTTATGAAGTTCTAGGAGAGGGGTTCAATGAATATGACAAATACAGAGTATAAGCGCATTTCAGCCATCATCTTCGATATGGACGGAGTGCTTATCGACTCGGAAAAGCATTACAATAAGGCGGACAAGGAGTTTTTGCCGTCTATTGGCATAAAGGTTACTGAGGAGGTCATCACAAGTCTGACGGGCGCGTCTTTTAAGACTTTCGCCTCGTATGTCCGCAGTCTCAACCCCGATATAGAGATTGATGACGCGGAGCTTCTTAAGCGGTATACGGACAACCTGTTCGCCGCCTCAAAGAACGTCACCTCATTGATAGACGGCGTATCCGACTGGATAGGGCGCTTTCGCGCCATTGAACTTAAACTCGCCCTCGGCTCTGCCTCTCCGGCAAGACTGGTAAACGATATCGTCGGGCGTTTTGGCTTGCGTCTGGACGCGGTCGTCACCTCCAGCGATGTCGAGCGCGGCAAGCCCGACCCGGATATTTTCCTTGAATGTGCAAGGCGCATAGGTGTGTCCCCTGAAAACTGCCTAGTAATAGAGGATTCTGAAAATGGGGTCAAGTCCGCGATAAACGCGGGGATGACCTGTGTCGCCTTCTTGGGTACAAAACTCCATGATTTTGACTTAAGTCCCGCCCACCTTGAGATTACCGCGTATGACGAGGAGAACTGGGACAAGATATTAAAGTTATTATGAAATCAAGAGTTGTCATTTTAATTATCATTACTTTATTGCTGTCGTCTTGTTCTCGTCTGCTGGAAAACGAGTTCCGCAGCATAACACCTCTCGACGAGCAGACGCATGAGCCTATCAGTGAAGGCGCCGCGCCACCGCGCGCGTCGAACTACTCTGAACTGGAAAACATTGTGCTGCGTTTTGTGCGCGGCGGCATTTCTGAAGGCCGCGTACGGCTTCGTAACTATGCGGGAAACGCGAGAAACGACGTGGCCAGAGTGCGCCTCGAGGTCATGCGCAATGAGCCTATCGGCGCTTATGCCTTGGAATATATAGATGCTGACACGACTCAAGTAATTACTGATTTTGACGTTGTATTTTCGCTTACCTTCCGCCGCACGTTTGAGCAGATACAAGCGATTGAAAACATCGGCGGCCCGAGAGCATTTGAGAATCGGCTTATATCAACACTCTCTGCCTTTGAAACCGAGCTGACATTTGAAACAAGCCTTTACAGTGAGGATCAGTTTGACTTCGAACAGATAAAGAACCGTGTTTACTACGATCATCCCGCATATGCGCAGGGTATACCGGAGGTATACGTGAATTTATATCCTGAGACAGGCTTGCGCCGTATAATCGAGTTGACCCTTACTTATCCCAACGAACCGGAACAGTTAAGGTGGTATTCTGTTCAGAGTAAAGCGGCGGCCTCCGCGATCGTGGACGAACTGCCGCCGGATCTCACCGACCCGCAAAAGGCTCTGGCGCTATACAACGCTCTAGGTGCGTTATGCACCTTTGACCACGAGCTGTATTCCGCTATGGCAGACGGTCTAAAAACATTTCCCAAAACCTATGACGCATTCTTCAACGATCGTGTCCTGCCTGAGTCTTACGCACTGGCATATAAACTCTTATGCGATATTGCCGGTATACCGGCTCTTGTCGTAATCGGTCAGCGCGGGCCGGACGAGCACGCGTGGAATTTGATTAAGCTGGAAGGTCACTGGTACCACGTCGATCTGGCCGCAGACAGCATGAGCGGTGTACAGGAGCATAACTACTTCCTTGTCCTCGACTCATTCATCCAAGAGGATTATCGTTGGAGAACGGCGCTGTATCCATCCGCAGATGAAGGTGAGCTGACATTTGCTATTGCGGCAGGTGACGGCGAAGATGATGATAAGGAAGAAACGTAGGGGCGGGGTTCCATCTCCGCCCGGGCAGGCCACCTGACTGGGGGCAAGCCTTCAAACCCCATAAACAAACCACCCGTTTTGAACAGAACCAGTAAAAACGGACAATAGACAAGAACCCCCTGCTGTAGGATAATAGAACTACAACAGGGGGTAATGCTATGAAACGGACTTATACTCATATCAGAGTTCACGAAACACGAAT
>Ga0123353_10017530_pt1 | contig 10533 bp, 8 predicted proteins | sample TergutLab28metaG_3_FD_92763 | JGI IMG/M metagenome (GOLD analysis project Ga0123353, IMG submission 92763) | Labiotermes labralis P3 segment gut microbial communities from Petit-Saut dam, French Guiana - Lab288 P3 | ecosystem: Host-associated > Arthropoda: Insects > Digestive system > Gut ... | reverse complement strand
ATTGGGCTGGCCCAGGATAGGGACAGGTGGCGGACGCTTGTGAGTGCGGTAATGAACTTTCGGGTTCCGTGAAATGCGGGGAATTTTTGACTAGCTGCAAACCAGTTAACTTCTCAAGAAGGACTCTGCTCCATGGATTAAGTAAGTAAGTAAGTAAGTACGTAAGTATGAATAAGTTACTAGATCTCGGGGATTTTGCGCAACCCTGCTACTACTTCTTCTATCTATGTCGTCTTTCCTGTCTTTCAGAAACCTTATATACTGAAGAGCACTGTCTTCTGACATGTGTAACCTTGTAATCTGGTAGCAAGTTGTCCACGTTTTGGCGGAATGCACTGCCCCCATCTACCCGTTTGTAAAGGGAGCCGGGCGGGGAGGGCGGGGTACATATTGTTACAGTGGGAGGAGGAAAGGACTTGACAGCGTGAGAGCCAATAGGGTTGGTGTTGTAGAGAGACGTGCTTCATTTAACGAGGGTGCCTGTTGCTGAGTTTATGTGGTGTCGTCGGTGGTCAATGAATGAAATATTAGAAGATAGCTTTGGTGGAATGACACGGACAGGGCAAAACAAAAGTACTTGGAGAAAAACTTTTCCCAGTGCTACTTTATTCATCACAAGTTTTACATAGACAGCCCTGGGAATTAACCTGGGACTTTGCAGTGAGAGGTCGGCGACTAAACGCCTTCCACAAGCAGGTCTGCTAACCAGTGGCAGACGGTGAAACCAAAAATGCGAGTGAGCACAAACGTCTTGGGGAGAAGGTGAAAGCGTTTGAGGAGGAGAAGAAAATTCGACAAGAAATAGATTTCATGCAATGCGGCGTAGGTGGATGTTCTCTTCTGAACTCTTTTCATCCTTAAATTTTTCTCAGCCACATTCGTAGGGGTTTTGGGCTCTCGCTGTCTCGATCTCACACTCTCCCATTGGCTTATCCTCACGGGCAGGTCATTTCTTCTCGACAATGTGTCTGTACGTTCTTCCATCCTGTTCTGAAATAGGGGAGAGGGGGGCCCCTTTTTAAAACTTTTTTGAAATCTTTGCTTTGCAAGTGAACTGAAGGGAATAGACGATTGCAACAAAAATCGTCATACACTATGGCATTTTCTATATTGTAAAGTAGTATGAGAACTCTCCACGTCTGCTCGTTTTACATACGAACCCTATTTTAGTTACGCCCTTATTTTGTTAAAAGCTGCCAGACCAGGAGGCACCTTTGAACCAGTAAGGGGTACCTTTGAATATTCACAATTTTCAACAGGTAAGTCAACGCTTTCACACAATAAAGTTTGCAGAAACATTGTATTAAGGGGAAATGTGTGACAAGCATATGTAAAATTACGACAGTATAAAATACTGAATTCCAGAAACATTATCTTTAGTTAATATTGTAATCTGACAAGTTCTTGCCAAAAATTATAGTGACTATTCTACGGGCGCTTCCTGAAACAACTGGATGTGGCAACTTCAAAACATCGACATTGGTATATATTACTGCAGTGTCTTCGGTCTCTGGGAAACAAAATGTCCAACGTGTGAATCGCTTCCTAAGAAATGTGGTGTTAAAAATCATCAGGCCCCATTTCTTGGATCAGCGCAACAAAATATTCCAGCATTTTATTCGTTACTAATTTAGCAGTACAAAGACGTTTGGCTGAAGTGGCTGTGTAAGGCAGTCCACAATATTCTCCCAGCCATCTTCCTTTGTAAATTCGTTTGTTTCAAGGGTAGTAAAATCTGAATCAGACATATCGGAATCTGTCAGTTCAGTGTTGTAACACATGTTTTGACTTTCTTCCTGGGTTTGGGATTGGGAGTCCCACTTGTTCTTCAGTTGGCAGCAAGATCCTGAATACGTTCTTTCACAGACGTGAGGAGTCAGAATCTTGATTTTATTTCAGCCGCCTAACAATTCTGCTTACGCTGGGTGACTCATTTGGAGTAACTTTCTTTTGCCATTGATGATCATGTCAGTCCCACTGACCGTTCTGTTAGAACAGAGGCTTCATTACTCCCACCACATACAACAGATGTCGCTTTAAAATCTCCAACAATAAAAGCATTTCTTTAAAATGACCAGACGCCAGACTTTTCACACCCAGCCAAAATATTCCTCATGGTAAATGAAACTGGATGTGTAGAGGTAATTACACTTTTGAGATCAAGGATCCCCCCCCCCAGGATTGGCCGTTGTTTGTAACAGTGTATTTTGCCGGAAAAGGCCTCATGAGAGTAACATCAAAAGGCTGTAGCTAATGTGTTCAGAGCGGTGGAAAAGTGGCACGGAATATATTGCTAAAATGAGGAATACAGCTCACAGAAAATATTAATGCATCGTGGCTTTAGCTGACCCTTTCACTGATAACACTGACAAATATAATTTAATTATGGCTGTTGAGACTAATTTAATCTCTGTTTTTTTTTGTGCTACAGATTTAAATAGATTTGCTTGTTTTAGACTGGTTTCCTACTTCACAGGACATACTTCCACAAACTATGATAAGATACACAAAATGAAAACGACATTACTGATATGCAAAAGTGCCCCTCTCCCCCCTCCTTTTATTCAGACGTGCCTTTCACATCTCGAGATATTACATAACATTACACTTCGCTGGTTGTGGTTGTCATTTTCCATGGGTATGTAAGTGGTAGTGTAAGGCTCACCTCTTCAACTTTGTATGGGAAGTGTTCGCAAAATGCCTCCAGAAAATACTGCGGGCTTAAGCGTGACAGTAACAAAATTAATATTTGTACCACAAAATAAACAACAGCAACATCGGAACCAGACAAACGGCGCGACTGAACTGCGCTAAATGTGACATTAAAGGCTTATGGATCTTACACTTCGCAACAGCGGTGGTTTTCGGAAAAATTTCAAAATAACCATATGATTTGAAATGTTCAAACGTGTCTCCTACCCTGCTTTCCCACGAAATGTTGGTAAATTTCTGCCAGACTACACGACGTCATATCCGAGATCTTATCTTCTCAGTTACAGAATCTAAAAATTTACAGTTTGCAGTCGTTTGTACTCGGTATATGTATACACGAGTAGTTTTGATTATATTGATTATTGTTGTGTGAAGTTGGTACGTTATGTAATCATACGCTACCGAATACTTAAAATTTATGTATTGTAATTTTGTCGTAAAAATTAAGTGTTCCTTGAAGTCTGGGATGTGACACTGTGTCGCTGGGCGAGCAGTTTCAGACGTTTCGAAAGATCGTAGTGCCTTAATCTTCAGCTCAATTAGTCCAAAGTTAATAGGTCTATCTTAAGTGGGGCGTTTTTCAAATCAGCGTAGTTTCAAAACAAATAATTTAAAATTGCAAGCATAGGTTTATTAATGAAGAATTGTAATTTAAAAAATAAAATAATATCAAGGGCAACGAGGTTTCGGAAAACACGAATATTCTCATTTTAAATAGCGCTGTATATTTAAATAACATTATTATTATTATATTATATTATGTTCGATGAAAGGGTAAACACCAAGGATGTTACGTGATGTTTCACTGACACCGGTAGATAATTTCATACAATGAATCATAGCCATTGTTATCATCATCATCATCATCATCAACAACATCCTTTCTTACAAAGAATACGAAGGTTTTTATTGGACATAGTGCCATGAGAATATTCCAACAAGTCTATCATTAAAGAAATTAGGGTTTTCTTCTAACATCTTGGCATATTGTAGTACATATTGCGTGACATTATGTACGTTTTTAAGTTTACAAATGCCATGTTCTCTTCTTTAAGTTCAGCGTTGATTTATTCATAAAAGGAAATGTTAAGTCGATGTTTGATGGAACATTGGAATATGTTCTGTAACTAGCTAAAGATAATGTAACTTTTTTTGTAAAGTGGGTTTGACCCTTCGGGTTTCATACAGTCGTTGGTTTTTCCTGACCGCACGAGAAACTGTTAGCTTCTCAGCACAACTGTGGAATTAGTTATTTTTTATGAGGGGTGGGTCAGCTAGACGAGTTTCGGGAGTCGCACCTAGAGAGGCAACATAAAAACCAGAGCCATGTATTAATTCGTGGTAGCTTCAAAATGTTCCCGGAATAACTTTATTTCTGAGAAATACAAAAGAATACAATCATTAAGCTACATTTCCTTCAAAATAGTCTCCTTGTGCAACTGCATACATCTTCCAGTGACTGCAGTGATGTTAGAAACATGCCCGGCAGCTATTTTTTGACAGCTTTTTCAGCTGTTCCCAATTCTTAATGATGTCAGTAACTTCACAAGAGCGCCATCCCTTCGAAGTTTATTTCAGTCGAGGAAACGGGTGAAAATCAGCTGGCACCAGGTCACGGGAGTATTGGGGATGCTCCAGTGTTGTTATATTATTCTGTGCTAATCAATCATTAACCAAAACCGACCTGTGCGGTGGAGCATTGTTGTGGAGGATAATTGTTGGGTCTCAACTTTTTGGGTCGTTTCCTTCTGACCGCATCGCCAGGTGACGGAGGATGTTAATGCGCATTTCTTTTTATTTTATGTTTATTGGACCGTGCATCATTGTGCTAGTTGAAGAATAAAAGACCAACTTGATGTCACTTACGATTTTATTTCACTTCTTATGTGCTCAACATATTTCGGACATTAATATATCCATCTTCAGGAGCTTGCGACTATTCTGTTGAATTACCACATTGGTCGTATTGTTCTTGGTTCGATGTGTGTTGGAGTTTCGGTGTGGTTGGGTTGGAGTGGCAACATGTTGAGTACATAAGAAGTGAAATAAAATAGCAAGTGACATCAAGTTGGTCTTTTATTCTTCAACTAGCACATTTCTTTATTCACAGCAGCAACTCTTGTACAGTATACCAAGGAATTCCTGTGAATTATACGAGAATTACCTGAAGGTCTTGAAACTACTACGTAATATAAAAATGTTTTTCTGCTGTGGTGGCTTGTTATTTCTGGTCGTACAGTACAATAATTTAATTGAAGTCAGTGATGTGTTTCCTTTCTGTAGGAAATTTTTAAAACGTGGTTTACGTTCAGACTCGTGTACATGTAAACTACCTGAATATTATATTTCACAAACAGCGCGGCTTGGGAGAGGCGTTGTTGCGCCTCCAATTTATCGGGATAAAAGTGACGCACTTGTTAAGCACTACGTCATGGAGCAGAAGTGACGTTAAACGTATTCTTCGTTGATAAACTTGAGGAATGCTCGTATTCACAATTTCCTTGAGTCTCTCCACAAACCGTCATGATGTGTACAATGTGTTTTTGAAACCACATTTTAAGGACACCGCTATAGGTTTAACGCACGTACTTCTGAAAGTTGCATTCGCAGAAACGTCCACACATTTTGATTGGCTACTTTATTTTTCGTATAATTATGGTGAGTTGGGTCGTGACATTAAAAATACATTAGAAACGCAGGCCTGTCTTGTGTTTCATGCAATATGTACCGTACGATTTCAATTAGTAATCGTTTTAGTCATTACTTTTTTTGCGGTACAGTGAATGAAAGAATGGTCACGTGTTAGTACCACACTTACCCCGCACCATTGAGCTGTGTGATTTGACATATTCTGCCCCTTCCTTTATTTTTTTTTTTGTTCGCTTATTTCTCTTGTTTTCTATCTTCGCTCTTCTGTTTTCCATCTGCCATCATTTTCTGTAGTTCTCTGTCATTTTCGTCTAGAATTTTTTTTACTGAAGGATTGATTTGAGTTTTTTACCGAACGGGTTGACTTAAACAATAGAGTTACTGACTTGCCTTCAGGAGGTACCAGGTGTGAATCTCGGGCGGAACACTGAATATCCTGACTGAGGGTTTTCATGGTTTTTTTTCAGCTCAAGTAAAGAGGAAGTCGATAGTGCTGAAGAAGACAACAGTTATATAACATGTGAAGAAACTGGATTTTTCGATCATTAATAGTGACTAGACAGCACAAGCTTAAGAAAATGAGACAGCGGTTTTTTTCCCAGCGTTCCGCTAAATTCGCTTACCCCTGTAATTTGTATTATCGAATGCTTAGTCAGCACTTGTCTTGTGACAGTTTGTTGTGAACTCCGTGCCACGGTTATCTCCGTTACTGGCTAATCAAAACTGCAGACTGGAACACATTAAACACTCAAGCTCAGCAGATGTCGTTGCTTTAGCATAGGTGACCGACATATTTGTAGTGACAATGGGGCAGTTCTTTTAAACATCTATCCAAAACTGGGCGCAGCTGATTGCTATAAATTGTCTTGTCACGCAACTGAAACACGTCGATCGTCTCTTTGGCGCAAGTGACAGTCTCCTCTCTAAATTGTTATCTGAGTAGGAAATGTCCTCTTTCGTTGGTCCGATGTTGGAGGCAGGTTGGTGTATTTAGTAACATTCATATCAGCAGTGTTCGGACGTGCCTGAAAACCAGTAGGGCTAGTACAACGACCTGCCAGAGTGGGAGTAAAGATACTTGACATGTGTCATGCATCAGCCACAATAATTCGTAGAAGTCAAATGCAAAAAGACTTTGGAAATGTGGGGTACCCATGGCGCATAGTATAGGGGTTACGGTCATCTCTGCGGGTACCAGTGTTTCGGAAGAGCTTGTGCCTCCATTTCCTTAGCCTGTTGAAGAAGGAGGCAACAAGACTCTGCGAAGAGTCTAAGGATGTGACATTCTGTAGTTTGATACTCAGGTACCAACTTTTCGAAGGGCCCTGCTGTATCCATTTTATATCGCCTCTGTTGTGGGTTATGATGCCGTGTATATTGATAACAGGGTCACATAAAAAAATAACAATTTGAACAGGACTTTCATTATGTAGGTTGGTTGAGAAAGGAGTTCACAGACTGTGACACCCAAATCGTTATCATTTTAAGGAGGCCACTGGGAGCCCCATAGATGGTGTGTATAGTGACGGACAAGATCTTGCAATCTTGCGCACATTTTCTTTCTTCTCTAGCCTGCTGTGGCTTGTGTCAACGAACCCAAAGCGCTTGTCGATAGCGAGGTTTATCACATGGTTCATACTACGTTTTTGTGAAAAGAATCAGTGAGCAACTGGGGGATACTTTTCCGTGGCTTCAGTATAGGTTCGCATACCTGGGATTGAGATTTGAATCCTGCTCTAAGGGCGTATGATTTTCTGCGTTTTACCCAATCTATAGTTCCTGCAATTAAACATGCTAGTACTCATACTCTTCAACCCTGAAGAGGAAGACAGCACGTTCTTCCGAATTGCAGGTACTTACCAGCCAGACTACAGAGTCACAGGCAGTTAGACGGCAAGCGTCACTTTAATAGACAAACGGACGCTCGTAGAAATTCATATTGCGCATTGATTTTGTGCATTATTTTGCAGCGAAGACTAATAAATGAGTAAGATAATGGTGCTTAATCCATGTGTACGCTGATAGTGTATTTAGGCACTCTTGTTGAAATCTAAGAGTAGACAGTATTTCCACAAAGCAGCTGAAGTTCTTTCTCACGGTTTCCGCTCCTCTCCTCCATCTGTGCATGAATTCTTGCACCTTCTGCACTATATATCTGGTCGGACATATTGCTGCTCGGTTTTCTACATACCACCCATCTTTCTTCCATGCTGAATTGCTTTAGTACACAACTGAATGTAACATGGCCTCGAAAGGGTAGTTGGTCAGTTTTTCTGTGCATGTTAAGTATTCTTGACCTTGCAAATGTATTCCGTGACCTGGGATTTCCATACTCGACTGCGCTGGCTTGGTGACAGTTGTTACGTGTCACTACATATTCGTAAGATTCCCACAATTTTCTTGCAAGTTTCGTGTACAGCCGCAGGAGATTTAGCGTGGGACGTTCGTTGTTTAGAGGTTTGTAAGCGCAAAGTACTGTTCCAAGTATTCGTATAACGTCTTATTTCGCTGAAGACAATCAGCATTTTAGAGAGTTATAACGTGCAAAATGGAAAATATGTGGTCCAGCCCACCGACGTGTGTAAGTTTCCTCCCAGAAATACGTAGGTTATTCGGAAAGTAAGTACCGTCTGCGCATATCTCTCGCGCATCCTCGAGACTGTCACTTTGCGCATGGGCAGTGACTTCCTCTACCAATTGAGAAGCCACAGACGCCCTTCGTCAAATTCGTGTTATGTTTATGTTGTCCCTGTGCGCCAAACATGTCCAAGACAATTGAAGGGGCCGCCGACTGTGAAATACCGTCTGTAATTCGTTTTTTGAACGCCAGGAATGTGCTACCAAGTGAGATTCATCACCATATCTGCCAAATGTATTGTGACATTGCGGTGAGTGATGGCATGGTTAGGAAATGGGTTCGGATGTTCAATGAAGGACGAGAGAATGTGCAAGATGAGGCGCGAAGTGGGCGTACATCTTTGGTGAATGATGATTTGGTGCGTAAGGTCATCGAAAGAGTGCGTGACGACATATGTTTCACAATTTCTGATCTGTCCCTGCACTTTCCTCGGATTTCAAGGACTCTGCTCTATGACATTGTAAGTAGTCATTTGGGTCGCAGGCGGCCGCATTCTATGAGGAGGGTATACAAAAACTTGTGCCCCGTCACGATAAGTGCCTCAATAATGGCGGCGAATATGTGGAAAAATAGTTTGAAGAATGTAGAATCTGATAACAATAAAATTTTATACGAAACCTTATTCGATTTTTTTTACAGCGAAACGGTACTTACTTTCTGAAGAAGCCTCGTATGTCCTGCAGGGAAAATATCGTACTCATTTTGTTGTTAAACGGGCATACTTTGTTTCAAAGGTGGACTTTTTCCTTTTAAAATTAATTGCTTCAGTTGACTGTTACTTATTTTTCGCTTTAATTAAGAGCTTCGTGCATTGTCTAAGTCCCTCACTATTTATTTACTTCCTAAGGGGCTTTATCATTTCTTCCCCCACTGATTAGCCGGAATGGCTGCTTCATTGTCTTTTCGACTGATTGACTGAGTTATTGACCGACGTACTAGCTGAACTAATAAAAGACTAATTCGCTGACTGACTACTTGTGGTAATGGCTGTCCTCGGGCAGTTCGGAGTTATCTAATTCAGAAAATTTCCACAAAGATTGAAAATTTGTTCCTTCAGCCACAGCCCCAACCATTTGATTATGTAGTTCACATAATCGCAGGCTCTTATCCTCACGCTCTATACTTAGAAATTATATTTACCATTTTTAACCTTTGGTATGTGAGTTTGAATTTTATTACACTGTAATTATGCCTCTTGTATGATATGGGTGTGAAACTTGGCCTTTCGCATTAAGGGATTAATGCAGATTGAGGCGCAAGAATAGGGAGAATTTGGGCCTGAGAGGCAGGAAGTAACAGAAGATTGGAGAAAATTGCCCAGTGAGGAGTTTCATGATTTATACTTATCGCCAGATATTTTTTAAGTGATCGGATCAAGGAGAATGACTTTTATATTCGCTGGCAAGGAGAGTGAGGTAGCGAGGGCACGTGGCATGTGCTGGCGAGAACAGAGATACCTACAGGGTTTTGCTGGGAGAGCCTGAATGGAAGATACGGCTATGAAGCCCTAGAAGTAGAGGGGAGGATAGTATTAAAATGTACCCTCAAGAAATAAGATGAGAGTGCTTAGGCTGGATTAATCGTGCTTAGGATACGGACAAGTGGCGGACACCTGTGGGACGGCACAGGACTTTCGAGTTCCATAAAATGTGAAGAGCAATTAGTTCGACCAGGACTCTCCCTATATTATTTTGAATTTGATTACAGTGATCATGAAAAAGTGACTGCCAAACTAACTAACTAACTTTAATTTTATAGACCAGGAGCTAGTAGTCACTCAGCATGTTAAAAAACCCATCGGTTCATCACCGGGGCCAAAAAATTAATCTTATGTGGACTGTTCCATTACGTTCGTCGTTTAAGAGTAAGTAATGAACGTGGAATATTTACAGGACTGAGAGAATATAGGCCACTACAAAACATGTTCTGCATACACATAATTGTTCTCATAAATATTCAGTGAACTGCTGTGGTACCAAAGCCCCTCTGTCTTGATTAAATAACTTAGTCTAAAGCCAGTAACATTTTTCCAGCCACATCAACTGATTGCTACTACAGCTGGCAGATTCAAGTTTTTTGGGATGTTGCGCGGTGTGTCGACCGGAAGATAGCGACGTTTAGAAGGATTGTGGAGCTTTCGAAATGTCGTTAACTGTTTATCAATCGGCACGGCGTAACGCATTAGAGAACTTGAATCTTTAACAGTACCGCTGTGAGAACCCCAGATCTCGCAACTCCAACTTGCATGCGAAGCTTCGTTAACAGCATAAATCCCACTTGAAGATTACACTTCATTGCAATAAATTTGTGTAGCATGCGGTAGTGCACTGTGCCACAAGACAAAACCTCGTAGTTCGTAGTTGTTGACCATATATACAGTGTGTTTCGCATAAGGTGTGCCTAACTTCAGGATATTTATCTCAGTATTTAACCAACTTGATGCACAAAATTTGTTTCACAATAAGTTTTATTTCATGCCTCTACATGTTTCGAGCACATGTGCTCGAAACATGTAGAGGCATGAAATAAAACTT
>Ga0123353_10017528_pt1 | contig 10534 bp, 7 predicted proteins | sample TergutLab28metaG_3_FD_92763 | JGI IMG/M metagenome (GOLD analysis project Ga0123353, IMG submission 92763) | Labiotermes labralis P3 segment gut microbial communities from Petit-Saut dam, French Guiana - Lab288 P3 | ecosystem: Host-associated > Arthropoda: Insects > Digestive system > Gut ... | reverse complement strand
TGGTTGAAACGTGTGCCGATTGTCCTGCACGAGTCCAACGCCGTCCCCGGGAAAGCCGTTGACGTGCTGTCCCGTTTCGCGCACACCATCGCCACCAGCTTCGACGAGACCGGGAACTGGTTCCCGCGCCAGAAGGTCGTCAAGACAGGGTTCCCCGTGCGCACCGCCTTGGCAGGGCAAGCCCCGCTCGACGACATCCCGAAAGGCGCGTTCACCGTCTTCATCACAGGCGGCAGCCAAGGCGCACACCGCGTCAACCAGTTGGCCGCGCAGGCCATGTGCCTGTTGAAACAGGACGGCATCAACGACTTCTTCGTGATTCACCAGACAGGCACGGCCGACGAAAGCATGGTACGCGAGATGTACGCCAAGGCTGATGTACCGTCAAGGGTCTCCGCATTCATCACCGAGATGGGCCGCGCCTACGCCTCCGCCAATCTTGTCATCGCCCGTGCCGGGGCCGCGACGTGCTTTGAACTTTGCCTGTTGGGCAAACCTGCGCTCCTCATCCCCCTGCCCTCCGCCGTGCGCGACCACCAGTGCCTGAACGCCGCCGCGCTCGTCAAGATAGGCGGCGCGGACGAAGGCATCCAGCGCGATCTCACAGGACGCACCATCACGCGCTACGTGCTGAGCAAGAAAAACAATCCCGCCCGCCTTCACGAGATGAGCCGCGCGCTCCTCACCCTCAGCCCGCAAGACGCCGCAGGGCGAGTGGCACACGTGCTTGAAAACCTCTCGTGAACGGGCACTATCAAATGTTCAATCCGCACCCTCGAACAATCCGCCCTTGACTTCTCCCTGCGCTCGGGATACACTGAGACCTTCAAAAACAGGTGGGTCGTCCATCGTAACCGAGTAAGGAGAAAGTCATGTTCACATTGAACAGCGTTTCATCGAGCGACATACAGGCCGTCTATTCAGGGGCGGAGGGGCAACTGTGGGAGTTGCTCATGGGGGAACAGGTTCATATCGGCGGGTTATCGTCATCCATAGAATTGGCGACGTTCGGCGGTGTGCGGGGCGGCATGACGGCGGCAGACCTCTGCTGCTGTTCGGGCGCGGGCATGAGGTTCCTGTTGAGGTTGGTCGGCGTGAGCCATGCGTCTGGCGTGGACTTCACGGAGGCGCAAATCACACTCGGCAAAAAGCGCATGAAGCAGATCGGCATCCCCGCCTCGCACTATGCGTTTTTCCTCGGCGACGCGGCGCAGCCCCATCTGAAAGAAGCGTCGGTTGACCTCGTGTGGGGCGAGGACGCATGGTGCTATGTGGCAGACAAGCCGGGGCTTGTCGCGCAGGCGAAACGGGCGTTGGCACCAGGCGGCAAGGCCGTCTTCTCTGACTGGGTGGCGACCGACAAGCTGTCCGCTGACGACGCGAAGCGCTTCATGACGTTCATGAAATTCCCGACGCTCATGCTGGTCGAGGACTACACCAAGCTCCTCGAAAAGACGGGCTTCAAAAAAATCAAGACCCGCGTGACCCAGAAATTCGCCCCCTCCGTGAAGCACTACCTTGAGATGTACACGGGACAGCAATTCTACGATGCGCTCCGCCTGCTGGATTTCAGCGAAGACGCCTATAACGCGGTGCTGGACGAAATGTGCTTCATCTACGGGCTGGCCAAGGAAAAGAAAATCGCGCAAGCCTATTTCGCGGCGACGAAATAAGCGTTCGTTTTCTTTCAGCACGCAGATGACGCAGATTATCAGGATTGACACAGATTTTTTATGAAACATCTGCGGAAATCTATTCCATCTGCGTCATCTGCGTGCTACCTCCCCCCAATGAAACGCATCGCCGTCCTTTCCAACGCAATCCCTGACGCATGGCTTGCGCCGTGCGGCGCGGAGGTCGTGCGGGAGGTTGAGTATGCGCGTTACACGCCCGTCCCCTTGCGGGCCGGGATGTGTGCGCACCTCGCCTACCTGCCCGCGCTGCTGGAGGACGTTGACGGCATCGTGCTGGCGACCTCCTGCGACCAGATGCGGCGCGGCGCGGAATGGCTGGATGACGCGCAACGCGTGTTCCTCTTCGACGTGCCCTCGGCGCCCTGCGACGCATTGCTGCGCCTTGAACGCGCGCGGCTCGAGAGGTGGGTGCTGGCGTTGCCAAGCCAGAAGGCGGCGCAGGCCTTCCTGCCTGCGCATCAAACGCCGGCCACGCAGACAGGAATGTCTGCACCACTTTGTATCGGCATCCTCGGCGGGCACTTCTGCGGCAATGCTGCAAGCGTCCGCGACTTCTTCGCGCAACGCGCCATCCATGTCGGCCTGTGGGGGTGCGAAGGGGGCGAGCGCCTCGGCGACATCTGCCAGCGCCCCAACGATGACTTTCACGAACGCCTGGCCCGCGCCGTCCGCGAGCGTAACCTTGCCGGGCTGGTGGTCACACACACAACATGGTGCGACGTTTGGCGGGCCGCGTATACGCGGATTCAGGAAACCGCCGCCGTGCCGGTGACGGAATGGGTGTTCGACGGGCTATGCGACGGCCAGCCATTCCCCGACGCGCGGAGCGTTACGCGCCTCGAAGCGTTCTGCGAACTCCTCGCAACACGAAAACAGGAGGTCCGATGAAGGGCAATCTTTCGGCATTGGATGCCTTGCTTCCATTCCCATCCTATTTGCCTGTCGCCCACCAAGGGGCAATCGCGCGTCATGCCGACACGGGAGACGTGCGCCTGTTCAAGCTGGACTATCATCTCTCCCCGGCCTCGCACGACCTCTGGAATTTCCTCATGACCGAGGAGGAGCGCCTCCACGACGCGCGGGCCGCGGGCAAGGCCATCGTTGGCGCGATGAAAGACCTCGGCACGATCCCCGTCCTGGTCAACGCCTTTGAAAACGCCGTCGCGTTCTACCCCGACGGCGCATGGTGGCTGCCGTGCTTCAAGGAACAGCAGACGCGCCTGCTGGAGGCCGCAGACGCGTTGGGCATCGGCGAGGGCTTCTGCCCCGTCCGCGCCATGCTCGGCGCGTTTGAGCTCAAATGCCACTTCCCGATACCCGACCTCATGTTTTGCAGCACGGGCGCGACGTGCGACGACTTCAAGGCCATCGCCCAACGCCTCGTCGAGCGCGGCCACGCCATACACTTCTGGCAGATGCCCCATGTCCGCGACGCCGACGCCCACGAGGACGCCCTCGGCCTCCCCAACGGCCGCCGCGTGCCGTCCGCGCTGGCGGACATCGTCGCGCAAGAGCTGGCAAGCATCGCCCAGACCCTCTCCACCCACCTGGGCGAGGTGATGACGGACGCGAAACTTCGCGCCGCCATCCGCCGCGCGAACCGTGTGCGAGCGCTGCTCGCGCGTGTCCGCAGCGGCAACCTGCCGAGCCTCGAACGCCTGATTTGCGAGATGCTGGCCCTCCACTACTGCTCCGATTACGGCCTCTGCGAAAAGGTCCTGGCGCGGCTCACCGATGAGGCCGAGGCCCTGACGCCCGACACCTCGCGAAAACCCGTTTACTGGATCAACCCCGTCGCCGACATCCGCATGATGAACGCGCTGGAAGACGCGGGCGGGCGGCTGTGCGGGACGGATTTCATGTTCACCCATGCGCTTGCGCCGCTTGACGAAAACGCGCCGCCCCTGCGGAGCCTTGCGGCGATGGCCCTGCAAGACCCGATGGCGGCGCCGACCTCTGCGCGGATGTGGATGTGCGTTGAAGAGGTGCAGCGCCTCGGTGCGAAAGGCATCATCGTCTCGCGCATACCCGGCGCAAGCCACTGTGCATTCGAGGCGGCCGCGCTGGAGCGCATGACCGCCCTGCCCGTGTTGGAGATTGAAGTCGCGCCCGTGACCGACCCCTACGCGCCTGCGCTGGTGACGCGCCTACAAGCGTTTGTCGAAAACTTCTTTTGTTGACTTCCCCGATTTTTTTCAGACAATAGTTCTCATTAACCTGTGAAGGAGTGCGTTATAGCAATTTGATTTTATATTGATACAAAGGGCATTGTTTCTTTACTCCATATTGCAATGCCACCGCTACAAATGTATGCCAATATCAAGCTAAAACACTATACAACCACCTAGACCTCTATTTTAAACAAACCCAAAGAAAAAATCCCCTGCGCCCTAAATAATTTCCGCTTTACAACGCCATCGGGGTTGTGGCATACTGTCCGCATCACTAGGAGATTAGTGATGAGGATTGAAACCCTCTTTGGAAAGCGGAGAAGAGTGAAACCGTAATTTTTGCACCTTTGGTCATTTGACTGGAAGGTGGAAAAATAAGACTTCTAGTCGAATACTCCACGCCACTTTTCTATGGGGTTTCAACTTCCAGTCGCTTTATGGTTAAGCGGCTGACGACGAAAGGAAGAGGAAACGATGAGGATGATAAGACAGGTCGCGCATGGCGCACACGCCGTGCCCACCCGGATGAAAAGCGCAATGGCCCTGGCCATCGCACTCACATTGGCAACCGTCTCGGCGCAAGCCGCTACATGGTATGTAAGCCCCGACGGAAATGACACAGATGGGCAGTCGTGGCCAACCGCAAGGAACAGTCTCCAAACAGCGGTTAATCTTGCTGCACATGGGGATGAAATCATCGTGGGGGATGGCATCTACGCACCCATCTCCACGGGCAACAAAGCCATCACGATTAGTAGCGTTAATGGTGCGGAACATACCATCATTGACGGCGGCAACACCACCCGCTGCGCGACGCTGGGGACGGAGTCGGATCACACCAATACCGTCCTGACCGGGTTCACCCTGCGGAACGGGAAGGTTCAATCCTCCTCTGCGCACGTGTATGGCGGCGGAGTGTATGGTGGCACATTGAACCATTGCATACTGACTGGAAACAAAGCCTCGATCTCCACCAGTGGCTATCATTCCGTTGACGCTTATGGCGGCGGAGCGGCATACAGCATATTGAACGGCTGTTTTCTGACAGGGAACACGGCCCACCTTGATGCCGCCATTGTGGAATACCCGAACTACGGTTGGGCGATCGGCGGCGGAGCATACGCCTGCACGTTGAACAATTGCACTTTGACAGGGAATACGGCCTCATCCAATATTAATTGTGCTGATGCTTCTTTTGATTTTTCGGGTGGTCCCAAGGGTGGCGGGGCGGCTGACAGCACATTGCATAACTGTACGTTCACGGAGAACAAAGTCTTTTGTGCGCTCGTCAATGTTAGGTATAACAGCAACACTTGGCTTTACGGCGGCGGCGGTGCGCATAACAGCACATTGAACAACTGTTTGTTGACCGGGAATACAACCCATCTCCACTCAACCCCACCCAGAAGAGCCTCTGCGTATGGTGGCGGGGTGATTGACAGCACATTGAACAACTGCACATTGGTGGGGAATTCCGCCTCCGCCACGGGAGCCAGCAGTAATGATTCTTACGGTGGAGGGGTGAATAACAGCATCGTGAACAACTGCATTATCTGGGGAAATTCCGCTGGCTATAACGCAAATTTTTATAATTCCACGGTAAGGTATTCCTGCTCAACGCCCTTGCCAAGCGGAAGCGGAAACATTTCATCGGATCCGCGCTTCGTGGATGCGACAAGCGGCAACCTGCGTTTATCGCAAGGTTCGCCGTGTGTCAACGCAGGGTCCAACAGCTATGTCGCATCGGGCGCGTTGGACCTTGACGGCAACCTGCGCATCCACGGCGGTACGGTGGACATGGGAGCATACGAGTATGGGTCTGTCCCGCCAGCCACGACGGTGACGGTGACGTACAACGCCAACGGCGGGTCGGCGTTGCCGACTTCGGCGACTGTGACGGTCGGGGTGCCTTACGGGACTTTACCGACACCGACGCGCACGGGGCACACGTTCGACGGGTGGTTCACCGCGCAGACGGGCGGGACGCTCGTGACGGCATCCACGACCGTCACGCAGACCACCGACCACACGCTCTGGGCGCGTTGGACGATTGATGTCCCCCCCCCGCCGGAGGATGCCCCGTACCTGACGGAGGATATGGAGGACGGCACGCTCAACGCCACCACGGCGTATGACGGCTTCGTGTATGACGGGAACAAGACGGTGCGTGGGACGCTCACGCTGAATGCGAAAGTGAGCAAGGGCGTCTGGACGGTCTCCGCAAAGGTTATCCTGCAAAGCGCGACCCTCAGCTTCTCCGGGAAGCAGTCCGGGCCGCTCTCGAGTGTCGTCCTGCACAAGAACGGCGCGACACTGGCGCTGGCCCTCGGGCGCGACCGTTTCGACGGCACGCTGTCGGGCGGCGCCGCCGGAGGGGCGTTCACCGTGTGCGGCGCGAGGAACGATCAGGCAGACCGCCTTGCGGGTCTGTACAATGTAGCGCTGTTAAGTGGCGGCGGCACGGAGGCCTCCGCGACTATGGGCTACCTCTCGCTGAGCGTGGGCAAAAAGAACACGGTGAAGCTCGCGGGGCAACTGGCGGACGGCACGAAGGTGTCGGGCAGCGCGAAGCTGCTGAAAGGCCTGAACGCGGACGGCTGGTACGGGATTGCGCTGTTCAATCCGCTCTACAAGAAGGCTGGCTTCATCGGCGGCCTGCTGTGGGTGGAGCCATCCAGTCGCGTGATCCGTGTTGACACGGACCACAACTGGTTCGTGGACTGGAAAAAAGCCTCGGGTCTGGCTGAGAGACTGGATGTCGTCGGCGGTTATTTCGGCACGGGCAAGTCGGCGGTGATGCCGCCGCCGGGCCTGACGTTCGTTGCGGATGTGCCGGCCGATCTCCCGACGCTGGGTAGCCCGTGGCTGGACGTCCCCGAGTTGAGCGTCAATAATGCCGGAACGAAACTCTCGTTTGACAAGAAGGGGCCGTCCAACCCTGCCGGAGCGACGTTGAGCTACAATGCGAAGACGGGTGTCTTCAAAGGGAAGCTGCCGCTGCTCTACACGGACACCAAGGGCAAGAGCAAGGCCAACAATGCGGCCTACGTGGGCGTGATGGTGCCACAGGACGGCGCATTGACGGGGTTTGGAACAGGCACAGCGACGATCAACAAGCAGAAGTACGGTATCCCTGTGTACCTGATGAAGTAGTTGGAGGTTCGAAAGAGTAGCGACGGCTTCCAGCCGTTGTGTCGGCATTGCTGGCCAACGGCAGGGATGCCGTCGTTACTTTATCCCAGCAACGGGCTTTTTAGACAAGGTTGAGCGGTTCTCGGATCACGCCGCCGCCCAGTACGCAGTCGCCGTCGTACAGCACGAGGGCTTGGCCGGGGGTGACGCTGAAGACGGGCTCGGCGAAGCGGAGGCGGAGGGTGCCGCCGGAACAGGCCTCAACCGTTGCCGTGACGGGTTTCTGGCGGTAACGGACTTGCGCGGTGACGCTCGCGCCGCACGCGGGCGGTTCGCGGTGCCACCGGAAGGGTTCCGCGACACAGGCCTGCCGGCAGGATGCGCCGGGCCGGCTGCTGATGACGATGACGCCACTCTGCGCGTCAATCGAGATGACCTTTGCGCGTTGTCCTGTGGCCACGCCCAGCCCGCGCCGCTGCCCAAGGGTGAACGGGTGGATGCCGTCGTGCCGGCGCAGGATGTTGCCGTCCTCGTCCGTGATGACCCCAGGGACGGCTTTCCCGTGAAAGCGCTGGCGCAAGGTCTCGGCAATATGGCTCTCCGCGCCGCCGAAGCACACGTCTTGGCTCTCTGCCCGTCCCGTGCGCGTCAGCCCGTGTTGCGCGGCCAGTGCGCGGACGTCGGGTTTCGTCATGCCGCCCAGCGGGAAGCGCGTCCGCGCCAGCGTGTCCGCGTCCAGCGCATGGAGGAAGTAACTTTGGTCTTTCCGCGCGTCTGCCCCGCGCAGGAGCAACGGGCGGCGTTGGGCGTCAAACGCAATCCGCGCGTAATGCCCTGTGGCTACGGCGTCGCTCCCCAGCTCGCGTGCGCAGGCGAGGAGCCCGTAAAACTTCACGTTCGGGTTGCACAGCACGCACGGGTTGGGCGTCGCGCCGCGCCCGAATGTTTCCCAGCACGGGCGCAGCACGTGGGACTCGAAACGGTCGCGGAGGTCAACGGTGCGGTGCGGGATGCCGAGTTGCTGTGCGGCGGCGGCGGCGTCTTCCTGCACGGCGGGGGCGCCGTGCGCGGCCGGCTGCATGAGCAGCGTCACGCCGATGACCTCATGCCCTTGCTCGCGCAACAGCCATGCGCAGACCGTGGAATCCACGCCCCCCGAGAGGCCGACAATGACACGCTGGAGCCGTTCCGCGCCCGCCTGTGATGTGTGGCCCGTCATGTTGCTCACAGCCCCAATTCGCCCGCGCGGAATGCGGAGGGAGGCTGGACACCGAGGCGGGCGTAGCAGGCGGCGGTGGCGAGGCGGCCTTTCGGGGTGCGCTCGAGGTAGCCTTCCTGAATCAGGTAGGGCTCGTAAACCTCCTCGATGGTGTCCGGCTCTTCGCCGACGGAGACGGCGATCGTGTTGAGGCCGACTGGCCCGCCGCCGAATTTATGCACCAGCGTCTCCAGGATGCGGATGTCCATCTCGTCGAGCCCGCGCGGGTCAATCTCCAAGAGCGAGAGGGCCTCGGCGGCGACGGGCTGGGTGATGTGGTTGTCGGCGCGGACTTGCGCGAAGTCGCGCACGCGGCGCAGGAGGTTGTTGGCGATGCGCGGGGTGCCGCGCGAGCGTGCGGCAATCTCTCTCGCGCCCGCGGCCTCGATGCTGACGTCCAGCTTGCCGGCGGAGCGCTCGACAATCGTCTGGAGGTCGTCCGCGCAGTAGTAGTCGAGGCGGTTGACGATGCCGAAGCGCGAGCGCAGGGGCGCGGAGATGAGGCCGCTGCGCGTGGTCGCGCCGACCAGCGTGAAGCGCGGCAGCTCGAGGCGCACGGATCGCGCGTTCGGACCTTGGTCAATCATGATGTCTATCACGAAATCCTCCATCGCGGAGTAGAGGTATTCCTCGACGGTGCGCTGCATACGGTGGATCTCGTCAATGAACACGATGTCGCCGGGGGAGAGGCTGGTGAGGAGGCCGGCGAGGTCGCCGGGCTTGTCAATGACCGGGCCGGAGGTGGTCTTGACGTGCACGCCCATGGCCTCGCCGATGATGAAGGCGAGGGTGGTCTTGCCGAGGCCGGGGGGGCCGGAGAGCAGCACGTGGTCGAGCGCCTCCTGGCGTTGCCGCGCGGCCTCGACGGCGAGCAGGAGGCGGTCGCGGACTTTCTGCTGGCCGACGAAGTCGTCGAAGCGCGTCGGCCGCAGGCGGTTGTCGAAGGATGCGTTGCGCTGGTTGAATGCGTCTGTCGAATGCGTTTGCATAGGGCTGGGGCTATTCGTGCGGTGTGAGTTTCGAGAAGAGCGGGGTGAGTTTTTCGATGGCGACGGAGCGTTTCGCCGCCTGCTGCTGGGTTTCCTCGGTCGAGCCGAGGAAGCCGAACGCGCAGAGGAGGACGACGAAGACCACGGCCGTGATGCCGCCCAAGATGCCGCCCAAGATGTGGTCGAAGAGTTTGGGGATGACGAGGCTGATGCCCTGCGCCAGCAGTTTGCGCAGCAGCATCCAGACCGCGACGCTGGCGACGCCGATCAGGATGAGCGCGAGGAAACGGTTTGCCTGCGGATAGCCGGAGAGGAACGTGACCGCCTTCAGCGCGGCCAGCAGCGGCCGGAACCCGAAGAGCAGGAACGCCAGCATCGCGCAGGACGAAACCAAGGCGCTTAGCTCCCCGGACGCGCGGCGGACGAAGCCGCGGATGATGAGGTAGGTGATCGCCAGCAGGACGAGCCCGTCTATCCAGCCGATGCCTTTCACGATGTTCATGAGCGGTTGCATGGCATCACCGGTGCGCGGTTATTTCTTCAGCCCCTGGACCCACTTCTCAAACGGTGCGCGGTCGGGGTTGCTCTTCGGGACGAGCGAGAGGTAGAACTCGCCATACGCGATCGCCTCGGGGACGTTCGCCGCCGCGCTCGCCGCTTGCGCCATCAGCCGCACGGTGTCGGGGTTGTACGGGCTACGCGCGATGGCCTTGGTCAGGATTTTCGACGCTTCGGCGGGTTGCCTCAGCTGCAGCGCCAGCTCGGCCGCAAGGCTGTAGTTCTCCTGAAGCGTCGGGTTGATTTCGATGGCGTCTTTGAAGGCGCTGAGCGCCTCGCGGGGCTGCCCCTGCTGGCGGTAGAGCATCCCCAGCCCATACGCCGCGCTGCGCGTGAGCGGGTCGGCGGCCAACGCGTCCTTGTACGCCTTGATGGCCCTGGGGTACTGCTTCGCGTTGTACGCGGTCACCGCCTCCTGCAACAGGCGGGCCGCGAGTGTGGCGTTCCCGTGACCCGCGCGTGCCGAGGACTGGGCGAGTTTCGTGCGGAGGCGGGCCAGGCGTTTGTCGGCGAGGTCGTAATGCGGGCTCTTCTTGTCGGCAATCCGCACGAACATCTCGAGCGCGTCGCGGGCCTCTTCGAGCAGGTCGAACTGGTTCTGATAGAGCGCCGCAAGGTTGTAGTGCGCGGGCGCATACTGGTAGTCCAGCTTCAACGCGCGAAGGTAATACAGGTGCGCGAGCGAATAGTTTTGGCAACAGGCCTCCACCGCGCCCATCACCGTCAGGATGC
>Ga0123353_10017527_pt1 | contig 10534 bp, 7 predicted proteins | sample TergutLab28metaG_3_FD_92763 | JGI IMG/M metagenome (GOLD analysis project Ga0123353, IMG submission 92763) | Labiotermes labralis P3 segment gut microbial communities from Petit-Saut dam, French Guiana - Lab288 P3 | ecosystem: Host-associated > Arthropoda: Insects > Digestive system > Gut ... | reverse complement strand
TTCGGGTGCAGAGCTACATCTTTTCGATGCAATATGCCGTCCCTTACGGCATTATTCGGGAAGAAAGCCCTAACTTGGGTCGAGGCTACGAGCCGAAGATGCAGTATGGGCAAGAAGGGGTAAGGGAAGAGACGGTAGAAGTGCGGGTGGAAAACGGTATTGACGTAGGGTGGACGCTGCTCAAAGACGAGGTGCTGCAAGACCCCATTCACGAAATAATTTACGTGGGGACAGCAGGGGTAGCCGTCTACGACGAGGAGAGCTTCCCTTACGAGAGGCTGTACATTATCGAAACCACCGGTTACTGCTCTTGCTTTATTTGTTGCGAAAAGCATCCTGGAGATAGAGGCTACGGGATAACTTACAGCGGTATGCCTCAGGGGCGGGGGGTAGTCGGAGCGGATCTCTCCATTTTCCCCATTGGGACTAAGCTATATGTCGAAGGTTACGGTTACTGTGTAGTGGGCGATACCGGCGGGGCTCTCATTGGGCGGATGCGCATCGACCTAGGCTTTGCTACCCATCAAGAGGCCGTGGACTGGGCGCTAAAGGTACGCACCCCGGTCTATCTCTTAGCAGGGGATTAAGGTTTGGTCATATCTAACTCCCCCCTGGCTTATCCCGTGGCCGCGGTACTCTGCGTCCGTGCTCCCTTACTCTCTGGCAATATTCTGTTACTTGGGGTGAGCAATCTGCTCTACTCCTAGGGCAGTGTTAGCAGTTTTCCCTTTTAGCGCTGGCAGGAGATCAGGACTTAAACGTATGCCCAAGGGGCATAACCGCTCAGCCTATCGAGGGCTTGTCAGCGCTAAAGCCAGAAATGGCTTTTTCTTTTTTTTGCTATTATTTTGGAGGATTCTGGAGAGTTTTGTCGAAAAGAAAAGGCGAAAGATAGGTGATACTCTGGTGAAAGCAAACTCCTCCCTTGGGGTTTTGGCTCTGTTAGTCTTGTCCGTAACTCTAACGGGGTGTAATCGGGCACCTAAGATCCTGTTGGAAGCTCCTCCTCCCGATAACTGGATTAGCAACTTCAGTTACTGTTTTACCCCGCATCCGGGGAGTACCATCGCCAGTGGTGAGTTGGCTATTATTTATTATCGCTTTTTTTCGGCCGAAAACTTATGGTGGTATTACCCGGTGTCTATGCGGCAGGAGGCTCATGCCGGTATTAATGCTCCTCTTATGGCGGTAAATACTAGCCTTAGCTATATCTGCTGGGAGCTGGGGCTGCCCTTGCTTCAGGCTCGGGGGCTCCAAGCCAGCGAAGGGGTTGCCTATCTGGACTTGCCCGGGGAGTTTTATCAGGCTATAGATATATTGGTAGGTGCCTTTCCTCGTCGCGCCCTGGAGGCTTTGGTGCTAACTCTCACGGAATTTTGCGATATAAACGAAGTCCAATTCCAAAACGAAGGCAAAATACAAAACTTTGTCACTGCCGATTGGGAGCCTTACGATATTAGCCACCCCCTGGCGCGGCCTTTACCTAACGATATTCAACGTACCAATATCGGTATTAAGACAGTGTTCTACTGGCAAGCTCGGCAGGAGCAAGCGCTGGTACCGGTTACCTACAGTATCCTGTTAAGCAACTACAGTCTGGAAACCATTTTAGCTTTGCTTGGCCAAGTCCCACGCCTTCAGACAAACCCCAACGAAGTTGTCGAGCTGGAGCGATTTTTGCAGTCCCCCCTGGAGCTTTTTGGCCAAACTCCCAGCAGTGCCATCACTCTCTGCCAGCAAGGGGGCACTATCCAAATAAATATTACTTCCTCTACCGTCAGCCAATTTGGCAGCGACCCCAACTTGCTCTTGGCTCTCTCGGCTCTGGTGCGCACCTTTTTAGAGCTACCGCAAGTGGAGCAAGTCCAATTTTTGGTGGACAATCAAGCAGTTAGCTACTCCCTGGGACTTTTCTCCTTAGCCGAACCGATCCGTACCTTACCGTTTATTAACAGATAACCGAGGTGATTTAAAATCTTTAGCAAGCTGCACTCCTGCGCCTTGATGGGGCTTAAGGGTGCTATTGTCGATGTGGAAGTTGATGTGCGCAACACAGGGCTGCCTAATTTTGATATTGTGGGGTTACCCGATGCCGCCGTGCGGGAAGCCCGAGAGCGGGTTGTCTTTGCCTTGCGCAACAGCGGCTTTGAGTTCCCGCAACACCGAGTGGTGGTAAACCTGGCTCCTGCCGACCTGCGTAAAGAAGGCTCTATGTACGACCTCCCTTTAGCTCTAGGTATCCTCCACTCCTCGGGGCAAGTGGTCATTAAGGAAGCCGATAATCTCCTATGCCTGGGGGAGCTTTCCCTGGATGGACAACTACGTCGGGTGAATGGTGTTCTCACCATGGCTATTAGCGCTCGGCAGGAAGGGTTTAGCCGCCTCTTAGTACCTTGGGGTAACTACCAGGAAGCCACACTGGTGGAGGGGCTGGAGGTTTACGCCTTTCTGCATTTGCAGGATGTTATCGCTTATTTAAAAGGCGCTACCGTGCCCCAACCGGAGTCTCTTGACCCCAGTCGGGAACCGGAAGATTACCACTATGACTTCGCCCATATCAAAGGTCAGGTGGGAGCCAAACGGGCTTTGGAAGTGGCAGCAGCGGGAGGACATAACCTGCTGATGGTGGGTAGTCCCGGCGCTGGTAAAACGTTGTTGGCACGCTCCTTGTCAACTATTTTGCCTCAGCTTTCCTTCGCCGAAATGCTCCAGATTACCCAAATTCATAGTGTTGCCGGTCTTCTCCCCAGCCGTGATGCTCTGATCAGGGAGCGACCTTTTCGCTCACCTCACCACTCTATCTCCTCGGCAGGCTTAGTGGGAGGAGGTTCTGTTCCTCGCCCCGGTGAAATTAGCTTAGCCCACTATGGTGTCCTCTTTTTGGACGAGCTGCCGGAGTTTCGCCGGGATATCCTGGAGCTCTTACGGCAACCCCTGGAAGATCGCCTGGTGACTATCTCCCGTGTCCATGCCAGTTACACTTTTCCAGCAGGCTTTATGTTGGTAGCCTCCATGAACCCCTGTCCCTGTGGTTACCTGGGGGATGCTGTTCGCTCTTGCACCTGTTCCGTAACGGAAGTGCGACGTTATCGGCGGCGCATATCTGGACCTTTGCTGGATCGTATAGATATCCAAATAGATATTCCCCGCCTTTCTTACGAGGAACTGGCGGCATCCGGTTCCGAGGAGCTGTCTGCCACCATTCGTCAGCGGGTAGACCAAGCCAGGCACAGACAGCGGGAGCGCCTGGGTGCAGATGCCTGCAACGCCCAAATGCCAGGAAGAGAGGTGCGCACCATATGTCGCTTGAACGCACCGGCTCGGGCGCTCATGCGCGCCTCCTTTGAGCAGCTGCATCTTACCGCCAGAGCCCACGACCGTATCCTTAAGGTAGCTCGGACTATTGCCGATTTAGAAGGTAGCGAGGATATTACCCCACATCATTTAGCGGAAGCCATCAGCTACCGCAACCTAGACCACAGCAGTGTGGCATCATGATTTACGCCATATCAGATTTGCACCTAGGGTTGGGTATAGGCAAAGGTATGGAGCGTTTTGGCAGCGTTTGGCGGGAGCATTTGCTCAAGCTGCAGACTGCCTGGGAAGCTACCATCCGGGAGGAAGATACCGTTTTGCTGCCGGGAGATATCTCCTGGGCAAGTGATTGGGCGGAGTTTATCCCGGACTTGCATTTTTTAGCCGCTTTGCCGGGGCATAAAATTATCAGCAAAGGGAACCACGACTATTATTGGAAAAGTAAAACTCAGCTCAGGCAACTTTTACCCCCAGGGTTTACCCCTTTAGACCATAGTCTAACTGTAGCTCAAGGTTATTGCATCGCGGCTATTAAGGGGTGGCTCACCCCGGGGAACCCCTCCTATGGTGGAGCGGAGGATACTAAACTCTACGCCAGGGAAAGGGGACGACTGGAGGCGGTTTTGCAGGAAGGGGAGAAGATGGGGTTGCCTATTATCGTGCAAATGCATTACCCTCCTTTTGCCCATGAAGGGGATATAGGCATGCGTGAGGTATTAGAAGCATATAAGGTACAAATATGTGTCTATGGCCATCTTCACGGAGGAACTTGGCGAGGACAAACCGGCGGTCACTACAACGGTATCCGTTATCACCTAATTTCGGCAGATTACCTACAACATAAACCGTTATTGGTTGTGGCTTAAATATATCATCCGGAGGCGGTAAGTTATGCGTCTTTCACCAATGGGGGCTGCCTCCCACTTACCTCAGCTGGTTCTCACCGGGGGGGAGACTGCTACGGAAGGTTTGCGCCCCGGCGATCAGCTGGAAGGGCAAGTACTGCGCATGGTGGATAACCAGGCAGTAGTCCAGGTGGGGGAGGAACTACTGGTTCTGCGCAGCAATGTCCCTTTAATACCGGGACAGGTAGTCCTGCAGGTGGAGAGCCAGTCCCCTGGCGAATGGCGGCTGCGTTTGTTAAGCAATGAACCAGCTCAGCACCTGGTGCGGGATCAGATCAGCGAGTTGCGCCTGCAAGCTAACCCTTCCCGGGAAACCTTGATGCGAGCTTTACTGGGTAAGATCGTTGTTGACAGAGAAACCTTTCTGTTGGCAGAGCAACTGTGGAAAGGTGTGGAGCGGAGCGGTCTGTGGCTGGAAAGCTTGGTCCAGCTGTTCAAAAGCAATTTAGCGCCCAGCGAGGAAGCGTTACGTACCATCCACTTTGCCTTGCAACAACGGGAAGTTCCTGGTTGGCTGGCGGAGCAAGCCCAAGTTATAGCCGATTATCTTATCCGGGAGTGGCAGCTGGAAGCTACTCCTCCTCGGTTGGAGCTGCTGGCTTCATTGCTTATGGCGGCTTCCGAGTTTGGTGAGGTGGACTTTTCCCTCACCCGCTGGTTGACCCAAGTGGCATGGCTTCACCCTGTTGGCGAGCTTCCCGAGGCAGCATCGGAAAGGGAAGTAACGCCCCCTGTTACCCCGGAGGGAGTACCAGGGGAGTTACCGGAGGCAACAGTAGCAACTCCTTCTCTCGAGACTACCTTAGAAGCCGGTAACCTGGCTGGGAGAAGTAATTTTACCCCTCCCCCTGTCAGTGCAAGCCGCTTGCCAAACCTCTCGCCGGCACCGGGAGCTACCGTAACCACCCCTGAGGGTGCCACGACCTCCCCTCCTCTGCCTGCCAGGGGAGGAACCCCATTGCTGAATACTCCGTTAGACAACTTGGCTGTTTTCTTCTTAAGCGATGCTGCCGACCTTGCTACCATACCGGAAAGCCAGGTGGTGAAAAGCGTCTTTAGCGAGCTGGAAGGAATTTGGCAGGATACAGGGAACAACCGCGAAATATTACCCATGCTGCAACGCCTTTTCTATGCCCAGCTGCCGGTTAACGGACGCACCCTGCTCAGTATGTTGGCGGAGCAAGAGAGCCGTGTTCACTTTGCTCAAATAGATTGGAGCGAAGCTGAGATAGGCGATAAGCGAGCTTATTTGCGCCAGCTCAGCCTGGGGGAGAGTCCCGAAAGGCTGGTGTTGCTGCAACACCTGTATCGGGGGCAAGAAGAGCGCCTCACCCGGGAGGGCATTTTGCAGGGAGAGCGGTTATGGCGCAGCTTAGGCGGACAGGATAAAGAGCTGGACACCATTTCCCGCCTTATGACAGCCCGCCTGCCTTTAGAAGTAAGCTCTGCTTGGGCGCTGCAAACGGTAGACGAGCATAGCTGGCAAAATGCCGTTCTTTATATGTGGCTCCATATAGGTAATCCTCCCATGGTCGAAAGCCATATTATCTCCCCCGAACCCCAGGAAGACCCCTCCGATAGCCGAGATAACTCAGGGGCGCCTTTAGTGCTACTGGGTTTTCAAACCCAGCGTTTTGGTCCCATGCTTTTAACCGTTACCTCGGGGGGGAACACCAGCTATCGCCTGCAGCTAACTGTCCATGAGCTATGGCAAAAGGAGCTGGAGCGGGAGGCTGTGCGAGAGTTACTACCCCGTTTGCGAGAGCTTCTGCCTCAGGTGCGCTGGCAAGTTCTGGCTCTTAAGGATCAGGAGCCGCGCGGTGAAAAGCTCCCCCAGGTCGAAGTGATACGTCGACGTTTCGATAAAAGGGTGTAAGTATGAGCAACACTAACAATACTAATGTGCGACGGGCGGTGGCTTTGCGCTACCAACCTCGAGAAGACGACGCCCCTTTAGTCATTGCCAAGGGTGAACGCCTGATGGCAGAACGCATTATCGAAGCGGCTAAGGAGCTGGGTATGCATATCGTCGAAGATAGCCAACTCAGCGCCAGCCTCGTTCGACTGGAAGTGCGTCAGGAGATACCACCGGAGCTGTATCAAGCTGTAGCTGAGGTTATTGCCTTTGTTTTCCGCTTGCATCACCGCTCTAGGGATGGCAGCCTTTAATCAGCCATATGGAAGAACAATACTATCGTGCCTGGCTGCTGGCTCAGGAAGGGGTTGGCGCTAAAGCTATAGAGCGCGCCCTACTCTTTTTTGGTAGTTTAACAGCTGCCGCAGGCTTAAGCTATCAAGATTGGCAGGAGAGTAATGCCTTAACTGCTGCGCAACTGGCGGTTATTCCCCAGCTCTTTACGGCGGGTAAAGTTGCGGCTTATCGGGAACGCTGCCTGCAAGCAGGAGTGCAACTCCTGATCCCAGAAGATGAATCTTACCCACAGCTTTTGCGGGAGATTCCCGATCCTCCGGCTCTCCTCTATGCCCAAGGTAATTTGGCTCTGTTAAATAAGCCTGGGGTGGCCATGGTCGGCACCAGACGTTCCACCCCTTACGGACGCCGTGTTGCCGAAATGCTGGCTGGAGATTTAGCCTCTTGTGGCATGACCATTGTCTCCGGTTTAGCCCGAGGGATCGATACGGCAGCTTTAAGGAGCGCTTTAGCTGCTTCAGGAGATGCCTGTGCCGTGGTCGGCACCGGATTGGATCTTCACTATCCTACGGAAAACAGAGTTCTCCAGGAGCAAATCGCCGCTACCGGCTTACTTCTCAGCGAGTATGCTTTAGGGGTACCAGCTTTGTCGCGAAACTTTCCCCGGCGCAACCGCATTATCTCAGGGCTCTCCTTAGGGGTGGTGGTGGTGGAAGCCGCTCGGCAAAGCGGCACTTCTTTTACCGTAAGCTACGCCTTGGAACAAGGGCGCGAAGTCTTCGCGGCACCTGGGAGCCTTTTTTCGGAATACTCCCAGGGAACCCATGCTCTTATCAAGCAGGGAGCACACCTGGTGGAAAGTGCCGAAGATATCCTTGAAGAGCTGGGGCTACTGCAAGCAGCTCAGGGAAATGCTTTCTCCGAGGCGGTGAACTACACTTTAATTCAGCAGCGAATTCTCGACAGCCTTTACAGCGAGGGGGTACACGTCGATAAACTTCAGGAAGAGACCCGCTTACCTATTGGCACTCTCCTTGGCGAACTGCTACAACTGGAACTCCAGGGCGCCATAGCCAGCTTACCCGGCAGGTACTATCTAAAACTGGTTTAGAAGAGTGCCTTCTTCCGGGGGGTTTAAAAGGGGAAAACCAGTATCAACCACATTATTTGTATAATGGAGTGGTCTTTTTTGGCTAACGCTAAGTCACAAACTTTAATCATCGTCGAGTCCCCTACGAAAGCTAAGACTATCAGCCGCTTTCTCCCGGCAGGGAGCCACAAGGTTATGGCTTCGGTAGGTCATGTTCGGGATCTGCCGAAAAGCCGCTTTGGTATCGACCTGGAAGACAACTACACTCCCAGCTACATCACCATCCGTGGCAAAGGCAAACTTATCCAGCAGCTAAAGAGTGCCGCTAAGAAAGCCAACCAAGTCTTGCTGGCTACTGACCCCGACCGGGAGGGGGAAGCCATCTCCTGGCATTTGGCTCACCTGTTGGGGCTGGATCCCACTACCCTTTGTCGGGTAACCTTTCACGAAATAACCGCTAAAGCGGTAACCGAGGCTTTCCAGCACCCCCGAGGGGTGGATTTGGATTATGTCGATGCCTACCAAGCCAGGCGTATACTGGATCGCATCTTTGGCTACCAGCTTTCCCCTTTTCTGTGGCGAAAACTTCGCTACGGTCTTTCCGCCGGCAGAGTGCAGTCGGTAGCTCTAAAGCTTATTTGCGAAAGGGAGCTGGAAGTTCAAAACTTTGTCCCTCAGGAATACTGGAGCCTGGAGCTGGAGCTGTCGGGAGGAGGTGGCACCCTTAAAGGGCGCCTCCAGGCGGTAGATGGGGCTAAGCCTTCTCTAAACAGCCGAGAGGAGGTAGAAGCACTTATCGCCTCTATGCCTTCGAAGCTGACGGTCTGTGCGGTGCGCCGCAACGAGCGGGTGCGCACCCCACCACCTCCATATATCACCAGCACCCTGCAGCAGGAGGCTGCCTCCCGCTTAGCCTTCCCGGTGCGCAAAACCATGCAGCTAGCTCAACAGCTCTACGAAGGGGTGGAGCTAGGCGATGAGGGTATGGTAGGACTAATCACCTATATGCGTACAGATTCCACTAATATCTCCCAGGAGGCTTTTCAGGAGGCGCAGAGTTACCTCCGGCAAAAATATGGCGCCGACTATACTATAGACCAAAAGCGAACTTATCCCGGGCGTAAGACAGCTCAGGAAGCCCATGAAGCGATTCGCCCTACCTCTTCCTGGCGCGAGCCGGAGGTGGTCAAACCTTTTCTCTCCCGGGACTTGCAGCGCCTGTATAAGCTTATCTATGAGCGCTTCCTGGCAGCCCAATGTGCCTCCGCCCTTATCGACACTTTAACTGCCGAGCTTCCCCATCACGAGAAGCTGGTTCGGATAAATGCCTCCAAGGTGCGCTTCAAAGGGTTTTTAGCTCTCTCTACCCCTGAGAGCAGCGAGGAAGAAAAAGAGGAGGAAGACAACAGTTTCCTGCCGGATCTGGCAAGAGGAGAGGAGCTGCAGATAACCAAATGGTTGCCTAAGCAGCATTTTACCCAGGCAGCTCCCCGCTTCAGCGAAGCTCTCCTGGTAAAGACCATGGAAGAGCTGGGAATTGGCAGACCCAGTACCTATGCTTCCACCGCTGATACCCTCTTACGCCGGGGCTATATTCTCAGCGAGGAGAAGCGCTTTTACCCCACTAAGCTGGGCTTGGCGGTTAATCAACTGCTGGTAGATCACTTCCAGACGGTGGTGGAATCCGCCTATACTGCGCAAATAGAAGATGCTCTCGACAAAGTGGAGGCTGGCACAGAAACCTGGCAAGAGGTGGTAGACTTTTTCTATCAACCTTTTTCCCAGTTGGTTGCCACTGCCGAAGCCGAAGTGGAAGCGGTAACCATACCCGATGAGTTGGTGGATGCCTATTGCCCCGAGTGTGGCGGCCAACTGGTTATTAAGCGAGGGCGTTTTGGCTCCTTCCATGCCTGTAGCGCTTGGCCAAAGTGCAGCTTCACGAAAAGTATAGCTCTCGATACCGGGGTGGTCTGCCCTGCCTGTGCTAACGGTACCCTCTTAGAGCGTAAAGCACGACGGGGAAACCGCAATTTTTACGGTTGCAGCGCCTTTCCGGAATGTAACTTTGTCTCCTGGGAAAAACCGGTATCCCGTCTCTGTCCCGAATGTGGTAGTAGCGCCATGAGCCAGCGGCTCATGAAACGCCAGGGTGGGGTGCGCTTCCGCTGTTTGCGGGAAGGGTGTGGCTTTGAAGAGATAGTTATTGGCGCCACCTTAGAAGAAGAGGAAGCTCCGGAAACGGGGCTCTTGTAAGGGCAGGTAGGCTTTGCCTGCTGAAGCGACCAGGATATGGGGGCGGGTAGCCCCCATCTATCATTGTAGGTATAGTTAGGAGGTTTGGCACAGCCTTATGCGTCATGCTGTTGTTCATATCATCGGTGCCGGGTTAGCTGGCTCAGAAGCTGCCTGGCAGGTAGCCCAGAGGGGCTTTGCTGTGCGTCTCTACGAAATGCGCCCCGGAAAAATGACCCCTGCCCACCAAAGTGGCGATTTTGCCGAGCTGGTATGCAGTAACTCTCTTAAAGCCAAAAGCACCAGCAATGCTGCCGGCTTACTTAAGGAAGAGCTGCACCGCCTGGGTTCCCTCGTCATGGAAGGGGCTTATCAGTCGGAGGTGCCGGCAGGGCAGGCTTTGGCGGTGGATCGTCATCTCTTTGCCGCTTATATTACCGCCAAGCTGAAAAACCACCCCCTGGTGGAAGTTATTCCTGAGGAAGTAACTACCATACCCCAGGACAGCACCGAGCCCTGGATTATCGCCAGTGGTCCTTTAACTTCACCGGAGCTGGCTGCCGCTTTGCAGCGTCTTACCGGGGGGGCGCACCTCTCCTTTTACGATGCCGCAGCTCCTATTGTTACCTACGAGTCTTTAAACCACGATATTATCTACCGCGCCTCCCGCTACGATAAAGGGGAGGCGGCTTATTTAAATTGCCCCTTAAACGAGGAGGAATATAACCGCTTCCGGCAGGAGCTGATCGAAGCCGAAGAACACCCTTTGCACGGTTTTGAGGAAAAGAAGCTCTTTGAAGGGTGTATCCCTGTGGAAGAGTTAGCCAGGCGCGGGCAAGC
>Ga0123353_10017526_pt1 | contig 10535 bp, 7 predicted proteins | sample TergutLab28metaG_3_FD_92763 | JGI IMG/M metagenome (GOLD analysis project Ga0123353, IMG submission 92763) | Labiotermes labralis P3 segment gut microbial communities from Petit-Saut dam, French Guiana - Lab288 P3 | ecosystem: Host-associated > Arthropoda: Insects > Digestive system > Gut ... | reverse complement strand
CACGGGGCTGATCCTCGGGTTCTTCGCGAACGGAATTTATCAGGTTGTTTGCCTTATTCTCATTGGCTGGATCATTCCTGTCGCGGACAAGACGATTTTGCTGCCATCGGGTGTCGGCCTGGTCAATACTATTGACCTGAAGATCTGGCAGTACGCCATAGACAAAGCATACGTGCTGAATATTTACAAACTGCTGACTGACACATGGCCGGTACTGAAGGGCGCTGAGTACGAGTACCTCAGATATTTAAATTTCAATATTTTCGTACTGTCGCTATTAATAGTGGCGTTTCTGTGCGCCGCTGTACACTACCTGTTTAAAACGAAACTGGGTCAGGATTTTCGCTCGACCGGGCAGAACCGGCACATCGCGGAAGTTGCCGGCATCCGGGTCAACCGTGTGAGAATCATAGCCGTAATCTTTTCGACGGTGCTTGCAGCCTGGGGACAGTTGATTTTCCTGCAAAACCTGGGTAATGTCCAAGTATATGGCAGCCATGTCTCGGTCGGAACTTTCGCGGTAGCGGCTATTTTAATCGGCGGAGCTACGGTCTCGCGCGCAACGATTACTCAGGCGCTGGTTGGAACAATTCTGTTCCACGCGCTCTTTATCGTCTCACCCCTTGCAGGCAAGAACCTGATGGGCAGCGCGCAGATAGGAGAATATTTCCGTGTTTTCGTAGCCTACGGAGTTATCGGACTGGCGCTAGCTCTGCACGCTTGGCAGCGAATGAAAAAATAATGAATAAAGAATAACACTAACAAAAAAGCCGCCGCGAGGCGGTTTTTTGTTATGCTTCTTCAAAATATTCCCCATGTACTTTATACCGATTCGAAATTGGGCGTCCCATGTGGGTAGACGTCTTCGCGATAAGCAGGGAGCCAGCGAGGCTTTTGCGAGCTGCGCGAGGTCGCTTAGTTTTTTCATCAGCCGCGTCTTCATGCGGTGTGGCGATCCAGAAGGCTTTTTTCCTTTATTTTGGTTCGCAATAGAATCCAATCTGCGTGAAGCACGCCATGTGGGGTTTATCCAGCAGCGATCGGGGCGTGAATACTTTAACTTATGGTACCCATAAGGTTTTGTTCAGTACGCCTGTATCTCCAAATGGCATTTTTTGTTTTCTTTGGTATACTAAACCTATCGAAAAGGGAAAAGGAGGAGATAAATGTGATTACAAGATGTCGTTTGGGTCATCCATATGATGATAACGCGTATAGCGAATGTCCATACTGTAAATCAGCCGGAGGCATTGACGGCGGAGAAACAGTGATAGTCAATACTGGAGAAGCTAAAACCAAACCGCTTGGGAGAGGACACCACGAGTGCAAAACCATTATTTTTAACTCAAACGGTAAAAATTCCCCAGAACAGAAATCAAGTCGCGCTGACCCTGTCGTGGGCTGGCTTGTATGTTATGAAGGAGTGGAAAAAGGTAAAGATTACCGTATCCGCTTTGGGCAGAACTCCGTAGGGCGCGACGACAATATGGACATCGTTTTGAAAGATGAATCAGTATCGCGCAATGGCCATTGTTTCATTACATATGATCATAAACACAATGTTTTTGTGATTAACTCCGGCATAAGCCACGGCGTGACTTACAAGAACGGGCAGTTGGTTGCTGGAGCAAGCGAGATTGCGACTTTCGATGAACTTGAAATAGGAAACAGTAAGTTTCTTTTTGTGGCTCTCTGTGGGGAAAATTTCAAATGGGAACCCAGCGAAAAATAGTAGTTTTTATCACAGCGTTTGCTGTCATTTTTTCCTTTTTGTCGTATTCGTTTACTTCTTACGCGGCATCACCATCATCTTTGAACATACGTCGGGCATGGGTAGAAGAGGGCGGTAATAGGCTTTCCGTATTTTTGGACTGCCTTGATGTCGGAAGGTCAATTCGCCTCGAAGAAGGTGATCTCAAAAAATTCACTGCTACACTGGGTGATAAAACCTTGGATATTGAGGCAGGTTTTCCCGGAGATAAAAACGCTATAGTTTTCCTTGTCGATGTTTCAAACACTTTAAATCCAAATTCGTTTAGCCTCGTGAAACAAGGAGTCGGGAAATGGTTAGATAAAATGAAGCAAGGAGACAAAGCAGCAATAATAAGTTTTGGGTCACGGACAGAGATTTTATCGGATTTTAGCGAAGATATAGAATCTTTACGTGAAGCTCTGGATGGTATCACACAAATCAATAAAAAACTTGATGATGCGCCCGATTCATGCCTATATCAAGCTGTTTCCGAGGGAATGAGCATGTGTAACAGGCAAGACATGAGCTTGCCTGACAGACGAGTTGTAGTTGCTTTCACGAGCGGAGTCAGAACAAGTGGCGGTACTACTCAGGAAACATTGCGGAGAGAAATCATTTCAAAGAATCAAACCCCAATTTACGCGATTCTCTTTGATTATGCCGGTAGAGACATTCATGAAGGGCATATTTCGCAAACAAGCCTGAGAAATCAGTTTATTGATATTACTAGAGAAAGCGGAGGATTAGCGGATACTTTTTTAGGCAATGGCAATGCAAGCGAATTGACAATAGTTATGGAAGAGCAGTTTGCCCGTTTCGATAACCTTATAAAAATAAACATTGATATTTCCTCTATAGAGCTTTCAGAAGGTGGGGAATCGAATCTTGAGATATCATGGGATGATGGCGCCCGCAGAGCTGCTGATGTGAGAAAAATACCATTCTCCGTCAAACCATCAACACCAGAACCAACGGTAAGCGATGTGACAGTAACGCAAGACACGACGTCATGGAGTAAATGGTTAATAATAGGCTTGGGCTTGATTATGGCTTTGGCAATAGGCGTTATATGGTGTAAGAAGAAGAAAAAACTTGACAAGAAAGATAATCCTCCTTCTATAACACCAAAACATGAGCCAGAATTGCCTCCTGCGCCTGAAATAGTATTGAACGTTATTGGAGATTCGGCGCATACCCGAACATATCGAATACCTTTCTGTGGTAGCGTTGTTATTGGGCGCTCGTCCGAATCGGGTATTCTGACAATCTCAGGCGATGAGCATATTTCCGGAAAACACTGTGAGATTATTGCTCGGGCTAACCGCTTCATGATTCGCGATCTGAATTCAACCAACGGCACAATCGTTAACGGAGCGGCTCTTTCTGCGAATCATCCGGTAGTTATTGATGACGGAGACATTGTGACCATCGGATTAACGCAACTGCGCGTAAGCCTGCCACTTGCGTTACATGCGGAAGAACCTCCCACTAACCGATTAAAACGCGCTGATCCATGATACTTGAAGGAATCTGTTGGGCAGTAGGTACTCGCGAGGAACAGCAGGATTTTTTTGGATTCTCTGATCCGAATGACGCTGATTTTATTAAACACGGCGGCAGGTTGAGTATTGTCTGTGACGGGATGGGAGGACTTGAAAATGGTCAAGAGGCATCTCATTGTGCAGTAGAGACTTTTCTGGAAGCCTACAGAAAAAAAAGCCCGAATGAATCCATTCCAGATGCTTTGTACAGATCAGTAAATTTTGCCAATAAACGCGTGCTTGAAATGGCGGAGAGTTTCGGACAAGTAGAAAACTGTGGTTCCACGTTGGTTGCTGCGGTTGTGCATAATGATTCGCTGTACTGGATTTCTGTTGGTGACAGCCATGTATATCTATGCCGCAACAAAGAGCTGTGTCTTTTGAACGAAGAACACGTTTATGCGAACAAATTACAGGCTGCGGTAAAACGCGGCCTGCTTTATCAGGAAGAAGCCGATTTTCACCCGGACAGAGAAGCTTTAACAAGCTACATAGGCATTCCTGAACTAAATGAGATCAGCAGCGGCACAGAGGAAAGAGAAATAATTGACGGAGCTGGAGTTATGTTATGTTCTGACGGGCTCTCGAAGGTTTTATCGATGGAAGAAATGAGCGCTGTTTTTGATATTGACCCGAATCAATGGGCAATAAACCTTGTCGAAGCAACTTTAAGCAAAAAAAGAACACATCAGGACAACGTGACAGTGACCATATTGCGTCGGGAAAGATCACAACAACAAGTGAAAAAAGTAAATAAAAAGAAACTAAAGATAAATAAGTTATTTATAGTGTTGATGATTGCACTGGTCTTTGGTTTCTGTTATATCCTGATTCTATCTTCGGGCAGCTTAACTGACACAACTTTTGAATCAATTACACCTTTAGCTTCAAACGATTTAGCGGATTCCGTATCTGAGTCACTTACATCAATCGTTTCGGACGATTTAAATGGCTTAAATTCTGTTATTTCTCCCGCTTCGGATGACTCATTTGACCCCAGTCATGAAAACGGTACTCAGAGGTGATCCCCATAAAGAATAAATTAAGAAATATAATATACCAAGATGCATACAAATCATATGCGTCATTATTTTTGTTCCCCTCACCTTTGAGAGCTGCGTCTTCATGCGGCAAGGCAATCCAGAAGTTTTTTACTTTTGCCTTTGTTTTTTATTTCATGGCAAGTACGGTTTTCGCAGCGGCAAACATATCTCCGCAGGAACGCAAAGACCTGGAAGTTATGAAAAGCTCCGTTGTTCGCGTCATACGCGTAACATCAACAAATATTGGCTCAGGGACAGGTTTTATCGTGGGAAATGGCAAATATTTAGTCACCAGCAAGCATGTCGTCGAAGGAGAGAATAATCGCCCAGCCGGAAAAATAGTAGTCGTCGGCAAAGATAAGAACCACTCCGAAGCTTTTCTTGAAGGATATTCTCCTGGTGGACATGATCTGGCTTTGTTGAGATTATCAAAAGAAATTGGGAGTACTCCCGTTGTCTTTTCTCCTGAAAATGAAATTTCACATATCCGTGAAACACAAGAAGTCACAGTTATGGGATATCCTTGGATATCCGAGATATTCGACAACGACCCGGCGTTAGGAATGGAAGGAATAACCATTACCAAAGGCAGGATCACCCGCATGGTGGAAAACGCTGATACTCGCTTGATACAGGTTGATGCCGGGATGGAAAAAGGCAACTCAGGCGGTCCGCTTTTCGACGAATGGGGGCGAGTTATTGGAGTCAACACACTGTCAGCACCGGGAACCAGTGCAAAGTGGGCTATCAATGTGATAGAACTTTTTCCGTTACTTAGGGCTCACGGTATCTCTCCGGCATTTTCTTCTCTCGAAGAAGTGAATTCCATAAATTTCGTAAACGAGTTTAATAATATCATATTGATTGGCGTAGCAGGAGGTTTGCTCATAGCAGTGTTTTTTTGGTTTATTTGGACGCGGACTACCAGCAAAAAAGACCATAGAAACATATTGGCTGTACCTTCCATTAAACTTATCGGATTGACTGGTGTTCACTCAGAAAAACAGTTTCCGGTTGATTCGTTTCCGTTTTGGATAGGGCGTGATGTAAATTGCAACGTCCTATTTCCTCCTACGTTAAATAACGTTAGCCGCAGGCATTGTTGTATAGACAAAGACCGCGCAGGACAAGGGTTCACGATCTATGATAACTCAACAAACGGTACGATTATTAACGGACAGCTTCTCACAAAGGGCGTTCCCGAAAAGCTTACCTCAGGTGCTACCATTAAGCTCAAGAGCAGCAGAGAATCGTTTCTCTTTGAGGCTAAAAAATAGCGATGAACTCTCAATTGTTACCAGCAAACCTTTGCCCGTCATGTTTCAAAGAATCAAACGGAACCGCTCCATGTCCGTATTGCGGTTACGATTCCAGAAAGCCGCTTGATGACTGGGTGAAGCTACCGCCTGGGTTTGTTCTTGAGGAACGTTACGTCATGGGACACTCCATTGGACATGGAGGATTCGGCATCACATACCTCGCTTACGATACACACCTTCAGCAGCGCATTGCTATAAAGGAATATTTTCCGATTGGGCTTTCCAGCCGTCAACACAGCACATTTGCAGTCGCCAGTATCTCGCATGAAATGAAAGATGGCTTTGAAACCGGCAAAAGGAAATTTCTGGAAGAAGCCCAAAATCTTGTCCAATTCAAAAATCATCCAAATATCGTTTCAATTCGGGGTTTCTTTCAAGCCAACGGCACGGCTTATCTCGCCATGGTCTATTATGAGGGCAGAGATTTCTTAATCTACCTGAAGGAACGCGGTAATAAAATACCTTTTGCTGAGGCGATGCAATACCTGTCACCAATAATGAAAGCTTTGGACGATGTCCACGCACATGGGTTTATCCATAGGGACGTGAGCCCGGATAACATTTTCATAACAAACAACGGAGAGGTACGCCTGCTGGATTTCGGCGCAGCGAAATCCGTGATGTCAATACTGGCACCGAAAACTGTATCAGTCGCCATCGGAAAGGATGGATATTGCCCACCGGAACAGATGAGCAATAAAAACATGGGGCCTTGGACGGATGCCTATGGCATGGCAGCAACGCTGTATCGGGCATTGACGGGTGAAGTTCCGGCATCGGTAAACGAACGGGTAATTGATGAAGAAGCGCTTTTACCGCCAACCGCGAAAGGCGCGGATGTTTCCCAAAAAGTTGATGCGGCAATTTTACGTGGCCTTTCACTGAAATATCAGGCTCGCTGGCAAAGTATGCCGATATTCGAAGAAGAGCTGACGGGAGATTTATATAAAATTGAAGAAAAACAGCCAGAAACACAGGATACGGAGCAGGTAGGCGACATAATACCATCTATTGTAACAAAGCCTGAAGTACATAAAGAACCTGCGACACCAGCAACTTCACTGAACCCTGAGACCAAGGTTCATTCTGTGATAGCGGCATTGATTCTGCTGTTTATTGTTATTGTGCCAGTATATATAGGGTATATTTTTTTAGAAAACCATATCAGAGCCAATGGCTCGATAAATGCAGATGGACTTTATTCCAAAGGACTTGACTGTTACCACGCAGAAGACTACAAATCGGCGTTCAATTATTTTTTGAAAGCCGCCGACCAAGGTCACGCCGGAGCGCAAAACGCACTTGGTGTTATGTATGCTAAAGGAATGGGAGTTGTACAGAACGACAACCAAGCAGTTTACTGGTTACGTAAAGCAGCTGATCAAGGAGATGCAAACGCGCAATGCACCCTCGGGATTATTTACGCGAATGGAATGGGAGTTGTACAGAACGATAAACAAGCAGTTTACTGGTTATGGAAAGCCGCCGACCAAGGCAATGCAGATGCACAATACTCCCTCGGGTTTATGTACGAGAATGGAAGAGGAGTATTAACCCAGGACGACGAGCAATCCGTCTACTGGTACAGTAAAGCTGCCGAACAAGGGCACGCCGATGCACAGTATAAACTTCATTTAAGAACACTTTCCTATGAATTTCTTATAGGCGACTTTCCGCAGCAATTCTTTATAAGTGATATTTATGACGAAAACAAATATGGTCCTCTCCTTCGAAATCCTCGTAAGGTTGAAAACCTCAGAGGAGATTATTTTTTGCTTGCATATAAAATTGAAAAGGACGGATCGGCAATTGCTCTTTACGAATGGAAATTAAGTGACAAAGACCGGACGGAAATTAAAGACGTTGATCAGTCTCTCGTTGATAGAGTCAGAACGAATAGATTCGCTTATCACTACACACCGGATGGAAAACAATTTCAGAGGCTGCACAACGGCTATTACGACGATAATGACGCATGGCTTTTTGAAATGAGCTTGGGAAAAGGCGATGTCAGAGAAAATGGAATCAGTGGACGTGGGTACGCAATGATTCCAGGTAGGCAAACCAATGTTTCACAAGCAGTGAATGTATCCCAAAGCAGAGCTGAGGAACAACGCAGAGCGGTAGAATCGCAGGGTGCGATTAAGATTGGCTCCATCATCCCGTTCGGTAAATATAACTGGCGCGTGCTTGACGTACAAAATGGCAGAGCGTTGATACTGAGTGATAGAATTATTGAAAGAAGAGAGTATCATGGAAAACGGGAAAGCATCACATGGGAGCAATGTGATTTGCGGAGATACCTGAACTCGACTTTTTACAATTCATTCAGCACAGAGGATAGAGTACGGATAGCACAAACAAAAATTCGTAATCCATACAATCCATGGTTTGGTACGAATGGCGGCAACGAAACCGCTGATAAGATATTCATACTGAGTCTCGATGAAGTCGTAAAATACTTTGGCGACAGCGGGCTGATGAGGAACAGACCAGGATACAGAATATGGATAGACGATCTATATAATTCCGTACGAATAGCCGTGGATTCAGATGGATCGGCTTTGTGGTGGTTGCGGTCGCCCGGCGGCACTAGTAATTTTGCCGCGCATGTCGACTCTGACGGCAATGTCCGTGTCGACGGTAACATTGTCAATAATTTTACTGGCGGCGTGCGCCCAGCTTTGTGGCTGAATTTATAATCTTTATTCGTTTTAGCCCGTTTCGCCGCAGGCGAAACCAATATAGCCACTGAATAACAATTTTCTCCGCACTGCGGAGAAAATTGAACTGAATCCAAAACGACTAAAGAAATTAGCGAAATCGTGGGGGACAGAAATGGACAACTTCATGGAAAAGCCTGGAATCAGATTATTATCTTTAAAACGGAGTATAACTCGTAAGGTTTGGGATACTTTAAAAAACATAAAGTTTCAAGCGGTATCCACTAATAAGAGATGAAGTGAAGATATGCTCGATTACTATAAATTTCGTAAATCTATTTCAATGGAACTTATTACTGTAAAAGATAGGGTTAGGAATCTAATCGGCGGCAATCACTGGGGTGAAGAAGGCCGATACAAAGAAGCTGTTTTAATGCAGATTCTTAGAAATCACCTTCCTGAAACAGTTAGCGTAGGAACAGGATTTGTTATTGGCGACGGACATCTGAGCAAGCAAATTGATATTATTGTCTACTCCAAAAGTATACAACCATTTTTCAGCTCAGGAGGTTTTGTTATTATCGAAAAGCATGGTGTAAAGGGTATCGTTGAGGTCAAGTCAAGTCTAAGTAAATGTGGGATTGCTGATATAGTAAGAAAAGCACACGAAAATGGAGAAATGATAGGAGAACAAATTTTTAACGGTATATTCGCTTATGAAACAGATATTAAAGCTAACACTCGCGAAATTCCTCCAGGTGCAAAAACGGCATTAGAAAAATACAAAGGTTTTGTTAATCATATTGCCTTTGGAAAAGATATTTTTATGCGTTATTGGGCTAAAGGTGAGTTATGCCAAAATCGAAAAGAACATATTAGTTTTTATGGAATTGAAGATTTATCATTTGGATATTTTATTTCAAATCTAACTGAGGTTGTTTCAGGTGTTCAATTAAGCACCGAGCAACAAAAATTCTATTATCCAATTCAAGGAGGAAAAGAAGTATTTAGAATAAAAGATTTGGAAATAACTTTTCCATGTAAATCAGAAGGAGAGATTGATAATACAAACATCCATAGTCAGTGATAAATCCGTTGCATGGAAATGCGAATGTAACGAGCGGATAAGCACTCTTAAAACCAACGAGGAGTCAAGCCAGGAAATATAACCCGAATCTCCAATCCATCCAAACGTAACATGCACATTACAGAAAATATCTGAAGTATGAAATATTTTTTAGTGATAACATGCGTAAAGAAGGATTGTTCAATCTGAAAATAACATTTTGAAATTAGGTTGTGTCAAGTCTTTTGTGTAAACTCATAAACTTAAGCAGCATCAGCATTATCCCAATTCGGGAGGACGATATCGAGCTTGCCGCGGATAATTGCCCAGCCTGAAATTGGCTTTATCCATTTTTTTGCTATATCCATCGTCCTAAGGTAAAGTATCTTAAATACTGCTTTATCATTGGGAAAAGCTGCTTTCCCGTTCGTTACCTTACGTAATGCCGAATTGAACGCTTCTATCATATTTGTAGTACTATAACGATATCGTTATAGTACCACGAATACAGTCGAAGGGTTCAATCGCCAGCTCCGTAAAGTCACCAAATCCAAGAGTGTTTTCCCTACCGACGACAGCCTTTTGAATATGTTGTATTTGGCGATGATTGATATCACGAAAAAATGGACTGACCGCCGGGCGGACTGGGGTGTTATTCATTCCCAATTAGAGATATTTTTTGCCGAACGACTGGATTAAATAAGGTAATTCTTATAGATTCCGCCCCTTATAGTAAGCAGACTGAACAGGGGTGCTGCTGGAGTATATAATAAAACCGGATCGAAAGCTGCCACGGCAGAATTGAGCCACAGATACAAGCCTCATTTTGTGCAGATTATTAGTTTACACAAAACTCGGGACTCACCTCCTCCAAATTAGCAGCCTACTCGTTAAAAACTCCAATAGCATTATTTATTGGACGTTCCCTACCCTCGGACGGCCAGTTGAATAACTGACCTTTAACTAAAATTTCGCTTGACCCTCCGCCGTCAAGGTTGAGGACATGTTTTGCCCCAAGCTGCTGCATTATCAACGCTGTCTCTTCCAAGCTGTAACCTATGCTGTGCGTTCCGTTTCTTCCATCTCCGACAAATAGCATCCAATTACCGCTGTCGTCCACACCTACGGCAGTGCGCGGATGGCGGGAATT
>Ga0123353_10017525_pt1 | contig 10535 bp, 15 predicted proteins | sample TergutLab28metaG_3_FD_92763 | JGI IMG/M metagenome (GOLD analysis project Ga0123353, IMG submission 92763) | Labiotermes labralis P3 segment gut microbial communities from Petit-Saut dam, French Guiana - Lab288 P3 | ecosystem: Host-associated > Arthropoda: Insects > Digestive system > Gut ... | reverse complement strand
GAAAGACTAAATGGACTTGCGTTTGACCATACGGCATTTGACCGGCATTTTGTGAGCCAAACGGTTGAAACACATTTTCGCCGTTTCTTCCGGCACGCCGCCGATTTCGTACATGACGGTTCCCGGCTTAACGACCGCCGCCCAAAACTCGGGTTCCCCTTTTCCTTTTCCCATACGGGTTTCGAGCGGAATCGAGGTCACGGAACGGTGCGGAAAAATGCGAATGTACAAACGTCCGTCGGTGCGGAGGTACTGCTGCACGGCAATACGTCCCGCTTCGATGGTTTGCGCGCTGATCCAGCCGCCTTCGACGCTCTGTAGGCCGAAATCGCCGAACGCGACGGTTTCCCCGCGCGTGGCGTTACCTTTTATACGACCTCTTTGCACCTTTCGATGCTTGACTCTTTTGGGCATTCGAGCCATCGTTCATACCCTCGCTATCATATTCGCCTTGATTGATCCAAACCTGAACTCCAATGTGACCTTGCGCGATCAAGGCCTCTTCAAAGCCATAATCGATTTTCGCCCGCAAGGTCGAAAGGGGCATCGAACCTTCGATCGCCTTTTCACAACGGGCCATTTCCGCACCGCCCAGTCGTCCGGCCAAACGGATTTTGATCCCTTTCGCACCGGCCGCCACCGTTTCTTCGATCGCTTTTTTCATGGTCCGCCGGAAACCCGAACGACGCATGAGTTGTTCCGCGATATTTTCCGCCACCAGTTGGGCGATCAGCTCGGGGCGGGATTCCTCTTCGATTTTGATGTTGATCCTGCGTCCCGTCAGTTCCTGCAAGCGGTTTTGCAGTTCTTCAATCCGTTTTCCGCTCTGTCCGATCAACACGCCCGGTCTGGCCGAGTGCAAAATCACCCGCACTTCGTCGCGCGTCCGTTCGATCACGATTTTCGAGATCGCCGGGTTCAACGCCCGGCCTTTGTCGTCGTCTTTCGGTTTTTGCTTTTTGATGTAATCGCGAATCCGCTTGTCTTCGACAAGAAGTTCCGCGAATTCTTTTTTGGAAGCGTACCAACGACTCTTCCAATCTTCCATAATACCCGTGCGAAAGGCAACCGGATTGATTTTTTGACCCATAACAACACTCGGTCCTGTAGTTTCTCGTCTTTCTCGTGATCTTTCAACCAAGCTCAACGGTGATATGCGATGTCCGTTTGATGAGCGTCATCGACATGCCGCGTGCTTTCGCCCGCCAACGCCTTTGCGAAGGGCCGCCATCGACGCGTACATCAATCACGGTCAAATTGTTGGGATTGTGCGCCCGTCGTTCTTTGGCATTGCCCATGGCACTTTTGAGCACTTTTTCAATCATTCGCGCCCCGCGATTGGGGTGATAGCGCAAAATATTCAATGCCGAATCCGCCGTTTCGCCGCGAATGAGGTCGGCGAAAGGCCGAATCTTTCGGGCACTCATAGGCGCATATTTATGCTTTGCAAAATACATGTTATTCCACCTTGTCCATTGAAGTTCAGATCGAAGCGTTTCGGGATAAAACACGCCACTCTCTGCACTCTGCGTTCCGCACTTATTTCTTGCCGCCCTTGCCGCCGTGTCCCCGGAAAATTCGCGTTTGGGAAAATTCGCCCATCTTGTGGCCGACCATTTCTTCCGTCACGAAAACTTTCAAAAACGTTTTGCCGTTATGCACCATGAAGGTATGCCCGACAAATTCCGGGACAATCGTACAGGCTCTGGCCCAGGTTTTGATCGGTTCTTTTTTTCCTGTCGCTTCCATTTTTTCAACTTTGGCAAACAGTTTCGCGTCAACGTAAGGGCCTTTTTTCAGTGATCGAGTCATATTATTCATCAGCACCCGTCTAAGACGGGTGGTTAAACAAAAAAAGTATTTGGCAATTAACGCAATTTGAGGATGCCGTAACGACGACTGCGCCGGCGACGGACGATGGACTTGTTCGAGGGCTTACGATGTTTTCGCGTCGAGGTCCCTTTCGTCGGTTTGCCGGTCGGTGTGACCGGGTGGCGACCACCTTTGGTACGACCTTCACCGCCGCCGTGCGGGTGGTCGATCGGATTCATGGCCGTTCCGCGAACATGCGGTCGGCGACCAAGCCAGCGTTTTCGTCCCGCTTTGCCGATGACAATATTCATGTGATCTGTATTTCCGACCACACCGATGGTTGCACGGCAAGTCACAGGAACACGCCGGATTTCACCGCTAGGCATATTGAGCTGGGCCCAGCCCTGATCGCGTGCCACGAGCGTCGCTTTGGAACCCGCCGAGCGACACATCACGCCGCCGCGTCCGGGGTTGAGTTCAATACTGTGAATTTCACTTCCGAGTGGGATATTCGCCAAAGGAAGGCAATTACCGACAATCGGCGGGGCAGTGGCACCGCTCATCAACGTTGTGCCGACGGTCAAACCTTCCGGAGCGATGATATAGCGTTTGTCGCCGTCCGCATAAAACAACAAGGCGATTCGTGCCGAACGGTTCGGATCATATTGAATCGCAACGACATGGGCGGGCACACCGTCCTTATTGCGTCGGAAGTCGATCTGCCGGAACTGCCGCTTGTGTCCGCCGCCCCGGTGACGCGCGGTGATCACGCCCTGGTTATTGCGACCGCCCGTTCGCGTTTTCGGTTTGAGCAAAGCCTTGTGAGGCTTTGACTTCGGCGTCAGTTCCTTGAAGTCGCTGACGCTCATATTTCGCCGACCGGCGTTGTTTGGCTTGTATTTGCGAATGCCCATGACTCTTTATGCTTTCAAATGGCAACTCGATCCCGATTCCTTCATCGTCGGTTTTGGAGAAACCGACCTCACTGTCATGTAAAAATTAAAAATTGGGAAAGCCCTCAAACAATTCGGCGGCGGTCACGGCGTGACTGCCCTACCTTCATCCCAAAAAATTAATTTTTTACAAAGCACTACCTTAACTCTCGTTAAAACCACCCCACCTTAACTCTCGTCACACCCATTAAATCGCCGATTAGAAGAAGTCGATGCGCGACTCCGAATCCAGCTTGACAAAGGCTTTTTTCCAACTTCGCGTATGTCCTTCTTTACGGGTACGGGAGCGTCGCGGTTTGCCTTTCCGGTTTTGCGTGTTGACAAAAATCACCTTGACGTTGAACAATTCTTCAATGGCTTCCTTGATCTGCTTTTTACCGGCCATCTTGTTCACTTCAAAGGTGTACATATCCAGTTGCTCGGAGCGGTGCAAGCCCTTTTCCGTCACGATGGGACGCAGGATCACCTGGTATGGCTTCAAATTCAATTTGCAGTCCGTAATATCTTTTGCACGTGACATGATTGCTTATTCTTTCTTATCAGGTGACCGTCTGGCATATTGTCCGCATGAAAAATTCCGGGAAAACCTTCGAACAATTTGGCATCGGTCACGGCGTGACCGCCCTGCCATTTTGGACGCCCGCGAGGGGGTGTTCCTACGTTCCCATTCTCATTCTTCGCTCGTTTCCCTGACCGGCCTGCGGAAGGTTTCCAATGCACTTTTCGTCATCACGACTTTTTGAGGCTTCAAAATCTGGTAGGCGTTGATTTCGGCGGCGGGAAGTACCGTTGTTCGCGGGATATTCCGCCCGCTCTTGTAAACGACGGCATCGTAAGCGTCCGTTGCGACGAGCACACTGCCGGCGACATTCAAATTGCTCAACAAATCTACCATTTTTCTGGTCTTGATTTCGTTGATTTTCAACTCGTCAAGCAAAATGAGATTGCTCGCATCAATTTTGCTCAAAAGAGCCATCCGGGTCGCCGTTTGCAGGGCTTTCCGGGGCAGTCGATACGAAAAATCACGCGGTGCCAATGCAAAAATATGGCCTCCTCCGCGACGCACACCGCTCCGGCGATGACCGGCGCGGGCATTTCCCGTCCCTTTTTGCCGGTACATTTTTTTCTTCGCCCCATCGACTTCGGCGCGTGTTTTTGTTTTTGCCGAACCTTGTCGCAGGTTGGCCTGGTACATGACGACCGCTTCGTGCAACAATTTGATATTGATGTGATTGGCCAGTTCACGTTCGTCGAGATCAAAGGTCTCGACTTGCGTACCGTTCATATTGTAAACAGGAATTGAAACCATCCCGGCACCATTCAGCTTTTTATGATATTTTCAATTAAAAATGACAAACTCGGCATTCGCGTTGGGTATTTGGTTCGGCCCGATCATACGCTTGCTGTTTTCAGGACGCTTCCGCTTCTTTTTTCGGTTGCATCTTCCATCTGTTGGCTTTGGGAGCGGGCATGTAATTGGTCGGCGTGACCGAAACGCAGGCACCATTCGGCCCCGGCACGGCTCCGCGCAACACGATCAGGTTCTTTTCCTTATCGATGTAAACCACTTTTTGATTTCGTACCGTCACCTGAGTGTTTCCGTATTGGCCGGACATGCGCTTTCCTTTGGGGGTACGGCTCGGATAGGCGCTGCAACCGGTGCTTCCCAGATGGCGGTGACATTTCTTGACGCCGTGCGTGGCTCGCTGACCGGCAAAATTATGGCGTTTCATGGCACCGGAATAACCGCGTCCTTTGGTTTTGGCGGAAACATCGACACTCAGAACATTGTCAAAAAGGTCAACGGTAAGAACTTGACCGACTGTGTAAGATTCAATAGATGTGCGAAATTCGCGGATTTCTTTGAGCGGTTCACAATTCGCTTTGGGCAAGGCTTCGATACCTGCGGCGGAGATGGCTCTTTGGCGTTTGCTGTCGAGCTTGGCGACATGACCGCGTTCACTGCGAGAGGCGCGGCTGCGTTTTTTCTCGCCAAAGCCAATTTGTACCGCTTCATAGCCGTCTTTTGCCATGTTTTTCAACTGAAGGACATGGCACGGTCCTGCCTGAATCACGGTGACGGGAATCACTTCGCCATTCGCTGTATAGAGCTGGGTCATCCCGACTTTTTGGCCGAGTAGTCCAATCGCCATTTTGTTTGCCTTACCTTTCCACTTGTCGTTGGGATCGCCCCGTGACACGGAGGATTACCCATGGACATCCATCTCAAATTTTTTTATCGTGATTTTTTGGGTTGTCTTTTGAAAAACGGCTTTTCGCTTACCTGCCGCTGGTCGCCTTGATCTTGATATCGACTCCGGCGGGAAGATTCAGCTTGTTCAGGGAATCAATCGTCTTGGCCGTTGCCTGCACGATGTCGATGACCCGCTTATGTGTGCGAATTTCAAATTGCTGACGGGCCTTTTTATCGACGTGGGGGCTTGAATTGACCGTATAGCGTTCAATACGAGTGGGCAAGGGAATCGGGCCCCGGACGACCGAACCTGTGCGCTTTGCGGTATCAACGATTTCTGTCGCACTTTGGTCCAAAATGCTGTTGTCATAAGCTTCCATGCGAATGCGAATGATTTCTTTATTACCGACTGACACAGTCTTTATCTCCAGTGTAATTCCGATTCCCGGTTGCCAAATAGCCTGACAGCAAACGCCGACAAAGTTAAGGAATATAGAATTCTATTGGCTTCGTTTCACCTGTCAAGTGATACAGGCCGTTATTTTTCCGGAAATATCGGGGTTTCCAGAAGTCGATCAGGGAAAGGTTTTTCCACAACCGCGGCGGATTTGCGTATTCCCAAAACGTTGCCTGCACGTATAATAGGATGCGTTACGTGTTTTCCAGAGAATGTTATGGGGGTTCCGACATGCAGCGAATGATGCTGAAATCCAAAATTCACCGCGCCACACTGACCGCGACCGATCTTCATTACCAAGGCAGTATTGCTATTGACAAAAATCTGCTGGAAGCCGCCGACATCCTGCCCGGCGAACAGGTCCATGTTCTTAACATCAATAATGGCAACAGGTTAATTACATACGCCATCGAAGCTCCCGCCGGTTCCGGGACGATGATGCTCAATGGCCCGGCGGCACGTTGCGGATTGCCCGGAGATATTGTCATCGTCATCACATACGCAAATTTCGATGATTTGGAAGCCAAGCGGCATCAATCGAATATCGTGATCGTCGATGAAGCGAATCGTATCAAAACATGAATATCTGAACATTACTACGATCTTAATTTAGTTAAAATACGGCATCTGTTCTATACTTTCAGTTCTACTCAATGTTCGTCCGGACAAATGCCGATTCTTTTTTGCATAAGAACCTATGCTTATGTACAGTTCTTTGTGCGTTTGTGACGTACAATCGAGTTCAGGAAATGACTGACAAGCTCAAGGCTAGAAAGCGGGTAAAAAATAATGTCCACAACATCCTATTGCATTCCTTGCACGACAATGAGTTATGGAACGACCAAAACCGCCGACCCAGGCACCTCCAAACGTATCACCACCAGCAAATCGCAAAAACCGGCGGTGGTCAATCCGACAACAGCACGATGGACGTCGTCCAATCGTCCGATGAATTCCACCGTGTCGTCGAAGAAAACGAACAATTCCCCGTTTACGTGTCCGACAAATTACATGCAATCGTCAACCGCATCGCAACGCATGAAAGTTCAACAAACGGCCAATAAAATCTATACGAATAGTTATGGGTTGTCCCGACAATCCGAAAGTGGAAACAGATTCAACTGTTATGGATGATCAATTGAGCAATAAGGAAAAAAAACCTGGTGAAAGCATTCACCAGGACAAAAAGAATATTCTTCTTATTTTTCAAAAAATACCTTGCGGGCACCTCGATCAATACACTTTCCCAAAAACATCACTTCGTAAAATACGATGTTTATGAAAATCATTCTGAATAAAATTTGAATGATTCGATGTACCCTTGTGCTTGGGGCATCGAGACAATGACTCGTTTATGGTGTACCGGTACTTACTGGTTTACTACCGCCATTGTCAGCGGTTGCTAAAGCGACGATACCTGCTGCAAGACCGCCAATTCCAAGAGCACCGGCTAAAGCACCGAAATTGCCGGCAGCTCCACTGGCAGCCGACAAACCGCCGGCAGCCGATGCAGCCGGAACTTGCGCGACGTTTGCGGGAGGTATGAACCCGGTTTTTCCCTGTGTGGCGGCAAAACGCAGATTATTGTTTTCATCCACGACCAAAATTAATTTCTCATTCATACCGGTATTGGGGCCAAATGATTGCTTTTCGGGATGATAAGCGGTCACCTTAAAATCCAAGCTGCTTAAAGTGGCATTTTCGTCGAAGACGACCGTGTAAGAACCAACATCCGCACCTTCGAAAGAAAATTCGCCGTTTTCATCCGTCTCGACGGTAACAACAAAATCATCACCGCCGATAATTGTCAATTTTACATGCGGAATCGGTTCTCCAACACCGTTGATATTACGCAAAAGAACACCTTCGACAACACCATCCGCATTGACAACAATTCCTTGTTGATATTCCTGATACACGATTTGTTCATACAAAACAGAGTTCAGGGAAGTACCACTGCTGACGTTTTGACTAAAAGAAAAGGACATCATCAATGCCACAATTGCCAAACATGAAACACACCTTGATAAGTAACGCATAATTGAAACCTTTCAAAACGATGAAGAGTAGGTTAATTCTCAAACTTTTATTACAAGACGAATACGTTTATTCTACTCGCCCAAATTTTAATCGTCAACCCAAAAAACCTAAATTATTATTTTTCCCGTTAATACGCATTCTTTGTGCCAAATCATCGCCTGTTTTAGAGGTCATCGCTTGTGATTTTGGGTGAAATGATTATAGCACAAAGTTCAATTTCAGTTTCACCCCAGCTTTTGACTTTGACGAAATCCTTTAAGGAGCAAATCATAAAATCAACACCAATTTTTCGTGCCACGTCCAAAATCTTTGTCTGATCAGCATTTGTATAACGATGATGATCGGGAAAAACCAAAGTTTTCTTGATCACGGCACCACAATCACGGACTGTACGGAAAAAAGCGTCCGGGTTACCCAAACCGCAAAATGCCAAAACTTGTACCCCCACCAAGGTTTCAATATTTTTCAACTTTCCTGACAAAAATATCAAACTTTTGGGAAGCTGCCGCATTTCACTCCAAGTCGCACCCGGTGCAAAATGATACACAATATCGCGCAAGCTGTTTTTTTTTGCGTCATCCACCGCGTCTGCACGTGATAAAACAACCGTATCGGCTCGTCTCATTTCGGTCATCGGTTCCCTAAGCAAACCTCGAGGCACTACCCTAAAATAACCAAAAGGATTTGTGGCGTCAACTATTAAAATATTTTTTTCCCGAAAAAGTTTGCGGTGCTGATAGCCATCGTCGAGTATGATAAGATCAATCTTACTTGTACCGTTTTCTCCCGTGTGTTGGGCCAGAAGTTGTTGTGCCGCCGCAAATCTGTCCTTTGAAAAGGCTTGCGGTACGTCGGGCAACAGCATTTTCAGTTCTTTTGCCTCATCGTTCCAGCCGGTCTCGTCGGCATGATACCCCCGGCTGATAATAGCCGGAAACTTTCCTTCATCAAGATATTTTTGCGCCAGCCAAGCGACGAACGGCGTTTTACCCGTTCCGCCGACGGTCAGATTGCCCACGCTGACAACCGGGACGTCGAGTTTCCTGACTTTTCGCAACCCTTTGTCATACATAAAATTACGAATCCGCACCACCAATCCGTAGGGCAACTCCAGCACGGACAGAACGACTCTCGCCAGACGAGCAAAAGCATCCCTTCGTTTCCCTGAAATCATGTCAAAGTAGGCTTGTCGTTCGAATTTCATAACAAAACAAATGCCTCTTTTCAAAGGGGATTTTGAAGTTAAAATACCGAATTCCATTGTAATAATATTGACAACTTTGGTATAGGGTCTTGGGGGCGTTTTTCGTGGAAGTTTGGCCGGCGATCGACATTCGGGGGGGAAATTGTGTGCGGCTCCGGCAGGGGGACTATGCTCAGGAAACGGTTTTCGGCGAAAACCCGGCCGAAATGGCCAAATATTGGGTCGCACAGGGAGCCAAACGCCTGCATTTGGTCGATTTGGACGGCGCGAAAGACGGCAAGCCGACGAATTTCGACTGCATCTCCACGTTGATCAGGGCGGTTGACATCCCCTGCGAACTCGGCGGCGGCATTCGTGACGAGCAAACGATCCTGGCACTGCTTGACATCGGTCTTGCGCGGTTGGTTATCGGCACGCTGGCACTCAAACAGCCGGATTGGTTCCGCGAAATGTGTGACAAATATCCCGGCAAGCTCGTTTTGGGAGTCGATGCCAAAAACGGGCTCGTCGCAACCGACGGCTGGCGCGAAACCAGCAGCACCCCGGCGGTGACGTTGGCCAAGCAGTTTGAGTCGTCGCCTCTTGCGGCCATTGTTTACACGGACATTGCGACCGACGGCATGATGCAGGGACCGAACCTTCCGGAAATGAAGGCGATGCAGCAACAGGTCGCGGTGTCCGTGGTCGCGTCCGGCGGCGTGACAACCCTTGCCGACGTGCAAAACCTCGCCGAAGCGAGTCTTGCCGGTTGCATCATCGGCCGCGCCTTGTACGATAAAACGATTTTGCTTCCGGAAGCAATGACCGTTGCGGGAGATTAGTGGTAAACAGGAGGAAAACGAATGTCAGAACTACAGAGTCCATTAACTTACGAAGGTATCCTTGAAATGTTCCGCCAAACCGATCGGAAGTTTCAAGAAACTGCCGAGCAGATGAAGGAAACCGATCGGAAAATCAAGGAAACCTCCGAGCAGATGAAAGAAACCGACCGGAAGTTTCAAGAAACCGACCGGAAAATCAAGGAAACCAATCGGCAGATTGCGGCACTTGGTTCGCGCATCGGGGAAATTGTCGAAAATATGGTCAAAGGAAATATCGTTGAAAAATTTCAAGCCTTCGGATACGTCGTTACGAGATACTGCCGTAATTTGTCGTTCAAGTGCAAGAAATTAGGAATTGGCGGCGAGGTTGACCTGTTTTTGGAGAACGGCGAGGTGGCCATTCTTATTGAAGTCAAGACCACACTGGAAACGGCGGATGTTCGCGAACATATCGAACGATTGGAAAAATTCCGCCGTTATGTCGATGCAACGAGTGGCGATAAACGGCATTTTATCGGCGCGGTTGCCGGTGCCGTTGTCAAGGAAGAAGCGAAATTATTTGCCCAGGAAAACGGATTGTTTGTCATCGTCCAGTCCGGCGATGCCGTCGAAATTGTGACCCCGCCGGAGGGTTTCATGGTCAAAGAATGGTGAGTCGAATTTCCCCCCGAAAGGGGCAACGCATATTAGCCCAGGGCAATCCAAAAACAGGCTGAAAGCCTGTAGCATAACAGCCCAGGGCAAAGCGGTACTCCGCGCCGCCCTGGGTTACGGAATCCCCCTAAAATAACCTGTCGCCCTGAAAGGGCGAAACAAGATTTCGTTGCAAATTCCATGAAAAAACTGCTTTATTCCGGTATTGCATTTGGTCTGTTGCTCTTCGTCCTTGTGGTCGTGTGGGGAGCATTTGCTCTATTTCAAAGGCTTTCTCTACAGGACGGTATGGTATTCAGTTCCACCCGATTGCGAGGTGATTTTGTTTTGCCAACAGAAGATGGCTTCCGTAAATTCCAGGTGATCGAAATCGTGTGTAAACATAAGGAACCATTTAATG
>Ga0123353_10017524_pt1 | contig 10536 bp, 9 predicted proteins | sample TergutLab28metaG_3_FD_92763 | JGI IMG/M metagenome (GOLD analysis project Ga0123353, IMG submission 92763) | Labiotermes labralis P3 segment gut microbial communities from Petit-Saut dam, French Guiana - Lab288 P3 | ecosystem: Host-associated > Arthropoda: Insects > Digestive system > Gut ... | reverse complement strand
TCTTACTGCCTGGGAAACACATACAAAGCGAAGAGGGTCCCGGTGGCTGTGCAGCGCGCATCGCAGGAGGGGCAAATAATTGAATAACACGTTCCTCACAAAGGCGACTGAGCCTTTTGTGCGTCTGTTTTGGAAAATGCAAATCGGTATACTGCGCGGCTGCCCGCCGCTGTGCGGCGTCGTTATCAAATTCAGCATGGGTGCGGCGAACTCGCCCGCGCTGTGGATCAAAACCCTGTTCCGTATTGCGGTGCGAACGCCGGGCGCGTTACTCATTCATTTTCGCAACAAATGGCAAAGCCGTGTCACACTGTCCCATGTTGGTATCATTGCCACAACACGCTGCACACTGAAATGCGATAAGTGTTTGGGACATATTCCTGACATGAAAAGTCACGTGGACATTCCCGCAAGCGATTTGGTTTCTGACCTTCAATCCCTGTTCGCTTGCGTCGATTATATTTACAATATTGTCCTTTCCGGCGGCGAAGCGTTTTTACACCCGGGGCTGGATGAAATCATACGAGCTTGTGCTGAATCGGGCAAGATCAGCGATATAAGCGTGCAAAGCAACGGAACCGTTATCCCGGATATGAAGGTGCTTACAGCGCTCAGGGAAGCGGGCGCAACCGTAAAGATCAGCAGATATCCCGAAACGTTGCAGCCTGACGTTGAGAAGCTGAAGCAGCTCCTGAGGGAGAGCGGGATCCGTTACACCCATCAGAGCGGTACGTTCTGGAATGACATGGGTGGATTTGGGCAATGGCAGGAAGGAGCTGCACGGCGGCGCTTCAGCGTTTGCCCCCAGCAACTATGCCATTCTTTCGTGAAAGGAAAGTTCTTTCTGTGCTGTAAGTCAGCCGTTTTGCTTGAGGAGGGCGTTGTCCCGGACTGCGAAGAGGATTATATTGATGTGCGCGCAACCGGGTCCGCCGCGTTTGAAGGGCAGTTGCGCAAGCTGTTCAAGACGCGCACGCTGGTCGCTTGTTCTTACTGCCTGGGAAACACATACAATTCATCGAGGGTTCCGGTGGCCGTGCAGCGGGTATCCCATGATGTATAAAATGTAAAGCAATTTGAAAGGAGGGGTTTTGTGCTGAATTGGATGTATAATCACTTCAGCGCCGTAATGTTTGTCCTATATAGTCTGTCGGCGGTGTTCTTTCTGGTTTCCCCCAGGATGAACGCGCGCCTTGAGGTGGCAGGGCCCGCTCCGAGGCTGCTGCCGCAGTTGGCACGTTCGCTTGCGCCCAAAAAGAAGACGGCCTCCCCAAAAAGCACCCAAAAAAAGGGGAACGCAAAGGGGAAGCCTGCAACCAGAAGGCAAAAAACGAAAGCGCAGCCGCCGCTGCAGCCTGCCACGCTTGTTTTTGTGCGTAAACTGAGGTTGCCCTGGCTGCTGCAAAAAACCGACATGTTCTGCGACAAGCTGAAGCTGCTGCCCGATGCGCGCACAGGGCAGCGGATGAATTTCTTTTTGATGCTTTGTATGGCCCTGGTGGCGGTGATCGCCTATCATATAATCCGATTCAGTGAGGCGGTGACCACACATGGCTTTATTTCTAACGGTGACGTGACACAGGTAATGGAAACCAGGACCCAGGTGAACTTTTTTCTTTTGCCGCTGTACGTGTCCCTGTTTCTGCTGCCGTGTTTTCTCGTCCGGAAAAACCGGGAATTTTACTTCGATATTGGCGCGTTGTTCGGGCTGCTGTGCTTGGCCGTTGACAAACTGGTCGGTTGCGCGCGCGCGGGGTGTTGTTTCGGCACCCCCTGGCGGTGGGGCGTCTATAGCACCCAGTTGGGAGCAACAGTGTTCCCTGTGCAGCTGTTCGAGTTTGGCACCGGGGTCTTGCTCTCTGTAGTATGTATGATTTACATGCTCTGCGCCAAGTCCTACCGGCCGGGGCGCGGCTGCTCGTTTTGCATGCTCTCCTATGCGGTACCGCGCTTTTTCTGGGAGTATCTGCGTTACCGCAGCGAGCACTACCGCCTCTTGGCGTCAAACGCAATTTTTGGGTTGTCCATGGTGCAGATCACTTGCATCGCCGCCACTGCGTTTGCGATTGCCTGGCTTTTTTTGCTCCCCCTGGAAAAAAAGCTGATGGACCGCTTTTGGGATTTCGCCGCTGGCCGCCTGCGCAGGGGGATATCCAAGACGCGTTATCTCGCGAAGTGGCAGGCATGGCGCGAAGGCGCCGCTGCGACGGAGGGGGGTCGGGCCGCTTGAAGAACATCTATTTCGTGCAGGCGGGCAATTTGTATGGCGTGAACGCGCATCTCCCCTACGCTGCGGGCTGCGTCGCGGCCTACGCGTGGAACCACCCCCTCATCCGCGAAAAGTATCGGCTGGGGCATTTCATTTTTTTACGAACGCCGGTGGCGGAAGCGATCGCGTCCCTGGAAGACCCGTATATGGTGGCCTTTTCCAACTATGTCTGGAATTTCGAATACCACAAGGCCCTCGCCGCAGCCGTCAAGGAGCGCTGGCCGGCATGCCTGATCCTCTTCGGCGGTCACCAGGTGCTCAACGACAGCTCCGAGCAATTGGGCGAATACCCCTTCGTGGATTTTCTGATCCACAGGGGAGGGGAGATTCCCTTTGAGCAGCTGTTGCTGGCTCTGCTCCGCGGTACGGATTTGGCCGGGGTCCCCTCGCTCTCCTACCGGGGCTCCGACGGAAAGCCCCTACGTACAAAGGAGGCGGTCTGCAGAAGCTGCGATTTCCCCTCTCCCTACCTGACCGGGGTTTTCGACAGCCTGTTCGAGGACTATCCGCAGCTGCTGTTTTCCATGACGTTCGAAACCAACCGCGGCTGCCCGTATTACTGCGCCTATTGCGACTGGGGCGCCGAGCGCCAAAGGCTGCTGCAAATGCCGATGGAGCGGGTGCGAGCGGAAATTGACTGGGCCGCGCGGCACAAAATCGAGTTCGTCATGTGCACCGACGCGAACCTGGGCATTCTGGAGCGCGACGACGCGATCGTGGACTGCCTGATCGAAAGCAAGCGCCGCACGGGCTACCCGAAGAAGGTCAGGGCCTTTTTGGCGAAAAACAGCAACGAGACCGTGTTCCGGCTCAACCAGAAGCTCAGCGCCCATGGCCTGAGCAACGGCGCCGCCCTTTCGTTCCAATCCATGTCGCCGGATGCTCTGGAGAGCATCGGCCGCAAAAACCTCGACTTCGAACGGTTCCGGGAATTGATCCCCCTCTATATCCAAGCCGATGTGCCGATGTATACCGAACTGATCCTGGGCCTGCCGGGGGAGACCCTCGACAGCTTTGCGCGCGGGATCGGCATGGTGCTGGAGCTGGGCATACACGGCGCGCTTGAGATTTTCCGCTGCGAGCTGCTGCCCAACGCCGAGATGGCCAGTCCGTCCTACCGGGAAAAGCATGGGGTGAAGGCCGTCCGCGTCCGGCAGTACCAGCGGCATGAGTCGCCGGAGAACCACGACGACATCCCCGAGTATTCCGAGTTTGTTTATCAAACCAACACCATGCCCGTGCAGGATTGGGTGGCCGCGAACTTGTTCTCCGATGTCGTGCAGGGCTTCCACTGCCTTGGGCTGCTGCCCTATGTCGCGGTATACCTCCACTGGGAGCGGCAGCTGCCCTACGAGCGCTTCTATTTCGACCTGATGGACTACGCCAGGGCGAACCCCACCACGCTGGCGGGGGAGCTGTTTCTCTTTGTCGAAAAGCGCTACTGGGCCCTTTCGAAGGGCGACGGCGAAAGCCTGGTGTATTACGACCCGCGGTTCGGCGAGGTGGCGTGGCCCCTTGGCGAGGCCTTGTTTTTATGTGCCGCGTTTGAATCTGAACGGCTGTACGAGGAGCTCCCCGCCTTTTTGCGGCGGTACGGCCTGGACGCTGGGCTGCTCGCGGAGCTGATCCGCTACCAGCGCGCCATGGTGCAGCTGCCAACGCCCCCGCCGCCCCGGGAGACCTTTGCGTACGATTTCCCCGGCTATTTTGCCGCCGCCTTCGCGGGGGCCCCTCCGGCGCTGGAAAAAAAGCGCGCCGCGGTGTTCTTTTCGGAACCGGCGCCGGCAGGCGGCTGGGAGGACTTCGCGCGCGATTACGTTTGGTACGGCAGGCGGGCGGGCTCGCTCGCAAGGAAGAGAGGACAGGTCGTCTATGAGTGATACCGCCGCGTTCCGCGGGTCCATCATCATCGTCCCCACCCACGACGAGGTGGTTTCCCTGCGTGAGACGGTGCTGGGGCTCGAAAATGCGTGCCCCCCCGGAGATACCGCGCGCATCGTCCTCGCGCTGGCCCCCTTCGCCACCGACGCCTGCCGCAATGAGGCGCAGCGGCTCACCGAAGCGCCCTTGCCCATCCCGGTGTTGATCGCGCAGGAAAAGGGGGGCGCTTTCGCAAGGGAGATGCAGCAGTATTTGCGCGAGCAGACGGACGTCTCCCACACGCTCATCTGGACGGCGGATAAGGACGCGCCGGCCGAAAGCGCCGCCCTGATGATCCGGAAGGCGAAGGAGAACCCCGGCGCGGTGGTCAAGCTCTCGCGCTTCCTGCCCGGCGGTAGCCTGCCGGAGAGCAAAAAGGGCTTTATCAACCTGCGCGACTCGGTATTCCGCAGCCTGGTCTGCAAGCTTTACCGCAGCGAGCAGACGGACCCGCATTTTGGATTGACCCTGTTCCCCATGCGCGATTTCGTCCGGTTTGACCTGCGGGAAAAATTCATGAGCTTTACGATCGAGTACGTGCTGCACTTCGAGCGCCTGGGCACGCGGTTCATCGAGCTCCCGCTCCGGCAGCAGGCGAGGACGGAGGGAAAGTCGACCCTCTCCGTTTTCGATAAGCTGCGCTATTTTGTCCCCGTGTTCCGCCTGCGTTTTTTGCCGAAACGCAAACTTTTCAGGGATGGTGAAGTATGACCAAACGCAATATTTATCTGGTGCAGGTGGATATCCTGCGCAAATCGCCGACGTTTTGCTCCGCCTACCTGCCCTATTCCGCGGGCGCGCTGTGGGCCTACGCCAAGCAGTCGGCGGCCGTCGCCTCCAACTGCGCGCTGCGGGAAATCTTCTTTTTGCGCGATCCCGTCGCCGGCGTAGCCGCCCGCATGGAGGACCCGTTCCTCGTGGGTTTTTCATGCTACTGCTGGAATACGGAGTACAACAAGGCCCTCGCGCAGGCGGTCAAGGGGCTTTTCCCGCACTGCCATATCGTCTTCGGCGGGCACAACGTGCTGCCCGGCGGCGCGATGCTGGAGGACCTGCCCTATGTGGATTTCGTCGTCCACGGCGAGGGGGAGATCGGCTTCCGGGCGCTGCTGGAGCAGCTTTGCGGGCAATCGCCGGATTTTCAGGGGATACCCGGGCTCTCCTACAGAACCAGCCAAACAATCGCCACCAATCCCGAGGCCGCGCTGGAATCCCTGGCGGACTGCCCCTCGCCCTACCTGGAGGGCATCTTCGACCCGCTCGTCGCGGCGCACCCGGAGATCCAGTGGAGCACCGTCTGGGAGACCAACCGCGGTTGCCCCCACCACTGCGTCTATTGCGACTGGGGCCAGCACAAGGCGAGGGTACGCCAATTTTCCACGGAACGGGTCATGGCCGAAATCGGCTGGATGAGCGAAAACAAGGTGGAGTACATCTGGTGCGCCGACGCGAATTTCGGCATCCTCGAACGGGACGAGGCAATCGTGGACGCGCTGGCCGCGGCGCTCGCGCGCAAGGGATATCCGCAGGTGTTTTTGAGCCAGACGACAAAGCATCTCAACGAGCGCCTGTTCCGCATCGTTGGGAAGCTCAATGAAAGCGGCCTGGAAAAGCTGGGCCCGAACCTCGCCGTGCAGAGCCTTTCGCCCGCGGTGCTGGAGAACATCGGGCGCAAAAACATGGACGACGAAACGATCGCCATGTGGATCCGCCGCTACCGCCAGGCGGGTTGCAGGACCCATACGGACCTGATCCTGGGCTTGCCGGGCGAGACGCTGCAGAGCTTCTGCGCCGGCGTGGAAAAGCTGTTCGTGCTCGGGCAGCACGAGGGGATCGTCTATTACCCATGCAACCTCCTGCCCAATGCGTATATGGCCGACCCCGCCTACCGCGAAAAGCACAGGATACGCACCACGCGCCACACCATGAAGCAGACCATGGAAAGCGACCCGGAGGCGGAGCATATCCTTGAGTTCATGTATACGATAGACGAAACCGCGACCATGCCCCACGCGGACTGGCTGACCGCCAACTATTTCATAGCGCTGGCCCTGGGCGCGCACAGCTACGGCCTGCTGCGCCTGGCAGCGATGTATCTCCATACGGAAAAGATCGCTTCCTACGCCGATTTCTACCTGCGCCTGCTCGGCTTCTGCCACGAAAACCCAGACACCCTGCTTGGCGACGCCATGGCGCGCATGGAACAGAACTTCAACGATTTTGCGCAGGGCAAGGAATCGCAGCCCCTGCAGATCCCGGGCTTCAGCTTTGGGCGCATGGTGGAGGACATGTATTTCTTCAGCCGCGCCGTGCTGGAGATGGACCGCTTTTATAAGGGCGCTGCGGCGTTTTTGGAGCAGTTCGGCTTGGAACCGGACCTGTTTGCCCAGCTGCTGCGCTACCAGCGCGAGAGCATCGTGTTGCCGGGTATGGCGGAGAAGACGCTCGATTTCGGCTATGATTTCCCCGCCTATTTCAGCGCCATATATGACGGGCACCCGGTCCCGCTGCAAAGGAAAGCGGTGCGGCTGCGTTTCTCGTCTCCCTTTGACCTTTCCACCATAGAGAAGTATTACAATGTCATCGTGCGGCTGGGCCGTTATACAAGCCAATCGCTCTATGCGCCGGCGTATTTGCCTCTGTAGGTTGGAGCCGATTTGAGGCCAGAAGCATCTCCTCGCCCTCAAGCGGGGAGATGTTTATTTTTGCCCTTCCCCGCGCACCAAATTGATCACCAGCTGCAGTTTAGCCATCAAGGTTTGCTCCAGGCCGTTGACTTGCTCCAGCGTATCCCTTACGCTTGCGTTGACCGCTATCATTTTATCGACATCGCCGGTATTCGCGATGGCCGCCTGGATTTTTTCCCCCTCCGCATTCATGATATGCGCGAGCGCGGCTTCTCCCAGCGCAATGCTCCCCATAATCTGCGCTGCCGCTTCGCAGACGTCCTTGCACGGCTCTGGCGGTCCTGGAGGACAGGGTGGCTTCGGTGGGCAAGGCGGCGGTTTGGGGGAGCAGCACATCACCATGTCATAGAGAGTACGGTTATTCTTTGAGCATTCATATGCCATTGCGAGCAGCAGCAGTTTCAGCTCATCTCTCATGGCCTCATTCTTTCTAGCTATGTAGTGCTCACTGGACCAGCCCTCTGAGTTTATCTATATGACACCGCAGTGACAAATTTGACGGGGTGGCATATGATATAGGGAAGAATCCTCAGGGAATGATGAGGACACTTCATATTTTGAGTAAAGGGAGCGGGTTTGGGATGTCAATGCCCCGTATTTCACTTCCGACTGACCTGACGGAAGAAAACGCACTTGCAAATATTATCGCATCAATCGCCCTCGAAGAAGCCGCGCTCGCCCACATCATCAACGCGGAGGGCGAAAAAATCCAGAGGGTCGTGGGAACCTTCGTGCCGGAAGGCGCGACAGGCCCATTGCCGCTGGAGACCCCGGCGGACATTGAGGATATGGAGGCGATCAACACCACGGTCGGCGACATGATGGAAACCATTTCGAACATCGAAGCGTCCTTGCACAACAAGCTGAGGACCGTCCTGGCCGTCATTGTGGTTCCGGAAGCGACGGGCCCGACGGGACCGTAAAGGGTATGCATATGAACGGCAAAATACGTAATAGAATGGAGCGAAATTCCAATGTCGATGCCCGTAATTGATCTGGAAGAAATTGGCCCAAGGGACGCATTGGCGGCAATCATGGCCTCCATTGCGCTGCAGGAGGCCGCGATCGCGCATGTCCTGAATGCCGAAGGCGAAAAAATCCAGGCAGTTGTCGGAATCACCGGCGCCACGCTTGGGGAACTGCAGGGCATCAACGAGTCTGTCAGCGATTTGGTCGATAGCGTCTCGTCCCTGGCAGGCGAAATTCAAAGAAAACTGCGCACGGCCATGGAGGCCCTCTATCCCGGCGAGCTGCCCGAGGCCGCCGCGACCCTGACCGTCAGGATCGTAGACGAGGGCGGCAACCCCGTCAACGCCGCGGATGCCGAATTCACATTGATCAGCAATGCGGATCCCGGCATTCAGTTTACGTCCTTCCCGGTGGGCAGCGCGGTCAGGATCAACAACATCCCGCCCGGACTGTATACGCTTCAGCAGACGGAACCGGCGGACGGCCATCTGATTGACGAATTTCCGCACTGCGTCGAGGTGCTCAGCGACGGCTCCATACGCTTCGACGGCGCCGACGCCAGCATACATCCCCCCACCGTTACGAATATAACCGCGCCATAATGCTTTTCAGGCTTTCAGAAAGGATGCGCCGCCTATGTCGATGCCCGATCTTACTCTGCAGGAAATCGATCCCAGACTCGCGCTGGCGAGTATCGTCGCCTCCATCGCGCTGCAGGAAGCCGCCGTTTCGCATGTGCTCAACGCGGAAGGCGAAAAAATCCAGGCTGTCGCCGGGCTGACGGGGACGACAGTCGAGGATTTGCAGAACATCAACCTCTCGGTGGGGGGGACGGTGGACAGCGTCGCTTTGCTTGAGGACGTCTTGCAGAACAAACTGCGTACCGCCCTCCATGCGCTCTATCCGGCGGCGACCTTCACCATTCATTTTGTTGACAGCGTCACGGGGGAGCCCGTGGATTGCCAATGCGTCCTGTGCACGCTGACCAACCTCGGAACGGAGGACAGCGTCACAGTCCACGCGATAGGCGATGCGCTCACGCTGACCGATTTGAGGCCGGGCAGCTACACCCTGGAAATGATCGACGCCTGCGCGGGGTACGAGATCAACGGAACGGTGTTCGACATTGAGGTGGACGCACAGGGCAATGCCACTTTCGACGGCATCGCGGTCGATGAGAGCCCCCCTGTCATCGAGCTGACCGAAGACCCACTCGGGAGGGCGGCGCCCGCGGCTGCGCAGGCCGCTGCGGCGGTATCGGCTCTGTCGGCGCAGAAGGCCGTCACGGAACCCAATGCGGCGCCGACGGACACCCAATACACCGTATGCATGTTGGCCAATCACGCAGCGGAAGGCGCATCCGCACTCTATCCGGAAGGCGGTGCCCTCGCCATCCCCCGCTTGGAGCCGGGCAGATACACACTGCGCGTGATTGATGTCTTCGCAGGATTCGCGCGCAGCGAGAAGCAGTTCGAAATCGATGTGGACGCCGCCGGCCAGATTACCTTCGACGGCGCCGCGGTTACTGATGAGAATCCCGCGGCAGCCCAGCTGCCTGAAGTGGGCTGCCTTTCCTTAACATTCGAATAACCGATAGGATAGTACGCCTGTATACGGAAGGGGGTGTCGTCTCTATCGGTACATATCCTGTCAGTAACCTATCGCAGTTGATCAGCGCGCTGGCCAGCGCGGACGCGGTCATTGATATCATCGTGGAGCAGAGCTTCAGCATCACCTCCGTCGTGTCGATTTCCGCCGCGAACAAAACCATAGCCATGACATCCGGCGCGGGAGGGCCCTTTACGCTGCTCCGGGGCGTGACCGGGAACCTGTTCACGTTGACGGGCGCGGGAAGCGCGGTGACGCTGACGAACGTCTTCATCGACGGCAACAAAACCGTGGCCCCCTACGCGACCAACGCGGCGGGATGCCTGTTCTATGTCAACGTCGCCGCGCCAACCGCGCCCAACCTCATCGTCGGCAGCGGCGCGGCGCTGCAAAACAACCACGCCGCTTCGGGGACGCCGGGGCTCGCGGCCGGCGTGATCGTGGCGGCCGGCGGCTGGCTCCGGCTCCAGGCCGGCGGCGCGGTGCGCTACAACGAGGGCGGCAGCGACGGCGGCGTCTATTTGAACGGGACGGCGACCATCTCGTGCAGAATGGACATCAACGGCGGCAGCGTGGACCACAACACGGGCACCAGCGTGGGCGGGATCTACATCCTGCGTTCGCAGCTGGCCATGACGAGCGGCAGCGTTGCCTACAACGTCGGCGTCAACGGCGGCGGCGTATATGTCAACGCGAACGCCACCTTCACGATGGATGGCGGCTATGTGGAGTACAATTCCACAGCGGGAACCGGTTCGGTACACGGGGGCGGCATCGATCTTTCCGCGGCGGGCGCGCTGCTCGTGATGAACGGCGGATATGTACAGCACAACAGCTCGCCGTTCGGCGGCGGCATCTCCCTGCACGCCAACGTCGCATGCACCGCGCAAATCAATGCGGGCACCATTACCGGCAACGAATCCACCGGCGCCGGCGCCGTGGGCGCGGGCATCTTGTTCTATAACGGCGGCGCATCGGTGACCTGCAACGTCTATCTCGGCGTGACCCCGGGCGGCGTCCCCACGGCGGGGCCGGTCGTCATTTCCAACAATCAGGCCCTGGACGGCACGGCGGGCGGCATCG
>Ga0123353_10017523_pt1 | contig 10536 bp, 7 predicted proteins | sample TergutLab28metaG_3_FD_92763 | JGI IMG/M metagenome (GOLD analysis project Ga0123353, IMG submission 92763) | Labiotermes labralis P3 segment gut microbial communities from Petit-Saut dam, French Guiana - Lab288 P3 | ecosystem: Host-associated > Arthropoda: Insects > Digestive system > Gut ... | reverse complement strand
TACCACTCCAGAGCATTCTTAGAGTCGCCCTGAGCATAGTAAACCAACGCGATGTTGTTGTACGTCATGGCGGTGTCCGGGTGTTCCGGAGGAAGAACCTTTTCACGGATGTCCTTGATCCGCGTGAATAGCTTCATCGCATCATCGTAATGCCCGTATTTGTAGTAAAGTTCCGCAATATTATCAAGCGTTATCGCGCCAGACAATAAACGGTCAGGTTCGGAGTCCAAGGGCAAGGCCAAAAGCTCGTCACGCAGGCCGACATAACGCTGCATCTGCTCCTCGGCGTCCGTGAAGGAATCGTAATACCCGCCTGAAGAAAGATCGCTTGTCATGGGAACAGGCACTTCGTCTTCCATGCCTTCGTTCTCGAAATGCGCCTGAATTCTGATAAACGAATAAAAGTCATACGCGATTTTGACCAAACGGTTATCGGCATCCGGCGTCATGCCGAAAACCCATATTCCGTCGATCATCGATAACAGATCGCGGCTGAGATTCAGGTTGACGAGGTCTTTTTCTTCCCGCAACGCCACTTGCATATTAATGACGAAAAAAGCCTTGATCTTCGTTTCGTTCTTCCGCGCCTCGCTCTGCTGCTGCATGGCCCATTGCGCAAGCACGCCGAAAGAATAGTCCGCGTTATTCTTGCTATAGTCATAGACGGCGATCTCGGGCGCGCTGAAATGCTCCGCCACAGGACGCTGCATCCGGTGCGCGGCGGTGTAGAGATAAAACCCGTTTTCGGCGTTTGTAAGAACCCAGCGCAGGGTGTCGTAGGATTCGCTGTTGGAACCGGAAGACATCACTTCACTTCACCATGTTTCTTGAGGAAGTCCTCGATCAACGGATGCAGGTCGTGCCAACGTTGGCCGTTGTACTCCAATACAATGAGACCTTGCATCATGTCCAATAACATTTCCTTGTCGTCAATCTGCTCTTTATACTTTGCGCCGTTGTAAATATTGATCAGCAGAGGGTAATTTTTTGTTTCAATCCGTCTTGACAACGATGAACTCAATCGATTTGTTGCGGATTGTGCGTCCTCCAGTTCGATTCGTTCCGCTTTGCGGGTCACTGTTCTGGCGGCAGCCTGCAAAATACAACGGAAGAGATCGCGCAGGACTCCACCGGTTTTTTCGATCAAAAACTCCAATGCCTCCTCGTCGAACAAGGATAAATCGGCGCGTTTTTTGATGATGGACTTAATCGTATTCATGCCGCTGTCAAAGGGATTGCCGTTAAGGTCGCGGATTTTGATCATTGGCAGAATATGCGTATTGAAAGAATCCTCCACTCTCCGAAACTTGGGGGCGTAGGATAAACAGATGTGCAAGGTATAGATGATGGGAAATGACATCTGCGACAACGGGTTATCAAAAACTTCCCAGGCTTTATCCGCGGAAAGTTTGTCTAAATCCTCAAAAATCACAATAGGCTGTTTCCCATACAAATGCCGCGTGAGATGGTCGGATACTTCATTCATGTATCCAATCCATAGAGCCGCGCTTTTTCTCACCCTTTCACGGATTGTCGTCCGCTTGTCGTATCCCCATTTCAGTTCGCTGGATAAACCCAAAAACAAAGCGGATAATTTCCCTTTGATTCCAAGATTACGGTCGAAATGGACAGTTTGAACGACTTCGATTTCATTCCAAAATTCATCAATCTTCTTCAATAACAACTCAGGCAAAGGGCACTGGGTGTCTTCCGCAATCGCACACAGGTGTTTGCCCAGTAAAATCAGCAGATCCCAATAAGTGATTCCCAGTATATCCGTTTCGATCTTACATTCTACAACCGAAACCTTGTGACCGGAATTCTCAAGCTGTTGTTTGAGTATATTCAGTTCCGTACTTTTACCACAGCCGTGGTGTCCCAGGAGAATATGTACATTTTGATGCTTGGTCTGCTTGCAGGACTCGAAAATGTCTTGCATGGGAGACACATAGTTCTCCCCCATACGGATTGGCATGGTGTCATCGATATAAAAAACCTCCAGGTCTTTTCCGCGCAACGGCTCCGGTTCAAAGGCCTGGGCAATCCCGCTCAAATCTTGTGCGTATTTCATAGATACAATCTCCCCCCATTTTGAGTCATCCATCCTTGACAAGCCAAGTCCTGCTGAAACAGTATAGCATAGACGCAGCGATCCTTCAACGGGAAATTTGGCAACCTTTCCATGGTCCGCTGCGGGACGACTCCTTGGGACGGGGACAGGCGGAATTTGTCACGACTCCCGCCACACATCCTGAACCCAGCGCGTCGGGCGGACGGCACGGTAGCCGTATTTGCCGACAAAACCCTTGATGGCGGCATCGGGTTCGGGATTGCCGTGAAAAATGACGATTTTTGCGTCGGGCGGTTGAATCGGCGGTAAAAAATATCCCAGCGGAAACGTTCGGACGCAATGCCGCTTGAAACTCCGGCACCAATCGTCCGGCCAGTATTCCAAAACGCCTTTCGCGTGAATCGCGTGCGAGAGATAAGCCTGCTCGTTCCGATGCGCGGCACGAACTTCCTCGCCGCGCGTGAGAAAATGGTCGAGGACGTCGGCGTGCTTCCCGATTTCAAAGCGGAACACGGATGAGTTGCCGATGATACTGCCGGGAAAATCCCAGTCGTGAATGATGCGAAATGCGCCCGGCAGTTCAAAAAACGGTTCGAGATCGTCGAGAATCACGAGATCGAGGTCAAGAAAAAGCGCCCGGCCCTCGAGGTCGGCGAGCGTTTCGCCCAACACGGTCAACTTGTTCCAGCCGCGTTCCGGCAGATGTCCCGGCAATTTCAGTTCGGGAAGCGGTCGCACGTCCATGCCCGACTGCAAGCCGTCGCCGTCATCGGTCAAGCAGACGAAGCGATACGGTCTGGTCATGTTCCGCCGAACCATGCCCGCGAGAATATTGACGTAATTCGCACCGTATTTCGTGCCCCACTTCATGCAAATGATGTTTTCCATGATGCATCTCGCTTTTTTTCACCGCGAAGAAACACAAAAATCATGATCGAATCTTTCTCGCAGAGAACGCCGGGAAGAGAAAAGGGATAGAAAAAAACTCTCTGCGATCTTTGCGCTCTCTGCGAGAAAAAACTTCGTGCTTCTTCGTGGTGAAAAAAACCCGTGAAAGGTTATAAAACCCGTTTTACCACTTCCGGATCAATGCCGCCGACCAGTTCGCACTGCCCGATCTCCGTCGGCAGCACGAAACGCAAGGTACCCCGCACGGCCTTCTTGTCGCGCATCATCAAGTCGATGACCTGATCCGGGTCAACGCCGTCCCATCGAACGGGCAACCCGAGTCGCTGATTCAACTTCATCTGCCGCTTGACAAAATCATCGTCAACGCGACCGAGTTCCTTTGCGAGTTTCGCCGCATCGACCAACCCAATGGCCACGGCCGCACCGTGCAACAGCGTGCCGTAACCGGACAGCGTTTCGTAAGCGTGTGCAAACGTATGCCCGTAATTCAACTTCGCCCGCAGACCGGTGGTTTCACGTTCGTCCTGCTCGACGATCTCCGCCTTGATCCGACAGCAGCGCGCGATGATGTCCGTCAATAGCTGAGGGTCGCGCCGCAACAACGGCTCGACATTCGCTTCGAGCAATTCCAAAAGCGAAGCGTCCAGCGACACGCCGTATTTCAGCACCTCGCCCAACCCGGCCAGATATTGGGCATCGTCCAGCGTGTCCAGCGTTTGCGTATCGATCAGTACGCCGATCGGCTGGTGAAACGCACCGACCATGTTTTTTCCGCCCGCGAGATTGACGCCGACCTTGCCGCCGACCGAACTGTCCACCTGCGCCAGCAAGGTGGTCGGCACTTGAAAAAACCGCAGTCCCCGGGCAAAAGTCGCCGCGACAAACCCGGCCAGATCGCCGATCACACCGCCGCCGACGGCCAAAACGACCGACTGACGATCCGTGCCGATTTCGAGCATCCGATCCCATAAACACTCGGTGGCTGCGATCGATTTGCTTTCTTCACCCGGCTCGACGATGACCATATCGACCGTCAGATCGTTTTGGGCCAAGTGTTCGGCGACCTGGTCCGCATAAAGTGGAGCAACATTCCCATCGGTCAATAAAACAATGTGCCGGACATTGCCGAATGAAATGAGAAAGGGCCCCAGAAAATCAAGATTTCCGACGCCGATTTCAATGTCGTAAGCGCGCTCTCCAAGAGCAACCTGCACTTTTTGGAGTTTGAGTTGATCCCCATATTGATTTCGCTCGTGCCGCATCATAGAACTTTCAAGCCGTTGAGGTCAAAGGTTAAAGTCAATCATTGACGTTGATATTGTCAAGGGCTTTCGCCGGGAAATCATCCCAAAACCAACAGGCGACGGTCACGATGTGACCGCTCTGCCCGGGGCGGTATTTTGATTTTGCCTGTCACTTTCCGGGGAAAATCTTGGCCAGCGCTTCATCCACATAAACCATTGTAACAAATAATCCAAATAAAACGACAAACGATAATGGGTAGTCATGTTAATTTCTATTTTTTTATTTTTTTTCCTTAATCTTTACAATGTTGACACCTGGACTTTAATTATGATAATCTCTATACCGGTTTTCGGATCAATTGTGAGGAAATGTGCTTAACATGCCAAGACACCCGGAACGGACGATTTTCACGTGGCATTTTGGCAAAAATTGGCAACGGGGCAACGGGGCAACGGGGCGACAAGGGGCGACGAGGGAGCTTTGGCGCTTGCAATCCCGATGCGTGCGTCCCGGAGATCGGAAACATCATCGTTTTTGTGATGGATATTTCCGGTTCCGATGTCGCAAACCGTCCAATTGTCCTTTTCAGAAAAATACGCACAAACCTTGACTTGAACCCGGGATGACCGAAAACGGCGTTCTTTTTTGCTCTGGACTTTGAGAACGTTTTTTTGTAATAATTACGGGAGATCGTGGAATCGCCAAGGATTCTGCGTGACGCTCCTGATTATGGAATTCCAGGGCTGTTTCACTTGTTCCTGCGGAGACGCAGGCAAAATGGTCACGTTGTATCATCCTTCCCGTGTGTTTGTGTGACGAACTCATCCCCCTTGTCCCCGGCATTTTTTCTTTCATGTCACTTGATTATACCTTACACCGCCAATAAAACTGACGTTTTCTAGGTTTTGAAAATTTGGTTGCATGAGAGTTTCGAGTTCGTTTTTGTATTCGGTATCGACGCGTCTCAGGCAATGACCGAAGCCGTTTGAAAAATCCGTAACCGTTCACGGAGTTGTTTCACGCAAAGGAAATGTTTTTTGGCCACGGAATACGCGGAAAAACACGGAAGAATTCATCAACAAAGAAAAATTCCTTCTGATCTTTCTTCGTGATTTCCATTCGTGATTTTTCCGTGAATGTCCGTGCTTTCTGTAACAAAAAATAATCCGTGAAATTTCCTTCTCCGTTTGCGCATCACGACAAAACAGTCAAAAATCACCTTGTCACACGCGACGAATGTTGTTAAACTTCGTCGCGTTTTATTTTTAAACCGGAGAATGGGTAAAATAGGGTGTTTTTTATTGAAAATGGAACAATCTCTGAAAATATTGTTTGCGGACGACGAATTATCGCTCCAGGAATTAATGCGGCTTGAACTGCCGGGGATGGGGCATCAGGTGACCGTCTGTCCCGATGGCACGACAGCGCTGGCGGCTTTGGAGCGGAATTGTTACGACTGTCTGCTGGTCGATTTGGACATGCCGGGGGCGAACGGGTTGGAGGTCATCGAAGTCGCCCGCGAACTCGATCCGAACGTTGACGCGATCATCATGACCGGCAAAGGCACGATGGAAAGCGCCATTTCGGCGTTGCGGAACGGAGCGTTCGACTTTTTGACGAAACCGTGCCGCCTGGTTGACATTGAAGCGGTGCTCAGCCGCGTGGCCCGGCGACGGGAGTTGAACAAGAAATACCTCGCGATCAAAAAGCAACTCGAACGCGTCGAAGGCGACAACCGCCTGATCGGTTCGTCGCTTGCCATGCAGCGGGTTTACCATCTGATCGGCAAGATCGCACCGACGGAATCGACCGTCGTGATCCTCGGCGAGACCGGCACCGGCAAGGAACTGGTCGCACGGGCGGTGCATGACCAAAGCCTTCGGGCGGACAAGCCCTTCGTGGCGATCAACTGCGGGGCCTTGCCCGAAAACCTGATCGAAAGCGAGTTGTTCGGTCATCGCAAGGGCAGTTTTACCGGCGCGGACGAGCATCGCACCGGCTTGATCGAAGTCGCCGACAAGGGGACCTTGTTCCTCGACGAGATCGGCGAATTGCCCAAGGGCGTGCAGGCGAAACTGCTGCGTTTTCTCGAAAGCGGTGAAGTGCGACGCATCGGTGAAAACGAATCGACGGTACGCAACGTGCGGGTCGTCTGCGCGACGCTCCGCAATTTGGAAGACATGGTGCGTGCGGGCGAATTTCGTGAAGACCTCTGGTTCCGCGTCAACACCTTTGAAATTCATCTGCCGCCCTTGCGCGAACGGCTCGAAGACCTGCCGGAACTGATTCAACATCTGGCCAAACGCTACACCGGCCGTGTGTTGTCACAGGATTGTCAGCCGGAGTCTCGGTCGCGATCCGGACGCAATTTGTTCACTGCCGAAGCGTACAAGATCATGCAGAAGCATCCGTGGCCGGGCAACGTGCGGCAGTTGGCCAACGTGATCGAACACGCGCTGATTCTATCGGACACGGTCCCCATCGGTCCGGAAGCTCTGCCGCAACCGTTTTTGCGCATGCAGCCGGCGGACTTCAGGCTTCGGGCTTCCGACTTCAGGGAACAGGTTTCCGATGAAAACCCTGAAGCCCGGAGCCGGAAGCCTGAAGCCTTTCCTGAAGTCCGAATCCTGAAGCCCGAAACCTTCCTTCCGGAAGCCCGAAGTCCTAAGCCCGAAGCCTGTAAAAGTCTGCGCGACCTGGAAATGGAAGCCATCGGCAAGGCGCTCGACCGCCACAAAGGCAACAAGAACAAAGCCGCCGAAGAACTCGGCATCAGTCTCAAGACGCTCTACAACAAACTCAGCCAGCAGGAAGGCAAAAAAACGGCGTGATTTTTTGCTAGACCTCAAACCGCCGGGAATGCGGTTTTCATTCGCGTGCTGTTTTACGCAGATCCCGTCGTTGTTCGCCATTGGCCGCAATTTGCAACGTTGCCCGGATGGCGCCGCAATCCCGGAGCGTTTTCAGAATTGGTTGAGAGACAGGATGCCAACCGGATAGCGACCAACGGGAGCCGAAAACTCCAGGCCAATTCGCAAACGAATTGAAAAACCTTGCCGACGTACACCGCGTTGCGGCACCCTCGCGTCACTTGTTCAAAGCGGCTTCGAATTCGGCGAAGGTCTGACAACTTGATCATTCATCCTCGTTTAATGACTCCAAACGTTTGAGCCAATTGTCGAACAATGAGCAGTGATTTCGGATTGTTTGCAATCCAATCTCCAAAGCAGCCAAGGTTCCATGTGTCGGCTTTTCATAGCCGGCGTAAACCGCTTGAATTCGTTTGCTTGGCGCAGTTATTGGATCATCGTTGATTTCTTCCGGATTGGCAAATTTGTTACGGACTTCGTGAAGTCTGCTACAGATATTTGGCCGACAAATCCCGGATGCAAACTTATCCGGATCGCTAAACAGGAGTCCTTCGAATTCGTGCATTTGGACATACGGGATCAATCGCCGAAGCGGTTCTGCACCAACTCTTTCTTCAAGAGCAGTCATCAAGCCTGTCAACAGTCGTAACGATTTTTCTGTGGCAGTTCCGCCTTTCTCCGCTTCAGGCTTTCCTGGAAAATTGTCGGGCAAGCCGTAATAGTCGAAAAATGTTGTACACCAAGAAGTCTTGTCACTGAGCAATCGGTTGCGAATATCGACAAACAGTCTGTTCAAATTGACAAAACCACCTTTGTGTCCCGGCTTGCCGATCAATGAAGGATGCAACACAATCTCGTACGGAGCAAAATGCGGAACAAGCAGATTGTTGACGAAGGCTTCTTCGGTTTGCCCCTCACAGATAATATGAATCCGTATCATGGCATCGGCCTCCCTCCCAGGATGTTCTTTTCCCACAATTCACCAATGGCGTAATCCTCAAGCCAAACGGTGAAATCCTGTTCGTTAAGCCGTTTGAACACGGTTTCTTCATTTTCGCGTTCGACAACAATGAAATCGGAAAGTGAAAATTCATTGAGCAGTGGGACGGATTGTGTGGAAACAATCACCTGCATCCGCTTTGAAGCCGACCTTAACAGAGCCCCAAGAAGTGTAATGGCATAAGGATGAAGGCCGAGTTCCGGCTCGTCGATAATGATCGTCGATGGCGGAATCGGTTGAAGTAAGGCTGTCACAAGGCAGATGAAGCGTAACGAACCATCGGAAAGCTGGCTCGGCCAAAGCGGATCATCACTCCCCTTTTGCCGCCAGAGAAGCCGAATTTGCTCTTCGCCGGTTTTGAGAGACTGCGGATGAAGCGAAAAATCATCGAAGAATGGAATCGCAAGTCGTACCACCCGGCGGATTTCATCATAGACTTTCGGTGACTTGTCCAATAAATCATACAAAAACGCGGCAAGATTCGAAGCGTCTGACCGAAGATAGGCGTTGTCATGCACCGAACAAAGCCGCTTCATTCCCGCCGTATCACCTGTGTCATGAAAATGATAGACTTGCCAGTTGGAAACAGATTGATAACAGTATTCAGCCACAGATATTCTTTTCGTTTCATCCTTGATACCGGCTTCGTTGTGACCGGAGCCGATTGTGTACCAGTGACCACCGCGCGTTTCAAATTGCCCGTCAAAATAGAGTCCTTCCGATTCAAAAGAAAAACCGCCGTTGACTGTCGGCAACAGGTTGAACCGATATCCGTTGGAACCGAAAAAGATGCTTGACTCGAAAGAAGACGTATTCTTCGTTCCAAATGATAAAATCCGATCTGCACCGCCTTGCTGACTGACCCAGAGCTGAAGCCGACCTTCGACCAATTCACGGAGCATCCGAAAATATGAAACGAAATTGCTCTTGCCGGAGCCGTTGGCACCGATCAAGACATTCAATTTCCCCAACTTGAACTCGTCAAGAATGCGAATGGACTTGAAGCCTTTGATGGTTAATTGACGGATAGTATTACCCATGGATGGACTCCCATTGTATGGCAGGACGGTTTTATACTACTACCAATTGAGATTTCCTGAATGCACGTCCGCTTACCCTACGGGAAAACGGACTTCCACAAAGCATTGTGGCGGATTTTTCAACCGGCTTGGGTTTACATAAAAAACCGGATACGACAGATGTTGCTTAACAGCGTCCTTGACTTGATAATATAAAATGAACCGTCCCAATATTCTAACGGAAATCCCATCAATTTCAATTGCAGGAAAACGAAGCGAATGAACTCACTTCCTCAATTCCAACAAGGCCAGTTTCTCAAACTCGGCCAGCCAATCGTCGTTGTCGTCCTGGCCGTGCCATTTGTCCTTTTTGCGCTGTTCCTGGACATGCAATTCGGCCAAGAGAGAATACCAGTTGTCGTCCCAATGATCGTGAGAAAACGATTGTTCATGTTTCACAACAGATGACATTTCGTTTGACGGCACAACGGCATCGGGCTGCATGACCGTTTCAAACACGGCTGTTTGCGAAGCCCTTGCAAGCGTGGCTGGTTGAGTCATTTCAAATACGGTTGATGTCAATGCCATTGACGAAGTTTGACCAACCGATGCGATTGTTGGCAATTCGTTCGGTTGGGTTGCCGGTGCAAGCAATACCTGCATCGCGTTTGTCAATTCCTGGATGTTATTCGTCGCCGCTTCTCCACAACAGCCGGGTGTTTCTGTTGTGGGTGTTTCTGTCACAGGCGTTTCGGCCATTGCCGCCGCTTGTGACGGCAATGGTGATTTGTCCCTTGTTGTAACATTCGCATTGCCCATCACCGTCACGGTATAACCGTTTCGCGTCCAGACGCCGCGGTCTTCTTGCAGCGTCCAGCCGGTCGCAGTTGGCAGGCTGATCGTCGGCGTTGAGGTCGGCGCTGAAATGGTGATGTTCTTGAAGTCGAAAAACTCGTGGTAATACGAACCGACCGCGTTGGTGGCCATCGCATAACCTTGCGACAAAGTGTAGGTATCATAACCGCGCGAGCCGGTGTGCAAAATCGCGTTGTTCGTGGCGTCCATGTTGATCGCGGTCACTTGCTGGCTGTGCCAGACACGATAAACCTGTTCCACTGCACGGCGTTCAACGAACATATCGTTCATAACGATGAAGGAATTGTTTTCGCCGTAAATATATGTTTTGTCATTGCGGCCTTGTGCGAAGGCATCAATGCCGTTGAAGTTGCGGAGTTCCAAACAATAACCGCCGCTGAGCATGACGAAATAATTGTCGGCCACGCTGAATGTGCTGTTCGCGTCCGTGCTGAAAACGGTGGCAGTATCGAAGCCGCTTTGTGCATTGACAAAGACTTCTGCGACGTTGATGGTCTCGAACATCGTGGTGGTTGTCGAAAATTTTGTGATGCCGTCGATGAATGT
>Ga0123353_10017522_pt1 | contig 10536 bp, 8 predicted proteins | sample TergutLab28metaG_3_FD_92763 | JGI IMG/M metagenome (GOLD analysis project Ga0123353, IMG submission 92763) | Labiotermes labralis P3 segment gut microbial communities from Petit-Saut dam, French Guiana - Lab288 P3 | ecosystem: Host-associated > Arthropoda: Insects > Digestive system > Gut ... | reverse complement strand
GAAAACGAGAAGGAGCTGACCCGCCAGCAGATGCTCAAGGAACAGAGCGAGCATTTCACGCAGCGCTTGGCGGAAGCCTACGCCAAGCAATTGGAGGCCATCAACGCAATCAGGACGAAGGAGTTTCCCACTTCGGTGCCCAGCAGGGACGAACACGCGGACAAGGCGACACAGGACATTTCCACTTCGGTGCAAGCCGCCCTGGACCACGGGCAGCAGACCGCCGACGTTTCGTCGTCCAAAGCCTTGCCGCCGTCGGGACAGGCACCGCCGGTCCAATCGTCGCCTGTCCAATCGCCGTCGCGCTCCGCGACGCACACAGCGGCGCACACAGCGGCGCACACCGCGCAGTTCTCGCCGCAACCAGCCGTACCGCCTTCGCCGCAACTTGTCCGCGAGCCGCAGACTTCCTTTGAGATCACATTGAAGGGCAACGGATCGAACACATTTGTATCCGACGACATGGAAGACGACATGGCGTCGCGCCCCAAATTTGATTTTCCCGATCTGCAAAGGCAGTTCGGCAAGCAGTATTCGGCTCAAGTGAAGTGAGGTACGATGCCATGCCCTGCGATTATAATGCGACGATACTGTTGCCCAAGACTGGTTTCCCGATGCGCGCCGGACTGGCGAAACGGGAGCCGGCCATGCTGGAGGCATGGCAAACCGGACGTTTGTACCAACGCCTGATGCAAAAAAACATGGGCAAGCCGCTGTTCGTATTGCACGACGGCCCGCCCTTTTCCAATGGCGCTATCCATACCGGCACGGCCATGAACAAGATTTTGAAGGATTTTACCCTGCGCTACAAGAACATGACGGGTTTCCGGGCGCCCTACGTGCCAGGCTGGGACAATCACGGGATGCCTATCGAGACCCAGATCATTAAAATGGGCATGGCCGACCGGGTGGCGTTGTCTGTCCCGGAGTTCCGCGACCGTTGCCGCGATTTCGCCATGGGCTATGTCAACGTCCAGCGCGACCAGTTCAAGCGCCTGGGCGTCTTGGGCGAGTGGGACAACCCCTATCTGACCATGGACAAGGCTTTCGAGGCCGCCGAGATCCGCGTGTTCGGCCGGATGTATGAAAAGGGGTACATCTACCGGGGGCTCAAGCCCGTCTACTGGTGTCCCCACGACGAGACCGCGTTGGCCGAGGCTGAGATCGAGTACCAGGACGTGGGATGCGACTCGATCTACGTCAAGTTCCCGTTGCGCGACGACCGCGGCTTGCTGGACGCGCTGGGCGGGCCGGCGGATACATGCGTGCTCATCTGGACGACCACCAACTGGACGCTGCCCGGCAATGTGGCCATCGCCCTGCACCCAAAGTTCCATTACGGCGTCTACCGGGTGGGGGGCGAGAAGTATATCGTCGCCGAGGGGCTGGCCGACAGCGTGGCCAAGGCCGCGGGATGGGGTTCCTATGAGAAACTGGCCTCCTTCCCGGGCGGGGCGCTGGAAGGCATGGCGGCGCGGCACCCCTTCCTGGACAGGGACAGCCTCGTCATTTTGGGCGAACATGTCACCGCCGACAACGGGACGGGTTGTGTCCACACCGCGCCGGGGCATGGGCTGGAAGACTATTTTGCCTGCCGCCCCTACGATTTGCCCATCATCGTGCCGGTGGACGAGCGCGGCGTCATGACCGAAGAGGCGGGTCCCTTCGCGTGGATGCATTACGAGGATGCCAACCAAGCCATCTTGGAGGCGTTGCGCGAAAACGGATCCCTGCTATGCACCGAACGCCTGAGCCACACCTATCCCCACTGCTGGCGTTGCAAGAACCCGGTTGTCTACCGGGCCGCCGAGCAGTGGTTCGCTTCGGTGGACGCCATCAAAGCCGACGCCCTGCGCGCCGCCGACGAGGTTTCCTGGTTGCCCGAATGGGGCCATGAGCGGATGTCGGCGATGGTGCGCGAGCGCGCCGACTGGTGTATCTCGCGGCAACGCCACTGGGGCTTGCCCATCCCGGCCTTTTATTGCGACTATTGCAAGGCGCCCCATGTGACGCCGGCCTCCATCGAGGCGGTGGCGTCGCTGTTTGCCGAAGAGGGTTCCAATGCGTGGTTCGCAAGGGAAGCCGCGGACATCCTGCCTGTGGCCGAGACCTGCCTCATCTGCGGGCGCGCCGGGTTTTCCAAGGAGACCGACACGCTGGACGGCTGGTTCGACTCCGGATCCAGCCACGAGGCTGTCTTGAAGGCCGGCATGTGGCCCGACCTGCGCTGGCCGGCCGATCTCTACCTGGAGGGCGGCGATCAATACCGCGGCTGGTTCCAGTCCTCTTTGCTGACCGCCGTAGCCACGACGGGCAAGGCGCCTTACCGGGCCGTGGTGAGCCATGGCTGGACCGTGGACGGCGAGGGCAAGAAGATGTCCAAGTCGCTGGGCAACAGCATCGATCCGATCGAAATCGTCAATCGTTACGGCGCCGATCTGCTGCGGCTGTGGGCGGCCTCCTCGGACTACCACAGCGATATGCGCATCTCGGACGAATTGTTCAAACAGCTCTCGGATATTTACCTCAAGATCCGCAACACGGCCCGCTTCCTGCTGGGCAACCTGCATGGGTTCGATCCGGACACATTGGTGGATATCGCCGATATGCCGGCTTTGGATCGCTATGTATTGTCCCGGTACGACAAGCTGGTCTGCCGGGTGCGGGGTTTTTACGACGCCTTCGAGTACCATACCACGTTGCAAGCCATACACAACTTTTGCGTGGCCGATTTGTCCAATTTCTACCTCGATATCCTCAAAGACCGCCTGTATTGCGAAGCCGAAGACGAACCCTCGCGCCGCGCGGGGCAGGGCGCCATGTTCCTGATGCTGGACGGCTTGACAAGGCTCATCGCGCCCATCCTGGCCTTCACCTCGGAGGAGATTTGGGCCGCCATGCCCCACCGCCGCGCCGACGACCCGGAGAGCGTGCTGTTCAACGAGATGCCCGCCGCCAATCCGGCCTTGGGCATATCCCGCGGGGAGGAGGCAAAATGGGGGCGCATCGTGGCCTTGCGGGATGAGATCAATATGGCGTTGGAACAGGCCCGCGTCGAGAAGCGCATCGGGAAGCCCTTGGAGGCTTGGGTTACGCTGACCGCCGAGGGCGAGGAATACGAGTTCCTGTCCAGCGTACTGGCGGAGTTGCCGGCCGTGTGCATCGTTTCCAAGGTGACACTGGACAAGGGGGGGCGCGATATCCAGGTGGGAAGGGCGCCGGGGGAGAAGTGCCCGCGCTGTTGGGGTTATTTTGCCCAGGACGGCGGCCACCCCGATCATCCCGGGCTTTGCCCGCGCTGTACCCGCGTCGTAGCCGGATGAGATGATGTATCGTAGCCGGATGATAAATCGAAGCCGGGTGATGTGCCGAAGCCGCGTGATCCTGGTTTTGCAACTACTCGCCGCGACGGCGATGTTTGCCGTAGACAGGTTTGTCAAGATATGGGCTGCCGCCAACAAAGACGATGCGCCGCTTCCCCTCATCCCGGGCCTCGTGAGCACCGTTTACGCGGAAAACACCGGCGCGGCGTTCAGCTTCTTCGAGGACGGGCGGATTTTCTTCCTCATTGTCACGGCCGCCGCCATGTGCGCCATTGTGTGGGCGCTGGTCGCCCGATGGCCGCGACACCAGCTGGGCGCGTGGGCCATGGCCCTCATCCTCAGCGGCGCCATGGGCAATTTCATTGACCGTTTGCTCCAGGGCTATGTGGTGGATATGTTCCGGTTCGATTTCATCAAGTTTGCCATTTTCAACGTCGCTGATATCTTTATTACGATTGGCGGGATTCTTTTCTGCATTTACCTCCTGTTTATGCATGAGAAAAACAAAAAACGAGGAAAAGGACGCCTTTGATGACGCCCCCGTGTTGCTCTAAATGCTATAGGGCCGGACCCGACGATGCCGGGGAACGGCTGGACGTTTTTTTGGCGCACTGCGTGAAAGAATGCTCGCGCAGTGTGTTGGCGCGTCTATGCGAGGAAGGCCGGGTTTGGCGGGGCGGCGATAGGGTAGGGAAGGGCTATAGGGTGTCGGCGGGCGATGTTTTTCGCGTGGAGATACCGGCGCCCTTGCCTGCCGCCGCCATTGCGCAGGACATCCCGCTTGACGTCGTCTATGAAGACGGCGCGTTGCTGGTTGTCGACAAGCCCCGGGGGCTGGTTGTGCATCCGGCGGCCGGCCACGCCGACGGCACGTTGGTCAATGCCCTGCTGCACCATTGCGCGGGGGAGCTTTCCGGCATCGGCGGCGTGTCGCGGCCGGGCATCGTACACCGGCTGGACCGGGACACCTCAGGCCTGCTGGTGGTGGCCAAGCATGACGCGGCCCACCGGCATTTGGCCGCGCAACTGGCGGGACGCCAGATGTCCCGTGTGTACGAGGCTGTGGCTTGGGGTGTCATGAGGCATGACAGCGGCACGGTCGACCGGCCGATTGGGCGCGATCCGAAGAACAGAAAGCGCATGGCGGCGCTGGATGCCGGCGGGAAACCGGCGGTCACGCGCTATATCGTCCTGGAACGCTTCCCGAAAGCCACGCATATCGAGTGCCGCTTGGAGACCGGCAGGACCCACCAGATACGCGCCCACATGCGTAGCCTGGGCCACCCCCTATTGGGGGACAGGCTTTACGGCGCCCCGGACAACTGGGGCTTGCATGGCCAATGCTTACACGCCAAGGAATTGGCCTTTACGCACCCGGAAAGCGGCAAGGCGATGCGCTTTACAGCCATCAAGCCGACATATTTCACGGCGGTGCTGGAGGCATTGCGTCATTCGTAACGGCGGCACCCTGCCGCCCGCGACCCCCGTGGGGTGCCGGGACGCGCAACGGTTCATGGATCCTGCGATCCTGCGACTACCGCGCAGGACAGGCCGCGCGCAGGATGACGGGGGGGTGGTTACCGTAACGGCGGCATCCCTGACGCACCGCCGTAACCGCGTCCCCCGTGGCCCTCCGCCATTCAAACCAAAAACAACCCCGTGCTCAGGTATTTTTCGCCCCTGTCCGGCAGGATGACCACCATGACGCCGGCGTCGAGGCGTTCGATTCGGCGAAGGGCCGCCAGCATGGCCGCCCCGCTGGACATGCCCACGAAGATGCCCTCTTCCCTGACGATGCGCCGCGCCATCTCGTACGCCTCCTCGGTGTCTATCATGACGCTCACGTCGACCTCGCCCGCGTCGTAGATTTCGGGCACGATGGCCTCATTCATGTTTTTCAGCCCTTGGATATAGTGTCCCTTGACCGGTTGGGCCTCGATGATCTCAATGCCGGGGTTGCGCTCCTTGAGCATCATGCCCACGCCCATCAGCGTGCCCGAAGTGCCCAGGGAGGACACGAAATGCGTGACGCGGCCCTCGGTCTGCGCCCAGATTTCCTCGGCGGTGGTCTTGTAGTGTGCGATTTTATTATATTCGTTGGAAAACTGGTTGGGGTTGAAGTACAGCTCAGGGTTCCCGCTCACCAGTTCACGTGTCTTGAGGATGGCGCCGTCGGTGCCCAGATCGGCGGCGGTGAGGATGATTTCACCCCCGAAGGCCTTGATCATCTTCTGCCGCTCGACGGAAACGGCGGAACTCATCACGATTTGCACGCGGTACCCCAAGACCGCGCCGATCATGGCCAGCCCGATACCCGTGTTGCCCGAGGTGGCCTCGATGATGATCTTCCCGGGGTTAAGCGCGCCGTCGGCCTCGGCTTGCCTGATCATTTTCAGGGCGATCCTGTCTTTGATGCTACCGGTGGGGTTGAATCCCTCCACCTTGGCCAAGAGTTCCACCGCCGGGTTGGGGTTGAGGCGGTTGATGCGCACCATGGGCGTCTGCCCGATGGTATCCAGTATGTTCCCGTAAATCATAAGAACCTCCCAAAAACGTTTTTCCGATGCACTCCATTATAACATAGAAAATCTATGGTTGACAATAAATCTATGGTTGACAATCTCGAATATTTGTCGTACGCTGTAGTATGGGGGATCGAACGATGACGGACGCGAACCTTTCACCCGCGATAAAACCGAAAGCGAATCAGATCCACAGCCCCGCGTGGTATAGGCTGGACAACGCGGCCAAGATCTACCCGGCTGTCAAGACCTACAAGTGGTCTATGATGTTCCGCCTGGGCGTCCTGCTGGACGAACCCGTGGATCCCCCCGTGCTGGAGGCGGCGCTGGAGGAGACCATCAAGCGGTTCCCCACCTTAGCCGTGCGCATGCGGCAGGGGTTATTTTGGTACTACCTGGAGCATAACCCGGCCGCCGCGCCGCCGGTGAGGCCGGATATACAAAACCCCTGCCAGCGGGTAAAGTGGCGCGAAAACAGGCGGTTCCTCTTCCGGGTCTACTACTACAACAGGCGCATCGCCTGCGAGTTCTTTCACTCCCTCACCGATGGGCATGGCGGCCTGATGTTCCTGAACACGCTGACCGCCGCCTATCTCGCCCGAAAAGGGCATACGGTGCCGCCCGAAGGCTCGATCCTGGATATCGGCGCCGCGCCCGACCCCGAGGAGCTGGAGGATGCCTTTTCGCGGTACGCCAACTCCAAGGCCCGGATTGTCCTGCGGCCGCCCAAGTCTTACAAGATAGAGGGCACCGGCACCGGGGACTACAGGTTCAATCTCACGGCGGGCATCGTGCCGGCGGATAAGTTGCTGGCCCTCTCCCGGGCGGCCGGGGTCAGCGTGACGGAGTACCTCTCGGCTTTGATCGTGGATGTGTTCTATCGCAAGCAACTGCGCGAGCGGAAGCGGCAAAGGCCGGTGACCGTGCAGATCCCTGTGAATGTGCGCAAATATTTCCCCTCGAAGACCATGCGCAACTTTACCCTCTATATGATCCCGGCCATCGATCCCAACCTGGGCGAGTATACATTCGACGAGATACTCAGCAACATCAACCTCTACATGAAGGGCAACCTCAACGGCAAGCGGCTCAACGCCCATATGTCCACGAACATGATGTTCGAGCGCAATCCAATCATCCGCGCGGCGCCGCTGTTCTTGAAAAACCTGGTGCTCCATGTCGTATACAGGTTCGTGGGCAGGCGGCACACCACAACGGTCACGAATATGGGCCGGGTGAGCGTCCCCCCGGAGATGAGGGGGCATGTTCTGCGGTATGAAGCCGTGCTGGGGCCGGCATTGGACAATTCCGTGCATTGCGCCGTGATCAGCTACGAAAATAAGATGGTCATCACCTTGTCCAACACCACCGAGGAAAACGACATCGAACGAGACTTCTTTACGCGCCTGGTCAAACTGGGCATCCCGGTGAAAATAGAGTCCAACAGACCGAGCGGGGAGGATACACATGCCCTATTGCGTCAACTGCGGCGTGGAACTTGACAGGACACAATCGGCTTGCCCATTGTGTGACGCGCCGGTTCTCCACCCAACCTGCCCGGTGGACACCGAGTCCCCCGCCCCCTATCCCCAGGCCGTGTCCTTGCCGAAAAGCTCGCGGAAAAAATACCTGGCTTTTGTGCTGACCGGCGTATTGGCGATCACCTCCGGGGTTTGCCTCGTGATCAACGCGTTGGCCGCCGACAGCGGCCTGTGGTCTTTGTTCGTCCTTTTTTCCTGCGCGTTGTTTTGGCTTCTTGGCATCCTCCCCCTCGTCTTGTGGCGTTCGTCGCCCTATCTCTATGTCTTGGTGGATGTTGTCTCCATATCGCTGTATATCTATTCGTTTTCTGTCACGCTGGATAGCCGGGGATGGTTCATGGAGATCATGCTGCCCATGCTGGGCATGCTTCTCGTCATGGCGTTGGCGATGACCGCGTGGCTCAGGAGGAAGAGGCGCGAGTGGCCGGATATCTGCATGTTCGTCGTCGTTTCGGCGGCCCTGTCCAGCCTGGCGGTGGATCTCCTGTTGCATCTCGCCGTGGACGGCGCGCCGGGGTTGGGTTTTTCCTTCGTGAGCGTTACCTGCGGCGCGGCGTTGGTGGTGTTTTTCGGCTTTATCTCGCGCAACAGGCGTTTCCGCGCTTGGTTGACCAGGAAGTTCCATGTATAAGTCTCATGTGTGAAACATATGAATGTAATTTATGAATACATCAATAGAGAGAGGTGTCTTACGTTGTGGATCAGAAAATGAAATTGTATGGCTTTAACAATCTGACAAAGTCACTGAGTTTCAATATTTACGACGTTTGTTACGCCAAAACCGAGCGCGAGCAGCGCGACTACATCAAGTATATCGATGAACAGTATAACTCAGACAGACTGACAAAGATCCTGTACCATGTCGCCGAAATGATCGGCGCCCATGTGTTGCATGTCGCCAAGCAGGACTACGATCCCCAGGGCGCCAGCGTTACCTTCCTGGTCGCCGAGGGGCCCATGAAGCCTTTCCCCGGCGGGGATACGGTCGTCGCCCACATGGATAAGAGCCATATCACGGTACACACCTATCCCGAGTACCATCCCGACAACGCCATCGCCACCTTCCGGGCGGATATCGACGTGGCCACCTGCGGGGAGATCACGCCGCTGTCCACGCTGGATTATTTAATTGGCAGCTTCGATTCGGACATCATCACGATGGACTACCGCGTGCGCGGCTTTACGCGGGATTTGTCGGGGTTGAAGCTGTTCATCGACCACAACATCACGTCTATCCAGGACTATATCGACGGGGACACCCTCAACCGTTACGACGCCATCGACATCAACATGTACCAAGCCAACCTGTTCCATACGAAGATGATGGTCAAAGAGGTCGATTTGCAGGATTACCTGTTCAACACCGATGTCTACGAGCTCCCCCCCCAGGTCAGGCTCAAGATCACGAGCAACCTGCGCCGCGAGATGATCGAGATATTCAGCGGGATGAATGTCTACTGATATGGGCTTATCCCAGGGGAGGGCGCCGATTTTTGAGGCGTTGGAGGAATTCAAGCGGATGCGCGTCGTCCCCTTCGACGTGCCGGGGCACAAGCGGGGCCGGGGCAACCCGGAACTGTGCGCCTTCCTGGGGGAGCGTTGTTTGAGCGTCGACGTCAACTCCATGAAGCCCCTGGACAACCTCTGCCACCCCACCGGCGTCATCCGGGACGCCGAGCGGCTGGCCGCCCAAGCGTTCGGCGCGGCCGAGGCGTTCTTCATGGTGGGGGGCACCACCTCCGCGGTGCAGGCCATGATCCTCTCGATCTGCCGGCGGGGCGACGAGATCATCTTGCCCCGCAACATCCACCGGAGCGTCATGGGCGCCCTCATCCTGTGCGGCGCCCATCCCGTGTACATCAACCCTAAGGTCAGCCGCGACTTGGGCATCGCGCTGGGCGTGTCCCTGTCCGATATCCAGGCCGCCATCGACGCCCATCCCGCCGCGAAGGCGGTGCTGATCAACAACCCCACCTATTACGGCGTCTGCTCCGATGTGAACGCCATCACCGCGCTGGCGCACCGGCATGGGATGAAGGTCCTGGCGGACGAGGCCCACGGCACGCATTTCTACTTTGGCGGCGCGTCTGGCGGCACGTCTGGCGGCACGTCTGGCGGTGCGTTTGGCGGTACGTCTGGCGGCGCGCTCCCGGTGGGCGCGATAAGGGCCTGCGCCGACATGGCTTCGGTCAGCATGCATAAGTCGGGCGGGTCGCTGACGCAAAGTTCCTTCTTGTTGTCGTCGCATACGGTGAACGCCGGGCATGTGCGCCAGATTGTCAACCTGACGCAGACCACCAGCAGTTCCTACCTGTTGCTGTCCAGCCTCGATCTGTCGCGGCGGTACCTGGTGCAAAACGGGGCGCGCATCTTTCAAAAGGTCGTGGACATGGCTGGGTACGCCCGCCGCGAGATAAACCGGATCGGCGGCTACTACGCCTTTGCGGATGAGCTCATCGACGGGGACGCCGTGTTCGATTTCGACCTCACCAAGCTGTCGATCAACACGCTGGGGATTGGCCTGGCCGGCATCGAGGTATACGATCTGTTGCGCGACGAATACGATATCCAGATCGAGTTCGGCGATATCGGGAACATCCTGGCGTATCTCTCGGTGGGGGACACGGATAAAAACATCGAACGCCTCATCGGCGCCTTGGCCGAGATCAGGCGGCGTTACAAAAGGGACCAAGCCGGGCTGTGGGTGCGTGAGTATATCGACCCGGAGGTGGTCGTGTCGCCCCAGGAGGCCTTCTACGACGAGAAAAGGAGCGTGCCTTTGGCGCAGGCCCTGGGGGAGGTGTCCTCCGAGTTTGTCATGTGCTATCCGCCGGGCATCCCCATCTTGGGGCCGGGCGAGCGGGTGACGCGGGAGATTTTGGATTATATCCGGTACGCCAAAGAGAAGGGCTGTTCGCTGACCGGCAGCGAGGACATGGATGTCGAGCGGCTGAACGTGATGAAATAGCCCCGTTACACTGCGGTTTTTCTCGGTTGGCATTCTATGGGGACAGGCACTTTATCATACCCCCACCTACGCTTCGCTTAGAGGTGGGGGTCTTGCCGAAGGCAAGCTGGGTTAAGACCCCCGCCTCTTTAGGCGGAATAACTTCAGGTGGAGTGCAATCTCCATCTGAAACCGGATGTTTT
>Ga0123353_10017521_pt1 | contig 10536 bp, 7 predicted proteins | sample TergutLab28metaG_3_FD_92763 | JGI IMG/M metagenome (GOLD analysis project Ga0123353, IMG submission 92763) | Labiotermes labralis P3 segment gut microbial communities from Petit-Saut dam, French Guiana - Lab288 P3 | ecosystem: Host-associated > Arthropoda: Insects > Digestive system > Gut ... | reverse complement strand
CCCTACCGGACTAAAATGGGAAATTGCAAGCAAAAACCACGCAGACCAAAAGTATGTGGTTTGTAATGCCGACGAAGGCGACCCCGGAGCATTTATGGATCGCTCTATATTAGAAGGAGACCCTCACTCCGTGTTGGAAGCCATGGCTATCAACGGCTTCTGTATCGGCGCAACAAAAGGGCTCATCTACATCCGTGCAGAATATCCGTTAGCCATTGAGCGTTTGCTTATTGCACTCAAACAAGCCGAAGAAACCGGAGTGCTCGGGAAAAACATTTTCGGCGCAGGTTTCGATTTCAGCATTGAGTTGCGTTACGGCGCAGGTGCTTTTGTTTGCGGAGAAGAAACAGCGCTGATTCATTCTATGGAAGGCGAACGCGGCGAGCCTACCTTCAAACCGCCTTTCCCCGCACAGGAAGGCTATCTGAAAAAACCTACCAACGTTAATAACGTAGAAACATTTGCCAATATTCCCGTAATTATCCTCAAAGGCTGGGAGTGGTTTGCCTCTATCGGCACAGAAAAATCGAAGGGTACTAAGGTGTTTGCATTAGCCGGAAAGATTGAAAATGTGGGATTGGTGGAAGTCCCTATGGGAATAACCCTCCGCGAGGTAATTTATGAAATTGGCGGCGGTATTAAAGACGGAAAAAAATTCAAAGCCGTGCAAACAGGAGGACCATCCGGTGGCTGCCTGACCGAGAAATTCTTGGATACTCCTATTGACTATGACAACCTGATTGACGCTGGCTCTATGATGGGATCCGGAGGTATGATTGTGATGGATGAAGACGACTGTATGGTGTCGGTTGCCAAATTCTACTTGGATTTTACCGTAGAAGAATCTTGCGGAAAATGTGCGCCTTGCCGAATTGGAAACAAACGCTTGTTTGAAATGTTAGACAAGATTACAGAAGGTAAAGGCACTATGGAAGACCTCGACCTCTTGAAAAACCTGAGCAAGGTAATTAAAGATACTGCACTTTGTGGCTTGGGACAAACCTCTCCAAATCCCGTACTATCCACTATTGATAACTTCTGGAATGAGTATGTGGCACACGTGATGGACAAAAAATGCCCTGCCGGTCAATGTAAAGCATTGAAAAGCTATATTATTGACCCCGACCTTTGTATAGGCTGTACTGCTTGTGCACGCGCTTGCCCCGTAAACGCCATCAAGGGAGAAAAGAAAATGCCTCACGAAATAACTCAAAATACTTGTATCAAGTGCGGTGCATGTATAGAAAAATGTAAGTTTAATGCAATATCAATCAAATAATAAGGAGAATATACAATGGACAAGATAAATGTAATTATAGATAACAGAGAGGTATCGGTGCCAAAAGGGACAACGATACTTAAAGCGGCTCATGAGATCGGAATTGATATTCCTACGCTATGCCACTTTGAATTAGCAGGATTAAATATTCATAACAAACCGGGCGGCTGTCGTATTTGTGTGGTTGAAGTGGAAGGCAGACGAAACCTTGCCCCTGCCTGCGTTACCGAATGTATAGAAGGTATGGTTGTGAAAACAAACTCCATACGTGTACTTAATGCTCGCAGAACAGTGTTGGAATTAATTTTGAGCGACCACCCCGCAGACTGTTTGGTATGCGCCAAAAGCGGAAACTGCGAACTGCAAAATTTAGCTATCCGCTTTGGGGTGCGTGAAATTCCTTTCCAAGGTGAACAATCATCTTACAAAGTGGAGGTTTCACCCTCTATTGTGCGAGACATGAACAAATGCGTAATGTGCCGTCGCTGCGAAACCGTATGTAATGACTTCCAAACCGTTGGTGCACTCTCTGCCATTGAGCGCGGATTTCCGGCAGTGGTTTCTACCGCTTTCAACCAAAAGTTGAGCTATTCAAACTGCACCTTCTGCGGACAGTGCGTTGCCGTTTGTCCGGTGGGCGCATTAGTAGAAGTAGATCACACCCCCAAAATTATTCGCGCTATTGCCGACGAGAAAAAAACTGTAGTTGTGCAAGTTGCCCCTGCCGTACGCGTTGCCCTCGGCGAAGAGTTTGGCATGAAACCCGGCTCTATTGTTACAGGAAAACTAACCGCCGCCTTAAAAGCACTGGGGTTCAACTATGTTTTTGATACCGATTGGAGCGCCGACCTAACCATTATGGAAGAAGGCAACGAGTTGATTAGCCGTTTAACCCGCCATTTGAATGGTGATAAGGATGTAAAACTTCCATTACTAACCTCTTGCTGTCCGGCTTGGGTAAACTTTTTTGAATACCATTTCCCCGAACTGAAAGAGATACCTTCTACTGCCAAATCTCCGCAACAAATGTTTGGCTCTATTGCCAAATCTTACTTTGCTGATAAAATCGGCGTGAAACGCGAAGATATGCTCGTTGTTTCCGTAATGCCTTGCTTGGCAAAGAAATATGAGTGCGCCCGCGACGAATTTAAAGTTAACGGAAACCCCGACGTGGACTACTCTATCTCTACAAGAGAATTGGCTGCACTCATAAAACAGGCAAATATTGACTTTAACTCGTTAGAAGAGGTGCCTTTCGATTCTCCTTTGGGTGAATCTACCGGCGCAGGCGTAATTTTCGGAACTACCGGTGGCGTAATTGAAGCAGCAGTAAGAACAGCATACGAAGTGATTACCAAAAAAATACTTCCGAAGATTGACTTTACTGAGCTTCGCGGCTTAGAGGGAGTTCGCTCAGCTACTATTGATGTTGACGGCTTGAAACTCAATATCGGAATTGCACATGGCTTGAGCAATGCCCGCAAATTGTTGAACGATGTTAAAGAAGGGAAATCGCAATTCCATGCTATTGAAGTGATGGCGTGTCCTGGCGGTTGTATTGACGGAGGCGGGCAGCCATTACACCACGGCAACAGCGAAATCATTAAAGCCCGCTGGGAAGCTATCTATGAAGCAGACCGCAACATGCCGATCCGAAAATCGCACGAAAATCCATCTGTGCTAGCCATCTATAAAGAATTCCTGGGAGAACCGTGTGGGCACAAATCCCACGAACTCCTCCATACCCATTACTTTGACAAGGCAAAAGTTATTGAAATTAAGCTAGACTAAACAATGTGTAATTGCCAGTTGTCAACTAATATAAGCAGAGTGCAATAGCAATTATTCTCACTATTAATTTTGAATGGGAATATTTATTAAATAACAACACAAAGGTAATAGTTTTTCTTTATTTTTGCCGCCAGTTAAAAATCAGCCTATTATGAAGAAGCAAAAAACAAACGAAAATATAGAACTTACTCCCAATCAGCAGCCTTTGTTTCGAAAGATCAATTACATCTTGATTGGTGTTGGTATATTGTTTTTGACGCTGGGTTTCATTTTATTATCTGGTGGTGGCTCAGATGACCCCGAAGTGTTTAACCCCGCCATTTTTGATACGCGCCGCTTGGTAGTAGCGCCTATCCTTATGCTAATCGGATTAATCGTTGAAATTGTCGCGATTATGTACCGCGCAAAAAAATAAAATGCAAAAGATTAGAAATATTGCGATCATCGCACATGTGGACCACGGTAAAACCACCCTGGTGGATAGAATTTTGCACCAAGCCAATCTGTTTAGAGTAAACCAGCAAGTGCAAGACTTGATTTTGGATAACAACGATTTGGAACGCGAACGAGGCATTACTATCTTGTCCAAAAATGTTTCGGTTCGTTATAATAACGTGAAAATAAACGTAATAGACACACCAGGGCACAGCGACTTTGGGGGTGAAGTTGAGCGTGTACTTAATATGGCAGACGGCGTATTGCTCGTGGTAGATGCTTTTGAAGGTCCAATGCCACAAACCCGCTTCGTTACCCAAAAAGCAATCGAACTCGGGCTAAAACCTATTGTGGTGATTAACAAAGTGGATAAACCCAACTGTAATCCCGATTTGGCGCAGGAAGCGGTTTTTGAGCTGATGTTCAACCTGGGCGCAAACGACGACCAGTTGGATTTTCCTACCGTATTCGGATCTGCAAAACAGGGTTGGATGGGTCCCGACTGGGAAAATCCTACTCAAGATATCAGCTACCTGCTAGAGCAAATTATTGCCCATATACCTCAACCTAAACGAGAAGAAGGAAATCTGCAAATGATGATATCTTCGTTGGATTATTCTTCATATGTGGGCAGAATTGCTGTTGGGCGATTGAAAAGAGGCAAATTGGAATGGGGGCAGAATGTGTCGTTGGTAAAACGCAACGGCAAAGTAATTCCCTCTAAAGTAAAAGAGCTGTACCTATTTGAAGGTTTGGGAAAAGAGAAAATGAAAGATCCCGTTTATCCGGGTGAAATTTGTGCCATTCTTGGCTTGGAAGACTTTGAAATTGGTGATACTGTTGCCGATTTTGAAATGCCGGAACAGTTAGAGCCAATCAAAATTGATGAACCGACTATGAGCATGTTGTTCACCATCAACAATTCGCCGTTTTTTGGACAAGAGGGCAAATATGTAACATCGAGACATTTACGCGACCGCCTATTTGTCGAATTGGAACGCAACCTAGCTATGCGCATTGAAGAAACCGCCTCTCCCGACATGTTGAACCTCTTTGGACGTGGCATTCTACACCTCTCTATTTTGATTGAAACGATGCGCCGAGAAGGATATGAAATGCAGGTGGGACAACCGCAAGTAATTATCAAAGAGATTAATGGAGAAAAACATGAACCAATTGAGCAACTTACGGTTTTGGTGCCGGAAGATTTTCAAAGTCGCGTAATTGACTATGTGTCGCGCAGAAAAGGGGAGTTGGTGCATTTAGAAACCAAAAACGACCGTATTCACTTAGATTTTATGATCCCATCGCGAGGAATTATTGGATTGCGAGGACAAATATTAACTGCCACCGAAGGCGAGGCTATTATGTCGCACCGGTTCATTGAGTTTCAACCGTGGAAGGGTGAAATTGGCGGCAGGCACGCCGGCGCACTCATTGCTATGGAAACAGGACAAGCTTACGCTTACTCTATTGATAAACTGCAAGATAGAGGGGCATTCTATATCGAATCCGGAGACAATGTGTATGCCGGACAAGTAATAGGCGAACATATTCGACAGAATGATTTGATAGTGAATGTGTGTAAATCGAAGAAATTGACCAACATGCGCGCTTCAGGCTCTGATGAAAAGATGCGGATTGCCCCTGCCCTAAAACTGTCGCTTGAAGAATATTTGGAGTTAATTAACAAAGATGAATATTTAGAAATTACACCGCATTCATTGCGATTAAGGAAAATATTATTAAATGAAAACGATAGAAAACGGGCAAACAAAACCAATGAATAGTACAATTCTCCTTTCCGGCATGGAGTTTTATGCTCATCACGGTTGCTTTGAAGAGGAACGTCGGGTGGGTGCCTTTTTTAAAATAGATATGCTCTTGAAGTATGATGCTACACAAGCTGCCAAAACAGATAATGTAGCTTATGCCGTTAATTATCAAGCAGTTTATTTAGATATTAAAGAGGTAATGAGAGAGCCTGTAAATCTATTAGAAACCCTGTGCCAAAAAATTTTATCTATGCTTAAAGAGAATTATCCGCAAGTTGTTTCTGCAGAGGTTACGGTGCATAAGATGAATCCGGCGCTGGGAGGGAAGGTTGAGTTTGTCTCACTTTCAGGGGTATATTAATTCCCGAAATTACAGTCATTAACACTTGTTAACATTTTTTCTATTTTTGCCGTGTATTAACATTTATTAATAAATAGAAAATTTTTATGATTGCAACCCGCATTTTCGACATTTTAGAAGAACAAAAAAAATATCCCAAACCCGACATATTAGCCAACAGAATTGGTGATGAGTGGCATAAGTTCAGTACACAGGATTATTACGACACGGCACACACAATTGCTTGTGCACTTTTAGAGATGGGATTCCAAAAGGGAGACAAAATTGCCACTATTATGAACAATCGCGCAGAGTGGAACTTTATGGATATGGGAATAACGCTGGCAAATATGGTGCATGTTCCCATTTATGCAACGCTAAATGAAAACGAATACAAATATATTCTCAACCACTGTGACTGTAAAATGGTGGTTATGGGAGTTGAAGCTATTTATAGGCGGGTAGAACCAATTTTAAATGAAGTAACCCAACACCCTGAAATATTTACGATTGATATAATTGAAGGAAAGCGGAATTACAAAGAAATTATTGATCTTGGAAAGGTATACTTTGCAAAATGGCACAATACAATTGAAGAAAATAAAAAGAGTATCTCAACAGAAGAGTTGGCAACCATTATCTATACTTCAGGCACTACCGGTAATCAAAAAGGGGTTATGTTATCGCATAAAAACTTGTGTAACAACTTTATGCCATTGATAGATATGCAACTTTTAAATCATAATCATAAATTATTGAGTTTCTTACCGTTATGTCATGTGTATGAAAGAACTGTAAGTTACCATTATCAGTTTCTCGGCGCAAGTTACTACTACGCAGGTGGTTTAGGTACTATTGCCAAGGATATTCACGATATGAAAGCAGATGGTTTTTGCTCTGTTCCCCGCGTATTGGAAATGATGTTCGACAAACTTTATTCTGTTGGGAAGGACTTCAAAGGAATTAAAAGGATGCTTTATTTTTGGGCGTTTAGGCTGGCAACGAAATATGATAACTACAACAAAAACTGGTTTTATTTAATGAAGATTAAGCTTGCCGACAAGTTGATTTATTCGAAATGGCGTGCAAAGTTGTCAGGGAAAGAAATGACGGTAGTCTCGGGTGGATCTGCCATACAGGAAAGGATTGTCCGGCTTTTTACTGCAGCTCAAATACGGGTTTTTGAAGGCTATGGCTTAACGGAGACTGCACCGGTAATTGCCGTAAACAACCCAAAAAAACGTATTTTAAAACCCGGAACTGTAGGTGAAATACTCCCCGGAATCGAATTTAAACTTGCTGAAGATGGCGAAATCCTCACCAAAGGAAACTGCCTAATGATGGGCTATTATAAAGACCCTGAATATACCAAACAAGTAATTGATGCAGAGGGTTGGTTTCACACCGGAGACATTGGTGCCATGGTGGAGGGCAGGTTTTTGAAAATTACAGATAGAAAAAAGGAGATTTTTAAACTTTCTCTAGGTAAATATATTGCTCCCCAATTAATTGAAAATAAACTCAAAGAATCCACATTTATTAATAATGTGATGGTAATTGGAGAAAACGAAAAATTTGCCTCCGCTATTATTGTTCCCGATATGAACGCACTCCATTTTTGGTGCGCAAAACATCGGGTGCATTTTCAAAACAATAAAGAGATGATTACCCTCCCCGATGTAATTAAACGTGTGCAAAGAGAAGTAGATAAAATAAACGCACACCTTTCTGAACATGAACAAATTAAAAGGTTTCGTTTAATTGCCGACGAATGGACCCCGATGACAGGCGAACTATCTCAAACATTAAAACTTAAACGTGCTGTAATCTACAAGAAATATGATGCTTTGTGTAGAGAAATTTATAACTACGATAGGGTAAATCATTAAAACTCCCTACATACAACCCATCAACACTATAGTTGAAAATGTTAAGCTCTATCGTTAATTGTTTTTCCATTAGTAACTTATGAGCTTTTTGATAAGAGAAAGTTATTTTAATATTTTTGCCAGCTTTTAAAGAAATAAGTATGAACAGTTTATTAGACAAATTAGAAGCGATTTATCAGCGATGGCTATCTATTGGCGAAGAGATTACACAACCCGATGCTATGTCGGATATGAAGCGGTATATTAAACTGAATAAAGATTATAAAGATTTAACCGCCGTTGTGGAAGCTTACAAAGAGTATAAAAATGTGTTTGAAAATATTGAAAACACAAAAGACCATTTAGCAAATGAAAAAGATGAGGAGTTTCGTGAAATGGCAAAGATGGAACTCGATACTTTCGCGGTGCGTCGCGATGAGTTGGAGGAAGAAATCAGGCTGTTGCTGCTTCCCACCGACCCGCAAGACAGTAAGAATGCACAAGTGGAGATTCGTGCAGGTACTGGCGGCGATGAAGCAAGTATTTTTTCCGGAGACTTGTTTAGAATGTATGAACATTACTGCGATAAAAAAGGTTGGAAGTTGGAGGTGCTTTCTATGACCGAAGGAACAGTGGGCGGCTTCAAGGAGATTGTATTTGAAGTTGCTGGCGAAGGAGTTTATGGATTAATGAAGTACGAATCGGGTGTGCATCGGGTGCAACGGGTGCCGCAAACCGAATCACAAGGGCGCGTGCACACATCCGCAGCTTCCGTAGTTGTTCTCCCCGAAGCTGACGAGTTTGATGTGGAACTGAAACAGAGCGATATACGAAAAGACACATATTGCTCCTCCGGTCCCGGCGGACAATCGGTTAATACCACTTACTCAGCGGTTCGCCTTACACATATTCCTACCGGTATTGTAGTGGCAATTCAAGATGAAAAGTCGCAATTAAAAAACTTGGACAAAGCGATGCGTGTGTTGCGCACCCGACTTTTTGAGCGCGAGTATCAAAAATGGTTAGACGAAGTGGCATCGAAACGAAAAACTATGGTATCTACCGGCGACCGCTCCGCAAAAATCAGAACATATAACTATCCTCAAAACCGCGTTACAGACCATCGTATAAACTTAACTATGTACAATTTAACAGGATTTATGGACGGCGATATCCAAGAAACTATTGAGGCATTACAGGTGGCAGAGAATGCAGAAAGGTTGAAGGAATCCCTGTCAAATACGCAATCAACATCCCATAGTTTGTAATTGGAATATCCGCATCTATGGCGGGTTTTAAACGGTTAAGCAGCTGTTTTTTGGTTATCATACAACCGCCACACTGCACAATCAATGCGTATTTTTCAATATTTTTCACAGCGGTTAGTCCGGAAACAAAATCAAAACGCAGATTTTTTCCGGTATATTCGGCAAGCCATTTCGGGAGCTTTACGCGCCCAATATCTTCGCAGGAGGTAAGGTGCGTACAGGATTCCATAATTAACACACAATCACCATCTTTTAAATTTTCAACTTTGGGCGTACCTTTCAAGAAGTTTTCATAATCACCTTTAAACCTTGCCAACAAAATGCTGAAACTTGTTAGGGGAACATCTTGCGGAATGGGCGGCGCTACCGTTTTAAACACCTGACTGTCGGTAATTACCAAGTTTGGTTTTTCTGCAGTTTTTAACCAATGCTCTATCTTGTCTTCTTTCAATACAATAGCAGTTGCATTTTGGTCTAAAATGGCGCGAATGGTTTGCACTTGCGGCAAGATGAGTCTGCCCTCAGGCGCTTCGCTGTCAATAGGAGTAACAAGCAACACCGTATCGTTTTCTTTTACAATACCTTCTAATAACGAATGGGTATGATATGCCGAAACAGGCATCTTCTCTTTTATCTTTTCTATTAACTGAGGAAGCCCCTCTCCTGTCTTCGCACTCAACGAGATTACACTTTCATCTTCACCTTCCTCACCTCTCACCCCAACATCCGACTTATTATTTACGATAATAAAAGGAGTTTCCAACGCGCGAAGTTGGGTTACTAATTTTTCTTCAACCTCTTCAAATTGATAGTGGGTAAGCACGAGAATTGCCAAATCAATATGTTTCAGGACATTTTCGGTTTTTTCGACACGTTTTCTGCCCAAATCGTTTACATCGTCCAATCCGGCGGTGTCAATCAAAACAACGGGACCGACGCCAAAGATTTCCATAGATTTTTTTACGGGGTCGGTAGTGGTGCCGGCAACATCGGAAACGATGGCAATCTCTTGACCGGTAAGTGCATTGATGAGCGCACTTTTTCCGTTGTTGCGCCGTCCAAAAATACCAATGTGGGGTTGTGAGTTGTAGGGTTTCATTTTTCTGGCAAAAATATTAGGTTTTTTAGAATATGGTAAATAGCTATCCTCTTACAAATTACAAATCCCCTTGTAATCGCAATATTTGCAGTTTTCTACATCGGCAGTTTGACAAAATGCCGTTTTTTCATCTAAAATGGAAGAAAAAAGTTGTTTCAAATGTTCTTCAAAGAGCAGTAAATTTTTATCGGTTAAAACTTTGTTTTTATTTATGTGGGCGTAACAAATATATTGTTTGCTCTCTTTGTATAATTCCTGAAATGAAATAATTCCACATTGAAACTCTTGGGTTGAAACTAAAGCAGGATGGTCGCTGTTTTGATATAAATAGGCATAACACAACAACTGAAGGAGCTGTGGATACTCCGGAGTTGAGAAAATTTCCACTATCTCCTTCTCAACACATTGCAGTTTTTTTGTATCAACCTTACCTGTTTTGTAATCTAAAATTGTTACTTTGTTTTCGCGCATCTCTATCCGGTCTGCCATGCCGGTAAGGCTCATTGTTTGTTCACCCACCTCTACTTTGGCAATTAAAGGAATTTCTGTGGCAATAATTTGAAAAGGAGCATCTTCCCACTCTTTTTGAACTATTTTAATGTAATCTAAAATACTTTTTTGGGCAACTTGACACGCTAAAAACAACTTGCCCTGTGTAATATCTGCATCTCCAATTTCTGG
>Ga0123353_10017520_pt1 | contig 10536 bp, 6 predicted proteins | sample TergutLab28metaG_3_FD_92763 | JGI IMG/M metagenome (GOLD analysis project Ga0123353, IMG submission 92763) | Labiotermes labralis P3 segment gut microbial communities from Petit-Saut dam, French Guiana - Lab288 P3 | ecosystem: Host-associated > Arthropoda: Insects > Digestive system > Gut ... | reverse complement strand
GGAGCCGCCACCTCGCACGACCGCTATCGGGTTTTTCCGGACGGTTCCGGCTCCTTCGCTCTGATCGACCGGAACGTGCGACGTTTCGCCGCGCGTTATCCCGAATACCTCAGTCGCGGTTTCAACATGACGCTTGCCCCGCCGCTGGATTTGGATGCCGCTTCCGCACTGGTGGAAGAAATGATTCCGTTCTATCCCCTGTCCCGCGTGGCACTGGTCAATACGGGAACGGAACTCCGGTTCCGCGACGGCCAAACGGCGGGAACGACCCGCTACGGTTGCCATGATACCTGTAAGCAAGTGGACGTATCCGCGATTTCCCCAGAAATGTTCCGGCAGTTTGGGGACGACGATTTCCGGCAAATGAACGACCGATGGCTGGCTTACAAGGCGACGGTGATCGAACACGGTGCAGCACAAACACGGGAACTGATGCCTTTCAACGCCTTCCTGTTTGAACGGCAGATGGTCTTTTATCATCGCCGCAAGGTCACAAAAGCCGCTCCCGGTTGGCAGTTTTACATTCCCTGCGTTCCCGGCTTCACACGGCGTTTTTGTGATGTGGACGGGAATTACCTCGTTTGCGAACGGGTGGACAATTCCAAGGCATACCGGCTTGGCAACGTATGGGACGGTCTTGATCCGGTGAAGTTGGTACGAACAATGGAAATGCGTCGTCATTTCGGGGACTGTGCCAATTGTTCGGCAATGAAAACCTGTGACGTTTGCTATGCAAGAATTCCCGATACCGATGCGATTGATACCGGGTTTGATCCCTTGTTCGACGTTATGTGCCAACGCACCCGAAATGCAACCCAAACCCTGTTGCAGGCTTATACCGAAATCATGGAAGAGAATCCTGCGGCCTTTGAAAAGCCGCCGAAGGATTCCGAACCCCGCAGGAAGGACTTGAAATACGGTTCGACAAACCGTGAAATTGACGAATTGACCTTGGCACGGTTGCAACTGGAAACACTTTGATTTAACCCTGATTCTGTGACTTTTCGCCTTTGAACTTTTTTAACCACTATTGAGGTAACACGATGCCGATTGAACCGACAGGACATCAGGAATTTGATCCCAATGACGATTATGAAGAGCTTCCGTTCCCATGGAACCCCTTGCAACCGGAACTGCCGAAGCAACCGGGAGTTTCTCGTGAAGAAGTCTATTGTTGCGAGTGCATTGACGGTGAAGCAACATGGTGCTCCGCTGAAGGATCACTTGGTTACACTCTGACATTCAGTGCGGCGCAAGGCATCTCGTTTTGGCTTTCCCCCTCCTGCTGATCCATCGGCCCTTATACGTAAACGGCAAATCGTAAATACGCCATGATCCCGACTTGGATGGCAAGAGAACCCGCTAGCCAATACCAACGATTGTTCGGCTGTTGGATATTTTGCCATAATACCAAGCACCACCAGGGGAAGAACAAGGCGAGTTCCATGAGAGAACCCCAGGTGTGTGTCCGGGTCCCCAGGATATGGATAAGGTTTGCTCCTAATGGAATGATGATAAAGGGAATCGTGGAGTATAGCTCTCCTTTGATGCTACTCAGAAGTGAATCCATGTTGTATGATTCCGACCGGACGGATGTTTCACTAGGACAAAGCGTCAGGTAATATCTGAAAAACTGATTCATTCCATGATGAACACTGTATGTCGCTGCCGCTAAAAAACATATCGTACTGAGAATGAAAATTCCTTGGTTGTATTGTTCCGTTCTGAAAAGGTGAATGAAATCGGAAGCGACATATTCACCGACCATGACGGAGAAACTGACGAGCAATACAATGGACAGGACTTTTACCCCCCTGTGAATAAAACGTTCCAGTTGAGGGTAATCTATCATTTCTTTCCCCGCATCCGATGCTTTGACGGATTGATATCGTAAGTGAATACATATCGGGTAAAGAACGCAACTGACAATCACAGCACCAAAGTACAAGCTATTACTGAAAAAGAGCGTTTGATCATCCGGCTTTACAATGAACCAAAAGATCGAAACATAAACAAAAAACGAAATCGGTATTGCCAATGTCAAGCAATATCCCACAAACATCTGTTTGACAAGCCAACGCCTCACGTTCAGTGAAGGCGTTGATTTGATGATTGCCGCCCCCAAAAGCTTTCCACTGACGATCAGCGCAAGCATCCAAATCACTGGCAGCGCAAAAACCATCAGGAACGCCGAGAATGATTTATTGGTGACGGCGGTTGTCACCGCCGTGGTTGCGGCAACGGTGCCAGTAACCGCAGTTTCCACCATCTGGGGGGCATCGATACCGAGATTTTCTGCAATTTGATTCAGGCTGTGGCTTGTGACATCCATGAGTGCCGGCATGACGGCAGGATCGACGGCCTGCGTAGCCCCATAGACCGCCGCCGGATCAACGCCACACTCCAGCATCATCTTGATCGACATCTCCCGACATCTCTCTTCCGCGAACTGGAATTCTATTTTCACGAACCGGATCATCATGGCGTGGGTTTCTTTTGACCCCAGGAGATTCCGGATTCTTTTCAGAGAACTTTTGATTTTGTCCTCGGTTGTATTGCACATTCTTGCTATCTCGGAAACCGAGAGACCGCCGCCATAGTGATAAGCGTAAACCCGCCGGCTTCTCTTTGGCAGTCCGCAGAAAATATTGTGGGCAAACTGGTATTCATCACTGTCATCCGCGCGCATCGCCACTTCATGGAGAATATCTCCCGGTGTTGACTTATCGAGCAACTTCCACTTGGTGTCAAAGTAGAGATACTTTTCCATCCTCGTAAAAAGTTGAAAAAATCGTTTCGGTGAACGATCCTGGGATTCGCCCGAAGATGATGATGTCCCTTGGTCCTGCATGGTAATATTTCTGAAACGATGACTTTGCGAACCGGAATGCTCTCACATGGATGTGTGCCGCAATCAACTTTTTACTTACACATTATAAAACATAATCGCTTATTGTGTATCATTCCCGTCCGTCATTTTCGTTTTCCGTGGTTCTTTTTTGTGGGTTTTGTTGTTTTTTGTACATTTCCTTGCGTGCATTTTTCGACTTTTCCTCAATCCACGGATGGAAATCCGTCTCATTCTGAATCTCGCTGAAACTTTTCAGACCCTCGCGGCTGATTTCACGGTGGATTTCATCGGCAGGAGAAAGGTGTTGTTGCGGAATCTTTTGGGACGTGGTGTTTCTCATGTGGGGACCGGCCGTTATTCCCAGAGCGGGTTTGTCAATGCGAGAGTACATTTCTTCAAGAATTTCGGCTTCAGAATCGCTTTGCCGCCTGAGATGCATTTCGGTGTAGGTCTTTGCCTTCCGCTTCTCGGCATCCGCATTTTCCAACATGCGGAGAAAGGTGCGAAAGATGATCGTTTTGAACCATGAAAAGAATTTGGTTTCGTCGCGTAATGCCGGAAATTTTTTCATGGCCTTCAAAGCGGACTCTTGAAAGATATCATCGGCTGTTATCGGCGGGCATGCAAGACTTTGTGCGTATCGTAACAGTTTTTGCTCGTGTTGATGGTACAACGTAAGAAATTTGCCAAAATTTTCATCTCTTGGTTCGGAAGAAGAATTCACGTTTTCTTGTTGCATCTTTCTTCCTTTCTCTTTTCACGATGGATCAATCAAAGTTGAAAACCGTTTTGTCGCAACAATACCGAAAAATCACGACGGCTGGTTTTATGGAAAATCAGAAATTTGCACATCTGACTCTACGTTTTATGATACACAAGTCAAATGATGAATTATCCAAAAAACAGATATTTTCCATGTTAAATATGGCACAGCCTTCCTATTTTTCCGAAATTGATTGATTTACAACCATCCTGAGTCACTCTCCCAAAACCTGATCGCGTTCGTGCAATGATTTTGAATCAAGCTTACCGTTTCGCTCTTTGCCGGTCATGACTTAGCAATCAGATAAAAGGAATAAACAAATTGTAAAGAATACAGAGAATTTTCAAGATTTTTCAAGAAATAATCAAGAGTTAATCAAACAGCTTGCTCTTAATGATTGAACAAACCATTTGTGTTGACCACCTGACTGGCATCGGCAGTACGACGTGGCATGAGTTCGCACGTTTGATTTTTGAAAAAGCGGCACCATTTTGGAACAAACCCTTGATCGTCACCCTGTCGGCGTTAGGACTGCCGGGCATCGGAAATCGACAATACAAAAACCAACGTCGAATCCTTTGAGGATTCCCGGCTTCGTGAACTCTGCCGACAATGCTATGCGGAACCCTGGCTGGAAGAACGTTTGACACGCGAAGACAGGGTGAATCATTTGCGGTATTGGGTGGGACTGCAATGCCGACAGCAAAGACGACCAACCGAAGGTTTGTGCGGTTTCCCCCCCATCCTGTCGCTCATGGGAACGGAATTGCGGGAGGCATGGAACGAACCGAAATTGATTTTAGTGGAACGCCCGGATGAGGAATGCTGGCACATTATGCAACAGATGTCATGGTGCTGGCATCCCCAAAGTGCAAAATACGCCTTCGAGCAACTGCGTCATGCGAGAGAAACACTGCGGAATACAAATCCTCCTCACAACATCCTTCCGCTGACCTATCGTCAAGTTGTGGAGCAATCAGACGCAGCAGTAGTGCGTTTTTGTGAATTTTTGAATCATCGGCCAAGTAGTGAGCAGTATCGCAATGCGGTTCGCTGGATTCAAGGCAGTGAGAACGACGTAAGCTTTTCCTTTGACTGACAACATCCGGTTTCCCACAGCATAAAAGAGTCTGAGAAGGCTTTTGCGCTCCCGGTGCGCACCGACGTAAACAAGGAACGAACCCATGCCCACTCAATACGACGACAACGAACCCGATGATGAAATTCATGAGCCTGGTCTGATTGTTCTTGGGATCAATTACACCAGGGCGATAGCGCGCTGGATTTCGGAAGGTCGTCCGATTCGCGACGCGGAGGAGATCACTCGCATTTTCCATGAAATCTGTTCACCGTGTCCGTATTTTAACGAAGTCCGGCAGACCTGCAAGATATGCGGGTGCCGGACGCGGCGGAGCGGGAGTGCCCTGATGAACAAGATCGCCATGAAGACGGAGTCCTGTCCGAAACAACAATGGTGACCCGAATTTTTTTACTCATTGTTTTCAGGATGATGCGGATCGCCTGAAAGCAATCATTGACCTTTGATCCGCGATGAAAGGATCGTATGATGAATACGAAACGAGTTTTTCAGCAACTTGCACAAAAGACGCACATGCCGTTTTACAACGACGGCACCATCATCTTTTGTGTCAGCGATCGTGTGACCAGACACAAGTTTATCGATAACGCGGCGGTTGCCCGGCGTTTCGACACCGGAACACGGAACGAATACCGTCCGTGGAAACTTGCCATTTGCGACTGGACGACCAAAAAAATCCAACCTCTCGAAATCGGGATGCCGGAGGATGTCGTGTTGTGCAACCCGACGTTCTTCCAAAACAACGACGGCATTTCCGTTTCGTTCGTGGCGGGAAAACCCCATGACCAGGGTTTGGAGTACCACCTCTACCAGATGAAGGGCGACTCGTGGGCGACGCTCGGTGAACCGCAGCAGATCGGGGAGGAGTATTCACAAACCGGTTTCGTCAATTCCCGGCTTTACTGCCTGGGCGGTGCGGGCTTTCTGACCGTTCTGGATCAGTTGAAAGGGGAGCGTTCGCGCATCACGACCTCGCTTGAGGAAATGTCCAGAGCGATCTACGACCCCAACGCCCACGGCAAACTGCTGATCACCGGCGTCGATGAATGGGACGAGTATTGCACGCTGCTGTTCGACATCGACACCAAAGAAGTTCAGGAAATTCGCGGCCCCGCTCCGAGTTACAAAGCCTGTCTCGTGGGAAACCGCATCGTGTTTTCCTACAAGGAGTCGGAGGAAACGGAAGACTACCAGCTTCACGTCGCTCCTGCGGAATTCACGGAAACACAACATTCCGTCGTTATGGAACGCATTTAACTTCAATCTTCATCTCAACCATTTCAAAAAAGAAAACATTTCAATCAATCAAAATTTTATTCTTTAAGGAGAATTACCATGCCAGACGTTTATCCCAATATCAATCGTGGAGTCATGCGTCCCCGTCAGGGACAGGTTTTTGCTTCGTTTGCCCTGCAACCGGGCTACAATTGTTTCGATGTCAGTGCCATGAGTACGGCACTGTTTCGGAACCAGATGCGAATTCCGGACACGGTCATCGGTCACCAATTCGCCATTACCGACGCTCAGGGAACGGTTTTCACCATCGGCGGTATCGGCGGCAGCGGGCTCATTCCCGGCAGTGAATACGGCTGCACGGGAATCACCCTGTTTGCCGACGAACCGTTCGAAAATCGCAACCATTTCATTTTTGAAGGGAGCGAGTCCGGTTCGGATTCGGGAAGCACTTCGGGGAGCAGTTCAAGTTCCGGGAGTGGTTCCGGTTCGGGATCAGGTTCCGGTTCCGGAAGTGGTTCCGGGGGTTCCGGGATCGGAATGTATGTTTATTACGCGGGAAGGTGGATATTCGTACTCCCGGATGACTGCGATTATCCTTGCTCTGATGATTGCCCGTGCGAGGACAGTTCGGACGCCCCGATTCGTTATGCCGACGGCAAAATCATGGAAAAAATCCGCGATCTCACCTCTTCCGGCGGTGGTCTTTCCTGGAATCATACCCGGAGTTACGACAACGCAAATTTCAGTTCGCTCGAATACCGTAACGGCTATCGCTGGGTCCTCGACAGTGTTCCGACGCTCCGGTTCACGAACACAAGTGCCTCGTTCGGCGACGCCGACCTTCTCGACAACGAGGCGATTCTGGTCGCTTATACACCGACCCATGTTGCCCAGTTCGACCGCCAGGGAGCCGGCTATGTCGCCCACGGCGATTGTCGCGACATGCTGACACACAATACGGCCCAAAAAGTGTACGAAGTCCGGCGTAAAAACGGGGATTTGTGGCTGTTCAACGATTACACTGATACCACGACCGTCCGGGGTGCGCTCAAGTCGATCACGACAGCCGGCGGGACAACTCTGACGATCATTTACAACACGGACAAAACTCCGGCCTCCGTCAGAAAATCCTTCGTCGAAAACAGCGTCACGAAATTGGAGGAAATCCTCTATACTTATACGACCTGTACGGACGGAATCCAGCGGATTCAGTATGCGACCTTGCGACGCAGTGCCAACAACGGTGCAAATTGGACCGACATCAAACGTGTCAAGTACGATTACTACGGCAGTGAAAACTTCGGAACCGCCGGTGACCTCAAGCTGGTGACCACACAGGTCTTGTCGGGAGGCGTCTGGGTGAATACGGACATCCAATACTACCGCTATTACAAGGCCGGCGAGTCGAACAAGGGATTCGAGCATGGCTTGAAGTACATCTTTGAATCGGGGGATTATGCCCGATTCGCCGCCGCGACGAATCCGCTCACCGCAACCGACGCCGTGGCCGCACAATACGCCACCAAGTATTTTGAGTACGATATCAACCGTCGCGTCGTTCTCGAAAAGACCGACGGCGGTACGAAAACCTACTCGCTTCAGTATTTTGAAGGCATCGTTTCCAGCGACCTGAATACCTGGCAAAGCAAAACCATTGAAACCTTCCCCGACGGCAGCAAAAAAACCGTTTATACCAACCTGAACGGTCGAACGCTGCTGACCGACGAAGCCGCGTCAAGTTCCTTCTCGGCGGAACGCATCATCAATCACTATGTTTACGATGCCGGCGGCAATCTTGTTCAGCACAACACGCCCGATGTCATTACAAGTTACTATGAGTATACCGGTTACTCTTCGATGCTGAGTGTCTCGTTGAATTCGACCAAAGGCTTGATCAACAAGAAACAGTATTACAACAACGTCGCCGGCCAGCCGAACGGTTATCTTTACCGCGAAATCGTGAAAAACGGTTCCGGCGGCACGGAAATCGTGACGAAGCAGTACGATTACGTTTCCCAGACCGCGAACGGCCAAACATCGTGGTTCATCTCCAAAGTGACGGAATACCCGACGGAAAACATGACCAGCCCGGTGGCGATCCAGTACGCCTACACGTTTTTCGCCGGCTCCATGCAGATGGAACAGCGAACGACAACGCTGCCCGCCGTTTCGACCGCCAACAACGGCAACGGGACAACGGCAACCAGTGTCGAACGTTTCGATAAAACCGGTAAACTCATCTGGTCGAAAGACGAACTCGGCATCATCACGTATCACCAGTACGATCTTGCGCTCGGCGTGCGCGTCAAGACGATTCAGGATGTCAACACCACGAAAACCGCCGACTTCAACGTCACGGTACCAAGTGGCTGGGCGACGGCTTCCGGTGCCGGAAAGCATCTTGTCTCGCTCTTTGAATACGATACGGAAAGCCGTTTGACCCAAACGCTTGCTCCGCAGAACACGACGGTCAATGTGTCGAACCAGTCGATCAGCACACGCACGGCAAGCTGGATGGTCTATGACGATGTCAATCGCAAGACCACGACGGCCTTCGGTTATGCGACACTGGATGCAAGCGGCAACATCACCGGCTTTACGCTCGTCAACCCTGTGTCAATCACAGTGCGTGACGCCGATGGAAAAGTTCTCGAACAGATTCAGGCTGCGCGGACTTCCACTTCCGGGAAACTCCTGACAACCGACACCTTTGCCCGAACGAGTTACACGGCGTGGGCGAAAAATATTTACAACGCACAAGGCAGACTGACGGCGACCCGTCAATACTTCCTCATTCCCGCAAGCGGCGACGGCACGAAAGATGTCAATTACCACGAAACAACCTTCGCCTACGATGCGATGGGGCGGCAGAACAAGGCTGTCTCGCCCGACGGAACGATTTCGCGCACGGTTTACGACTGGCACGGCAATCCGAAGCAGATTTGGGTCGGTACGAACGACACTGGAGCAACGGATGCCAATCCGAAACCATCGAACCAGCCGTCGAACAACATGGTCATCGTGAGCGAAACCGAGTATGGTGGTGGGGCGGGCTGTTCCACCTGCGCGGCGGTCAAGGACAAGCCGCGTGTGGCCATTCAATTCGTTGACGCGACAAAAACCCGCGTGACCGAATTCGGCTACGACTGGCGAGGTCGGCAAACGCATGTGCATGGCGAAGACGACGATGAAGGTAACATGACCTATACCGTCAATACCTTCGACAACATGAACCGCGTCACCAAAAGCGAGCGATTTCTGCTTATCCCCAACAATGGTTCAGGCGGCTCCGGATCATCGGGTTCCGGGAGCTACGGAAGTTCCGGCAGTGGAACCGGCAATCCCAAAATCGACACCAACAATCCCGCCGACGATATCCTCCTGACTCGTTCCGAGCAGTTTTACGATGAATGGGGCCGCAACTGGAAAACGGTTCAGTCCGTCGTCAATCCCGCAAACGGCGCCGTGACGGGCAAGATGCAGTCGCTCACCTGGTTCGACGCCGCCGGTCGTGTCATCAAATCGCAAGGCATGGGCGAAAATCATTTTACCAAGAACGTTTACGATTCGCTCAATCGTGTTGTGAAAAGTTACGTCACGACCAACCCGTCAGACACGACGTATGCCACCGCCTCCGTTATCACCGGCGATACGGTACACCAGCAGTCCGAGGTCACCTACGACAATGTCGGCAACGTGACTCTCGCGGCAAGTGTCGAGCGGATGGTGTCCCAAGCTGGGACAGGCGAACTCAAAATCGCCGCCGCTCCGAAAGGTCGCTATCAATTTATTACATCGTGGTTCGACCCGGTGGGACGCCAGGTTGCATCGGCTAACTACGGCACTAATAACGATACAACTTTGACACGTCCGGGTACCGTTCCGGCACGAAGTGACACCGTTCTCGTCACGGAAACGTTTTACGATGCGAACACGGGTCGCGCATTTCGTACCGTCGATCCGGCGGCCAAAGATCATCGCACATTCTTTGACGCCATGGGACGCACGACGAAAACGATTGCCAACTACACGACCGGTACTCCGGCGGCGGGTACGCCCGACAAAGACGTGACCGTCGAAATGACCTACCATCCATCCGGTCAGGTGGCGAACATGACGGCCAAAAACTCTGTAACCGGCGATCAGGTCACACGTTACGTTTACGGCACTTCGAAAACCTCCATTGCGCCGATCATTTACCGCAATGACGTTTTATCTTGTGAAATCTACCCTGATTCCGACGATCTGGAAAATTCTTCGGGAGTTCTGCAAAACGGCCCGGATGGTATTGCAGACCGTGTGGAATTTCAGTACAATCGCATTGGTGAGCGAATTCAGCGCAAAGACCAAAACGGCACGATTCACGCCTACGATTTCGACAATCTCGGTCGGTTGTTGCATGATCGGGTGACGACACTTGGTACCGGCGTCGATGGTGCAGTGCGGCGAATTTCGACGGCTTACGATGTGGTCGGCAATGTGAAGAGCGTTACAAGTTACGACAGCGCAACGGTCGGGAGCGGCAACGTGGTCAACGAAGTGAAATACGAATACGACGCGAACGGCCAACTCGCGAAGGAGTACCAG
>Ga0123353_10017518_pt1 | contig 10537 bp, 8 predicted proteins | sample TergutLab28metaG_3_FD_92763 | JGI IMG/M metagenome (GOLD analysis project Ga0123353, IMG submission 92763) | Labiotermes labralis P3 segment gut microbial communities from Petit-Saut dam, French Guiana - Lab288 P3 | ecosystem: Host-associated > Arthropoda: Insects > Digestive system > Gut ... | reverse complement strand
TTCATTGACATAAAATCCTTCCGAAATATTTGGAACAGCCTCTAACAGAAATGAGTACCAGGAGAATTTCCTGGGGGTAAAGGCGGCCGGTGCGTAAGGCTGACAACCTTACCACCATCCTGTGCCGTTGTCACGAAATCTGGAAGCCTTAACTACCTGTCCAGGCCTGTAACGGGACTGCTTTAATAGAGTGGGCAAAGCGGGAGAAATACAGTAACCGTGGTCGAGAAGATAAGTAGGAACTAGCAGGGTAGGTTGATACGAGAGTGTGCACTGCAGCAGCATAATGACGCAGAACGCTTGAGTGGGTGACGACTCCTGTTGAGATTTGAGGTTCTGACGGCGGTGGATTGTAAATATTGCTGTTTTCTGGGATGTCAGGCCCCACTTTGTTTTGCAGATAGGATTTGGGGCAACCTGCTACCTTCACCATTAGGGCACATGAGCGCTGCAAGCCACATTTCCTCACTTGTTTAATGGTTAGAACTGACATCTCGAAATGCGTTATAGATTTTATTTTACTGTGAGTGATATTGTTTTCTTCTACTATTGTGTGATGAATTCATAAACCTACCATATGAGCGGCGATGGAAAATTTGTCACTTGAGGTATTATGATTACCACGTAAGGACTTCGTTTGTATTACTGATTTTGTTTTGAATTTATTGGCTTATTTTGCCGTCTGTTTTCTTCCCTCGTTAGGAGTGCTGGTCTCTGTATCATCTATTTTTCATCCACAAGTTTGAATGCGCCGATCCGGTGGCCGGGCCGTCAAAGGCCTATGTGTGCGGCCGCTATCTTGGGATTGCGAGTTCGAATCCCGCTGGGGGCATGGATGTTTGTACCTTGTGAATGTTGTGTGTTGTAGATGCCTCTGCGACGCACCTATCCCTCGTCCAGGGTAGACCAACCGATTGTGCATGTGTCATTGAGTGTGATCAGGTGAAACAATAATGCTATAGAAGAGGTTAGCCTAGAAAAAACTTGGAAATACTATTGTTGTTCCTTCTTATCAAATGTTGTTTCCACTTATATTTGTAATCCACCATAATTGCATTTAAACTATGTGCCATACATTTAGTTCTCTTATTTATCGATTTGTTTTTTTGGGGAAGGCAATATTTATGTTGCAGCTGACTTTAAGAATTGTATTTCCGTCGTTCTCAGTTTTTTTTATGTCCAATTTTCGTACGCGTACAGGAGCATTCTTACTGCCATTATCTGACATAATTTTAACAGTGTTTTTGTTTTATTGACGTATAGAATTGTTCGAAATATTTCTGGTATGTTTTGTAGCACAGTGTGCCCGTAATTACTATTTCTACGTGACAAACTACATCCAAAGTAGTTAAATGTTTTTATTTGTTCTCTTAGGCCCATTATACTCGCACTATACTCGCGCGCGTGTGCGCGAATATAATGCGCGCTGAAGGTCGTCATCTGTTTCAGCCTAATCGGCAGTAAACACAGTGGTATGAAGGATGTTCTGATTTGGTCGGAAGTGATTTCATAACTTCCGTTTTTTATTCTTCCAGTGTCTTGCAATTTTAAAAAATGTGAGTGACAAAAGGTCCAACTGTCTCACTCCCATATTAATATGTACTGTAACATTCTTTACTGAAATCATCGCATTTAGATGTAAGCTTTCAAGTGAAAACATTTGTCAGTCGTTTACTTCCGTGAGTTTATGTCTGGTAACTTGATCAAGGGTTTTCTCGTAATCTGGAAAAGCAATTAGATTCGGTCAGTTAAATGTATGGTGTTGCACAATTAGTTGATTGAGAATGAAGGTACAGTTTGTACATGACCGCTTTTTACAAAATTTATTTTCGGCCTCATATATCGTAGATTCAAATATGGTGTTTGTTCTTCGAGTGATTATCTGTCCATATATTTGGTATCCAGACGTGTCACGACTTTTCTTCTGCCTTCTTTTGGACTGGAGCAGTTAACGCAATCTTCCTTTCTTGTACATGTCCGTACCTTCAGCAAGTACTGATGACACATAACAAGCGCATCAGCATCTTTTATGAGACACACTTAAAAAGTGCAATACTGACCATCAGTTCACATCGTCTCCTTGTTTTTAGAGCTTTCGAGTCCGTACAGCCGTTCTTTCCTGTATATGAGTTATGCGTTTTCATTGATGCGTGCCGTGATTTTATAGTCTATAGTTACTTATAGCAATGTAACCATAGCCCTTTTATGGGTTTATATCGGTGTCTGTCTCTTTTCTTATTTGTTTGGCTTTTTAGAACCTCAAAGCTTCTTCCTGCTTTCGACGTAAGGCATGTAATTGATTTACATATCGTTCCATTTCCTCTTAAAATATTCTAACGTCCCGACTGGCAGTAGCGTATGTAATTTATTACGAATCACATTGGTTTGTCTCGTTTGTGGTGTTTTATTTTGGATATTAGTTGTAATTGTAGCACCCTTAGACTTTATTACTTTTTATATTTGTAGTTCCGTGCATCGTAATTCTAGGTTGAAGAATTCCAACAAGATGCAACAGTATACAGATATTTATTTACTGCTAAATAACACTACATGTTTCGGGCGTCCATCGCGCCCATCATCAGGAGTACATAAAACTGTAGTTGCAGCCTCTGGTACAGATCATACTATCTGGGAAGCAAGCTTCTTGAAACGCGACCAAATAAGGACTTTCAACCTTTCATTACTTTTGTTTGTTACCGGTTATGTTGCTGGGCTCTTTCAATGTGTTTTGTGCTTGATCTTTGGTGGGATCTTCGTGGATCGTTTAGTTTTATTGTCTATGTTAAGCTTCTGTTTTATGCTTCAACCTTTCTTTGTTTATTAGAACTACTGCGTTTTCTTTGTCTGCGTCTCTTATTGTTATATTGTATGTTATGAACATTGTTTTAGAAATTTCAGACTTTCGCCGCAGTGTAGCTGACATCTTCGCTCTTATGGTTTGCTGCGCAGCGTCGATTGGTTGTTAACGGACGATCTCAATGTTATTCTTATTTGGCCTGTTACGCGTGCAGTTAATTTCATTTATGTAATGTAGTAGGTCATGCAGGAGCTTTGATTGGTTTCTTAACTTCTTTGTTTCTTTCTATTACTTGGTTATCGAAGGGGATTTTCCATTTGTCTGTTTTCTATGTTGTTGTGATTATGTTGTCTGAATCGTCTGTTTTTAGGCGTGTTCGAAAAATTACGAAAAGCGACTGTTAGCTTCTTAATGTCTGTCTGTCCGTCCGTCCGTCCTTCCTTCCGCCCGCCCAACCGCCCGCATGGAACAACTCTACTCCTCTGGACTGATTTTCTTGAAATATGATATTTGAGTATTTTTCGAAAATCTGTCGAGAAAACTTTAAGTTTAAGTAAAATATGACAAGAAAACGGGTACTTTACATGAAGTCAAATATCCACTTTTTGATCATATCTCGCAGAATTCTTCTTAGAATGAGAAATGTTTCAGACAGAAGTTGTAGAGAGCACTGAAAGACATTTTACGGTCAATATTTTTTTTCTCGAAACTCGTGCCGTTTATGAGATAATGTGGGAAAGTATGGTAGAGACGGACAGGCCACAGATGACAATATGGCGAATGCGCCTAGCGTGCTGGGTACCCAAGGCTACAAACACACACTCACAATATGTAATACTCATTGCTTTTCCACCGCAAAAGTGGTTGCATGAGGGCGCCTCATTGTTATGTTTATACATATATTGTCCCTGTATTAGATTATATTTTTTTTCTTCCTGAATTTTCTTCTTCTGGTCTATGTTTGGCAGTCCTTAAGTTTTCAATTCTAGTATAGGAATGGAATGAGCGTTGCTCTCTGTTTCCACTATTTACATCTTGTAGTGATTATATTCTAGAGCAGTTTTTTTTTGTGTAGTACATATATTGTATATTGCAGTACATAAATTCTTCACCTTCTGTTGCTCTTGACATGATGTTCCATTTGTTGGCATTCCGTATATCTGTGTAAGTAAATGTGTCAGTTATTTGTTTGTTTTGTTTCATGATGTGAAAACTTTGATTTGATATCGTTTTATAGCTTTACGCATTGTGCTGTACTGAGTTTCCCGTACTGTTATTCTGATCTTAAACACATTTGCAGCCTGTTGCTAATGCTTACGACTCAGCTGTTCTTAAACTGTATAACCGAATTTATTTTCAGGAGAGTTTAATTTTAATGTCTGTGTACTTGTGCATTTTTATTGCTTGACTAATCTGAGTAATTTTAAATTCTGTTATTCCTTTTACATTCCAGATCAGTAAAATTATTTCTCTTTTGTCTAATGCTATTGTGCATGGTAGTTTATTTTCTAAGCTGTTTACAGTAATTCACTTAGAATTAACCCAACATACTTTAACTTGCACTATAGCCATTTTTACCATCGGTAACAAATTTATGTAGTTATCGGCAGTACGTGTATGTCTGTAAGACACAATAAATAAGACGTTTTGTTATCTCAGTAGAAGTTATTTAATCAGAGTATTAAGCAGTTTTAATGTGTAGGAAACTGTCGTGACGGAAGTACGAAATGATTGGACTGTGGCCATTTCTTCATGTATCGTCGTTATATCCTTTACATATCTTCATGTAGGCTATAGGTGGAGAAAATATTTTTCCCCATTCGTCGCGTAGGGAGAGCTGTAATACATTGTTTTCCTGTACCACGTATGGAGTGTGGCGCATTAAGTATGTTACCCATGTTGCCCACACATTTATAACAATTATCTGAATTTTGTAGGATTTGGGTCTACAAAGTTCTTATAACAAGAAGAAACTTTAAAATTATTTCAGTACTTTACCTTTGTTTCTCTCCGCGTTTGATACATGTACCTGGAAAGAAGTAGCTCCAGTGACGAATAATTGCAATTTGGTATGGTTGTGAATCTGTCAGCCCTCGCATTAAGTGTCCGAGATTCTTGGATAGCTGAACCTTAAAATTACTGGTACGAAACACCTCTTATAGCTCTTGATTCCCCCCACTCCCAGACATGATTTTCTGCAGTAGAGGAAGAACCGGGGAGTTCCACCCCCCCAAAGCTTCACTTGGATGCTGTCCAGCCTCTATATATCTATCTTGTTTGATACGCCCCACGTTCCCCCCCATTACCACGTGGACCCGATGCTGGGCACTCCTCACCCTGCCCTCTTCGTCGTTTGACTCAAGCAACTTCCTACATTAAGACACGCGAAAATAAATTCTACACAGTAACACTAATAACAACGCTTGTCTTGGCTGACGGTCCACGCTTTTACCGTGAAGCGATTTTAGTATTAGGCATTAATTTTGCTGGAAATGGCTGCGAAAATAATCTTTAAATGAACGTTCAAATGAAAGGCACCGATAATGTATTCCGTAGGTGAGAAGAATAGGTAATATCTCTGCGTGACTAGCTTCTTTCCATTTTATTTATAACATGTTATTCTAGGGGAAAGTTGTGTTTCATGAAATACTGGCCTAATTTCACAACGAGGAGATGTATAATCTATTGTTTCCACCTAGTAACATTAGGATGATGAAACAAAAAAGTGTGACATGTGCGAGGCATGAGATATTCAAACATTTTTGGTCTAAAAGCTTTAGCGGACGATTCGTGGTTCATCTGGGTGAAGGTTGAAATTTACTGTTGAAGGTAGGTAAAATTTCATCTATGCACGCTACAGAGACATGGAGGAGCGGAGGTATAGCTCCATTCGTTCTTAATCTCGGCACTAGCTGGAAGTGAGTGGTCAGCTTCACGCCTCGGGCGCTTTACATTGAGGATGAGCCTCCTGTACCCATTGAATAGGCGTCTGATTGGGCCCTAGGTTTGGTCTGGACGCTTCGAAGAAAAGATAAAACTCTTTCCCATGCCCAGAATCGAACCGCGATCTGTCGGTTGTCCAGCCTAGCATACCCACCGTACTGACTACACTTCTCCTGCTCCCACACTTAACGTAGGTCTTTTAATTATTCTTTTGGTGGGTTGAATGTATGTTGTTTACTGCCACATGTGATGGATACTTGTACATCTTCAGGATGAACAGGTGCGTCATATGAGTATTGGCAAGTGATGATGTGGAAAGTCTGGAGTATTATGAACATTTTTCACATTGGTGGCTACGCCGTGCATCTTTATCAAGTTATTTATTTAAAAAATGTTGTAACGGTACGCGCTACATAATGATTAAGAACCCTTTTAAAATCTTTATATAGTGCTTACTGTTGGAACAATTTTTTAGATAAATATCAGGAACTTGTCTGTCCCAGTGCCATTGCAACAATTGCGAAGTCCACGTGGACTGTCCTGTGATCGAATCCATACCTTCGCGGCGAGAAGCTAATGACTGAGCTATGTCAGTTTCTAAATTAAGCCTTAGGGAAAGAGAACGTGAGGGGTTGGAGTGAATCAGCTGGCTCAGTAAAAGAGCAGTGACAAAACTTGTCAAGATGGTAAATGCACACTCGAATTCAGGAACTGAGTATCTACCGGTATGCCATTTTATGCAGCAAAATCTTCCTTTAGAGGGTCAGTGTTATCTTAACTACTCCAAGCTTCCTGTATTTTGTGGAATCCAGCGGTTTTCCACATCATTCACAAGATTACGTTTTCAGTTTTGACTCAGGTAAATCTAGTTTACCTTTTCTCATTGGAGGTACAGGACGGGATAGAAGAGTGATGCATATTAATTTGTAACATGTTTGGAATTTTTGAACGAGTGAGATATTTTTTTAATTAGGCGCACCGCGATCTGCGTGGAAGCACAAGAACAACACTACGAACACTTCTTGTAGTTTGTTGTTGTCACAACAGTAGTCCGCAGCGTCTGTATCGGCGATTTGTGAATAAACCCTTTCCTTTCGACGTGTTTATGCTTGTATTTACTTTCCTGTTTCGAAAGTGGAATGAGCCACAACTCAAACACGTATAGTCCAAGTGCCTATGTTTTACATAGAAGTTCCATTGTTTTTGTGCAGATACGAAGTAATCCGCTTCTAAAATAGTTCAGTGTTTTGTTTCATGAACATCCTGTAGATTGATGTGCTTGACTGGTCTAGGTTGTTAAGAGACTGATGAGAGCCTGTTCTGTCAGGGTAGGTGTCTCCTCACCTTTTCACCCGAGGACGGAAACAGTTCCAGTTTCCGAAGTGTTGTTACCTTTTCAGAGTACTTGAAGATGGGCAAGGACCAGAAACCAGCTGCTGCTAACTGTAATAAATTATACCGTCTGCAGAATCGTTTAGAAGTGACGTTACAGATAAATGTTTATTTATGTAGAATATCTTACGTAAGTCTTATAAATAGGAAGTCTTAAATGCAGCTACATTGGTTTTGGTTATTGTACAATATTCAGAATGAAAGAAGACACATTTTGCGAACTCGTGGAAGCTATGTTTAGAAGTATACGGATATCTGGTACGTACCGTATCAAAGAAACTTGGATCTTTTCCGGAAAATATATTTTGAAGGTATGTTGTTGCCGAGGACGTGTTTTGGTATATAAGCGGTAGACTTCGATTTGCTTATTTTAGAGTCCGCATTCGGGCGTACACCGTAACTTCGCGTGCTGGGTGTAACACTTATGGTCGGTTTTCATGTTGTTGACACTTCGAGTTCAGAGAGGAAGCAGTTACGGTGCGCGCGTTGAGTTGCTTACAAGTGTTGCACTTGGTTATTACAATGGAAGCAGCAACATTAATTTGAAAATATTTCATTAGTTGAATATGTACCTACAAACAGTAGACAAAAAGCAGGTTCTTGATGAAATTAAGAGAAGGCAGTGAGAACAGCCGCAGTGTCTAGACTCCGGGTATAATTCTGTAACTTGCTACTGGATTTGCGCCAGTAGCAGTTTCCTTCAGCTCTTCAAATCTAATTTTCCAGATTAAGAAAATTAAGAGACCTGTTCGTGAACTAACTTTTTTTTCTCCCCTGCTTTACTCAGTGTCCCTATAACTTTCTGTTTCGCTAATGTTGCAATTTCAGGTGCGTTAATCGTAACGGTCTTAACGTGGACGTCACGTGTAAGTCTTCCGGGCTGTTGCTCGCAGCAAGGACATCTGCAGTCAGCAGTCGGGAGGCCACTTCCTTGTATATAGGCCTGTATTTGTGTGCATGTGCGTGTGTTCGGTACCCCGTATGTTCTTGTATGGCTGTATGTATAGTTGCACAAATGTGCGTGTGTTTCACGTCTAGAAGTTTGATTTTATATAGTTGCTTCCTACGACCATTAGTATTTATAAATGTTTAGACACATCAAATGTGCTCTCTAAGAAGTTTAATCGTGTTCACAGAAACAAATGCTTTATGAGCATTATCTTGTCATCTGAAGGAATTTAGTACATCCTCCGTATTTTGACATTTGTTTATTCGCGGTGTTTTATTATAGACCTTTGACACCATACAGTACTGGCTGTCACGTTAACGCGATGCGTGTTTCCGGGGACGGTGTCTGTGAAATTACGGTTGTCCCTTGTGTATTATACCCGTACATGTAGATGATCCATGACTGCAGGTTTTACCGGACCATATTGCCTATATCAGGGTCTTCAGTGAATTGTAATTCAGTTCTAATTTTCAACATTATCTCTTCCAATCTTCCAGAATTTAACTGCCATTTACAGTCCTAAAATTGTCCTTCATTTTGTCTCTTTAAGCCTGTATACTAGGGTGTCAGTAGCAAATGCTGCTGATGAATTACCAATGGAGAGCGCTTATCAGACATCAGCATTATTTGCTTTCTTCACGAACAAGATTGTGCCATGTTTAGGCTTAGGGAGCATAGAATGGAAAGGTGTTACACCGTTGAAAATTTTAATTCAGGTGTCCAGATGTGGACGGGAAACTTGGAGTGAAGACAGAATCGTTTTTACTTTTCTACCCATGAATCTGGTTCTTTATATAGGTACGCGGTTAGTTGGAGACTTCATTAATTATTTAGAGCTATTCACCATTACTCAGAGGCGAAAAATCGTTTTTGTTTCGTATTTCAAGAAAAGTGTTTTTAAGGTACCAGTATTATCTAGAAGAAATGAGCAGGGTAAGTTACAGTGTGTCGTTTCCTAACTATGACCATCTTACCCATATATGTAGGTTTCTTCGTGATTTTTGTTGTGCTTTAGGGGGTTATTATAGGATTTATATCTATGACAGTGTGTAACTCACATCTGTCTTCAACTGCGAGAAAGGACTGCGGCAATTTGTAGGCTGTTTACTGACAAAGTGAGACAACGTTTTATGGAGTAGAAAGATGCCTACACCGAATAATGTGCTTACTATGCTGTGTAATAAGTAACTGTGAAAAGTAAGTCTTGGCGATTGCTGTCTGAATTAACCCTGCTGCGAATTTCATGCAAAGTTTATAGACTTACTTATCACTGACGAATGCTTCGCTGACTTGTGTTCCTTTTATTCAAATGAAGAGGAATTCGCCCGTTTAGTTGGAATAGAGAAATTGCTTTTTCCCATATCCGGATATACTCGTTGCGACTTCGAGCTGAAATCGTTATGCAGTGTCAAAAGCCCCCTGGTTTTCCTCAGAATTGTAAGATAAAACTTGGGACCGTACGTTACTGTAGATTTGCAAAATTTCCATTGAATACTATAGCTGTTATTTGCAGATATCTTACCGTATTTCATTACACGCCATATAGCCACATCAGTAAATTGGTTTATTAATACACCATAATGTCCTTTGAAATTGTGGAATTTCCATTTGCTAACGTATGCTGCAACATGAAATGGAAAGGTTAGGTGTATACAGACTGGTGATGTACGTTCACATATTTGTGTGTCTGACATTCATCATGTCATATCGGGTTCAGATTGTATTCTGAGCGCCACTACACATTTACCTGTTCTTTAGAATTGGGTGTGAGGGTATGAACTGTATTCGTGTGGCTCAAGAAGTAGCCTAGTGGGGGGTTCTTGTGGACATGCTGATGAAACCTTCGTATCCCACGTATGGGGCGAGGAGGCAATTTCACCACAAGCCAATATCAGCAACTTGCACACTTGAAGAAACTAAGAGCAGATGAAATTCTGAAATTGTCTGCTACCTTTCGGTTTAGAATCTTTTGTCTTCTCGTCTGCTACCTGAAAGAATTACTATAATTTTCCTGTTCTTGTTGATCTTGTCGTTGTTGTCTGTTTGTTTGTGTGTGCGAGAGAGAAAGAGAGAGAGAGAAACTTGATTTTTAACATTAACCCTTAACCCGCTAACGTGGAAAATATGGTGAGCTCCTAATAATGCCAGCAGATGGCAGATGGGATTTAACTCGGCGTTTAAAGTGTTAAGGACGATGTTGGGAATGTTCGAGCTGGGTGCTGATGGAGAAGGTGTTTGGGCGTGAGACCGAGGAGGTAACAGGAGGAAAAATGAGGAGCTTCATGATTTGTACTTCTCACTAAACGCAGTCTCAAAGGGTGATCAAATCAAGGAAGATGAGATGAACGGGAGTGCGGAACGTGTGTGTGTGTGTGTGGGGGGGGGAGAAGTGCGTGCAAAGGGTTTGTTGGGGGAACCTGAAGTAAAGACAACTTTGATGATTCTAGCTTAGATGG
>Ga0123353_10017516_pt1 | contig 10537 bp, 5 predicted proteins | sample TergutLab28metaG_3_FD_92763 | JGI IMG/M metagenome (GOLD analysis project Ga0123353, IMG submission 92763) | Labiotermes labralis P3 segment gut microbial communities from Petit-Saut dam, French Guiana - Lab288 P3 | ecosystem: Host-associated > Arthropoda: Insects > Digestive system > Gut ... | reverse complement strand
GAGCTACACCCGCGCGTCCGCCGCCCGCACTCCGCCGCGTTCGCCGCGCGGCTTTTATTGTAGCCATGCGCGGCAGTTTTGTCAATCTTCACATAGCATCGTTCGGCAGCCGCAAGCGCGCCGGGCAACTTCTATAGTACGAAACGTTTCCTCTGTATTTCGCTGTTGATCCTGCCTCGCTTCTTCCGGTGTTACTCCGGCGTATCATTCGGCGGTCTTTATACGCAGCCGATGTATATCATCGATAGAGAAACTAGTATTCTATCAGTTCATTCCTCCTCTTAGAATCACGCATCATATCGTTCATACTTTTTGACGGCAGACCCCCGATCTCAAAGTAAAGCCTATTGAGCCTCTCGGCTTCCTCTTTTTAGTCATTATCATCAAAAAACAATCCCAACGAGAGCTTCATGCATGAAAGAACGCTATGTTTCCGGGCGCTTATAAATTTCCAAAAAACAAGTCGGAGGAAGGACACCCCGGATCAACGCGATCGCTAAGGCGGGCTCGCGAAGACGAGGCGGTTACATTAAAGATTGTGCGGGATTCCCTAGATTCCGGCACTTTCAGTGCCGGAGATAAAAAAATAACCGATTACGGATTCAACCATAAAGCAGGGCGCACACCGCTTTCATTGTAATTGACATTGATACCATATACACTCACAATACCTTCGATGCCCACGTACGCGGCTGTCCAACGATCACTTATGCCGCCAGTTATACCGTTTGATCTGAGCCACCAAGCACAATTTCCGGCGGAAGACACTTTTAAATCTTTTTTCTCCGCATAAGTTGTGGTGACGGCAAAGCGATCCTCATCATTCTCGAAGTATTTTAGCGCTTCATCTACGCTTAGCAGAAAAACTTTATCCTTTTCTATTGGTATCTCAGCAATATTTGACCGCTCCTCCGGTGTAAACGCAGACTGATAAAAGTCTTCGTTCAGCCATACCCGTAAAGAGCATGTTGCCCAAATTGCGGTTCTTTCAGTATGGAACAGCTTCGCGTCCAGTATCTTTTCGGAAATCACCAACGTTTTTCCGTCTTCCACCGCCAGTACACGCCATGTGATAGGTTCATCCTGGTAGTTTCCGAATGATATGATTTCGACCGGTTTCATAATGGGCGCAAGCGTCACCATAGGTGTATTCGTGGGAATGAGTGTTTGCGTGGGAACAGGTGTCGGTGTTGGCACAGGTGTAAGCGTGGGTAGCGAAGACTCAATAATAACCGGTTGTGTGCTCATCCATAAAGCCGGGCGTACCCCGCCTCTGATGTTAGCAACATCACAGGTACCCATTCTATCCACTTTACCAGAGAAAACAGCCGAAGACTTACGATTATCAAATCCGGGAGAGCGGAGCCACCACCAATCTATGATATGTTGTTCCTTTGCATAATCTGTCGGCAAGGCAATACGAGCCTCATCATTCGAAAAGTAACTCTCCGCTTCATCAATACTTAGCGCAAATAATTTGTCCTGTGTATTATAACCTCCCTCTGTTCTCATATAAGCATTGTCATCGTTTTTAATTATGGTCTCAACGATAAATTCCCGCTCTTCCAGCGTAAATGCATCTCGTAAAAAGTCACCATTCAACCATACTCGTAATGTACAACTCTCCCATGTCACGTCTTCGTTGTCAATATTGTAAGGCCTCGCATCCAGTATTTTTTCGGATACAACCAGCGCCTTGCCGTCTTTCACCGCCAGTACCCGCCATTCAATGGGTTCGTTTTGGTAACTGCCAAAAGTCAGGATATCACCTTGTTTATAGTGGATAGCAGCTGTGAATGTATGCGGTATCTCGGTTACAGGTGTGGATATATTTAATAAAGATTCGGGTATGACCGGTTGCGTATTTAGCCATAAAACAGGACGAATACCTGTTTCGCATGAGACTTCGCCTCCACCGCCCTGTACAACACCAAGACTGTCCACAATCTCGACGAAGCTACCGGCGCGACCCGGGGAACGAAGCCACCAATAACCTGCCGCGCCATCTCGCTTCTTGGCGTAGGTTGTGGGGAATGCTATGCGTTCTGTACTGTTCGCAAAGTATGCCCCCGCATCACTATATATCCCAGCTTCATCCCAACTCAACAGAAAAACTTTGTCTAATGTATTATTACCTCCCTTGGTTCCCCAATGAGCATCATTGTTTGTTATCCAGGTCTCCATGATTCGGTTCCGTTCGTCCGGCGTAAACGCTGTTAAGTAAAAATAACCATTCAACCATGTCCGAATCGAGCTTACCTCCCATGTCACAGCTTTTTGCTCTCTATTGTATGGCTTCACGTCCAATATCTTCTCAGAGATTACTAGAACACGGGCATCCTCTACGGCAAGCACACGCCATTCGATAGGTTCGTGCTGGTATTGACCATAGGTCAATGTATCGCTCGGTTTATATATCAATCCGGGTAAAAACGCTGATGAGGACGGCTGAAGCGTGCTTATCCATAAAGCCGGGCGCATGCCGCCAAGTATGCCAATATCTAAGGAAACAAAATAAACGAGACTACCAACGTCATTTACACTACCATCACTATTTACATAGGCTGCGCAATAATCATTTCTTCCCGGAGAACGGAGCCACCACCAGCCCGCCTCCTCAAAGTACATGTTTAAACCTTGATCCCATGCATAGGTTGTTGAAAAAGCCATACGTTCTTCATCATTTAGAAAATATTTTTCCGTTTCATCAAGGCTAAGTAGGAAAATACTATCTCGAGTGTTGTTACCGCCTGCAGTTCCATGACTTGTGTTTTCATCATTGATGACATCAGTCTCCATAATACGTGCCCGCTCATCCGGTGTAAATGCGTATCTATAGAACAAATCATTTAAGAAAAACCGCATCGCACTGGTTTCCCATGTAAAGCTTCTGGAATTGGTATGGTATGGTTTCGCGTCCAGTATCTTTTCGGATACCACCAACGCCTTGCCGTCTTCCACCGCCAGTACCCGCCATTCAATAGGTTCATCTTGATATTTGCCAAAGGTTAGCATATCGCCATAATTATAGGTGGTCGCAAGTGGAGGTGTCCATACACGTGAATCTTCCGAAAGTACCGTTAGTGGCATAACAATAGTCAAACTCAAAAATAATGATAGTATAAGCACAGAAGCAACGCACACTCTAAAGCTTTTCAACAAGAAAAATCCCCCTTCGATTCTTTTGCATTTTATCTATTATATAATAACATATAGCAAAGTAATATTTTAAGATTACGATATTTTCGGGTTATCGATACTTGGCCACAACGGAACCACAAAAATACTTTTAGTCTGAAGGAACGACGTTTAATTATGCAAGATACCATCTCTTCGCGTTTTACTCACCCGAACGGAGTGACAGCAACACAAGGCCTTCTTTAACCATTTGAACGATTCCGTATATCCACCCAAGCGCGAGGACCAGCACAAACCCAAAAAGCATCACAATAAGGCTGCCCCCTCCCGTGCCCCCGTAAATGATATTAAACAAACCATATGTGGCGCCCGCATCCACGGAAATGCCAATGGCCCTTAACAATAATCTCCATCCAAATATATAACCTACAAACATAAGCGGATACAAAATATAAGATGAGCCGATTACAGACATACCCATCCGTGCGTTATTCGCCGCCACTTCCGCGGCAAAGCTCACACCGGCTATGATAGGTACGACCAGTTTGATAAAGAAAATGATGGTTCTTCTCATGTGTATGACCTCCTTTTTTATTGGGTTATCATCTAGTACTTGCCGTACCATTTCCAAGCCTCTCCCCATGGTTATTAACTCGTATAACGTTGGTCACATGCTTTTTAAATCAGAAATCTCCTCTACTCCCTCCTCCCGGGACATCCATCCAATAACGCAGCATTTCAATACGTGCATTCATTACCTTGACTCGATAAAAAGTTATACCAGTTGCTATATCACTTGTAACTGTTATCACATCAGTATTCTTTCCGCCCTGCCCGTACACCAGTTCCTGTAGATTCGTCTTAACTCTCGCATTTGTGTAATTCCATGCCAAACTGTTAAGTGATAACATGCAATTAAAATACTCATCTACGTTCAAGCAAAAATTATCTATCTGGTTTTTCGTTGCATGTATAGGTAGTTCTCTAATTGCTTCGTCGAGATTCAAGCTAGTTCTTATCGCTATATCATACATTAGCAAATATGCACGCGCAGCGTATGCCACATCGTCTTGAATAAGGTTACCAATGTCGGCAACCCACTTCCATAAATTCTTAGATACTTTAGCTGGTAACCATATTTTTATTAGGAAATCACCGCCAAACTCCATAATAAAATTTTTGAAAGCATACTTCGAATCTTCCTTTGCTATTTTAAAAAGATCTGCTACGAAAGGGGTACTCATATCTAGTACATCAACGCTTATTGTCCAAATATCTCTATAGATTCTATTAGTACTTGTTTCGTTCTTAACTGACGATAATACATTTCCTAGTATTCTGTGATAGTATGTTTGAGCTTCCCCAGCATCGATTATTATTATACTATTAAGAGACTCACTAAAGCCTCTTAGTATTGCATCTGTGTATAAACGTTCTATTTGTATATCCACTATCTTACTTATTAACTCCACTAGATCGTCGATATCCATTTCTGGGTCCCAAAAAAGCTTATTTATAGTACCAATATCTAGTTTTATAGAATTTAACACGTTTTCGACGCTAGCTGATAGTAACCCTTTGCCTCCAAACCCAGTAATTGATAAAAGGCTTGTTGTATCCGAAGGTGGTTTTGCTAGTGTCTCAACAAGTTTCGCGGTGGAACTAAGCATTTTTACTGACCTCCAAGTATGCTTAAATTCCAACAAACCCTCAAGCTTCTCCATTATTTCATTGTCTGGTCTTATAGTTTCAGCCAAAGCATAAAGCGTAAGCATCGCAGCTTTTTCGTAATATTCGTTCACATTCTGCTCTATTAAATGTAATGGTGCATCCGTCAACCATCCAAATGCAATATGCGTTATTACCGCAGATGTTGTTTGTATCGGATGCTTTAATAATAATTCATTAGCATCCATTTTGCTCATGTCATTATTTATTACCCCATAGAGCTTCTTTATCCCCAACCATGGTTCTGCGTTAATTCTATTGGTATGCGACCCAAGATTCATAACAAAAGCACTTGTATCATAAAAGAAGTCATTCTCTTGCACCATGACTTCTATCCTCTCAGTTTCAGCACCATATTCTATTTTATCACAACTGCTACATTTCAATATCTGTCGATATGGTGATGCATTTTCCGCTCCATCTTCCTGCATATTGTGATTCCCACATAAACAACAGTTTCCAATGTTAATCTCAGTTGATGCAGAGCCGCTACCTGTTCTAAAAGTTCCCGTATACTCTGCGTAGCTGCAATTTCTACAACGTAAAAACTCCTTATGCGGGTGAAGCGATTCATAACGTATATTAGTCTCGAGTAGATGTCCGTTTACACAAGTCCCCACTTGAAAAGAAACCGTATTACTCTTGCAAAACGCATAATCAATGTTCCGCGTCTTATCGCCGGTAAACCCATAAACCTGAAGTGTATAGTTCCCTTCCTGAGGGAAGATTCTATTGATTAAATACTTATCCATATGATAGAATCCCGAATCCCATTCCGGTGGTGGAAGATATTCAATATTTCCGTTAGGATACTTAATTTCCAATATGGAATATAGATTGTTCGACACATTTACATTTATATACACCGTATCCGTTGACAGAACGATATCATTATCACGAGGCGTTTCTATTTTTATGATGCTATTATTATCTATTACATCAATAAAAATGATCGGTGTTTGCAACTCTTTATATTCAGGTGAGAGTCTATCGCTCGTGGTAATGCCACCTGCAAATAATTGATAACGGCCTGCTTTGTTAAATAAAACAGTGTTTTCAAAACCATCATACACAATATTTTTACCATCCGGATCGGTAACACGCAAGCCGCAAGCAGATAGATTTACACCGCCAACAATAATTTTCATTTCTGTATCAACATTGATTCGTGTATTCTTATCCGGATATATGAAATAGATGCTTGGTAAATCATCGAGCATTGCCCTGGGTATTCCGCCGGTGTTATCGTCTATATAGATGGTAATGGTTTTCTCATCAGTAAGTGCATCAAGGTTATTCTCCTCAGGTGAGTTCGATACCTTCGCCTTGATTTCGTATTGTCCGGGACGATCAAAAACAACGGTTTCTGTCCGTTGGTTTTCTCCCTGGAAGGCATACCATTTTACAGCATGATCGGGGATATTAATGACACCATGATGATGCCCATAGGCGTTTATCGTGATGCTGACCGGATCGCCTACCATAAAGCGCATACCATTTGGAGGTGATGCAATAGAAACAGAAGGTTGTATCGCTTGAGACACATCTACTTGCGTCGAATCGACAAAGATGGTAATGGTCTTCTCATCAATAAGCGCTTCAATGTCATTCTCCTCAGGTGAGTTCGATACCTTTGCCTTGATTTCGTATTGCCCGGGATGGTCAAAAACAACGGTTTCTGTCCGTTGGTTTTCTCCCTGGAAATCATACCATTTTACAGCGTGATCGGGGATATTAATGACACCGTGATGATGCCCATAAGCGTTTATCGTAATATTGACCGGCTCACCCACCATAAAGCGCATTCCATTTAGAGGAGATGCAATAGAAACAGAAGGTTGTATCGCTTGAGACACATCTACTTGCGTCGAATCGACAAAGATGGTAATGGTCTTCTCATCAATAAGCGCTTCAAGGTCATTCTCCTCGGGTGAGTTCGATACCTTCGCCTTGATTTCGTATTGCCCGGGACGATCAAAAACAACGGTTTCTGTCCGTTGGTTTTCTCCCTGGAAAGCATACCACCGTACAGCGTGATCGGGGATATCAATAACGCCGTGATGATGCCCATAGGCGGTTACCGTAATGCTGACCGGACCACCAACCATAAAGTGTGTACCGTGTAAAGGAGAGGTGATAGAAACAGTCGGTTGTACCGCTTGAGGTTCATCTACTTGAAGCATATCGACAAAGATGGTAATAGAATCCTCATCGGTGAGCGCACCGAGGTCATTTTCAATCGGCGAGCTTGATACCTTGGCTTTGATTTCGTATTGCCCGGGACGGTCAAAAACAACGGTTTCTGTCCGTTTGTTTTCCCCCTGGAAAGCATACCATCGCACGGCGTGATCGGGGATATCAATGACACCGTGATGATGGTCATAAGCGTTTATGGTGATACTGACCGGGTCACCAACCATGAAGTGTGCACCGTGTGAAGGAGAGGTGATAGAAACAGTCGGTTGTGCCACTTGAGGCACATCAATAAAGATTGTAATTGAATCCTCATCGATAAGCGCATTGGGGTCATTCTCAATTGGTGAGTTTGATACCCTGGCCTTGATTTCGTATTGTCCGGGACGTTCAAAAACAACAGTTTCTGTCCGTTTGTTTTCACCCTGGAAAGCATACCACCGCACAACGTGATCGGGGATATCAATAACACCATGATGATGATCATAGGCGTTTATCGTGATGCTGACCGGGTCACCAACCATAAAACGCGCGCCATGTGAAGGAGAAGTAATTGAAACAGATGGCGGTATCGCCTTTGGTATGGGAGAAGCACTTGCTTGAGTAATTTTAAAGTATATGATAATAGCTTTAGACTCGTTTCCACCTCCATATTGGGACATAACCGCCATCTTATATGGGGTTTCCAGCCTAACTCCTAATTTCATCAGTACATTTTTCGTAATCCATGGCGTGTTTGCCGGTATGGGCTCGCGTTGAAAAAGCAAATTTCCTGCTTTTACATCACGCACACTTACATGATACTCAACGACACTTGCGTTATCCGGAAAAGCAAATCCACCTAGTTCTGCATCGTTGATGATAAGCACATCCTGATAAGTTTCTGCTTCACCATCAAATACCAACATCCGCTCACTTGGCGGATAAAGCGGCTGGCTTCCTAAACCATCCGGGTATAAATTTGGTGCAGCACCAGCGCTTCCCAGTATGAGGAAAATGTTAAATAAACTCAACAATAAAACGAGCAACAGTTTTTTCATCTGTAATACGCTCCTTTTTAGTATAGTTTACCTCGTCGGCGCTATTTGCGTGGGATGTACCAATTGTGTGTTGCCATCCAATCCCAAAGGGCCGTATTCATTGCGTCCCCAGCCCATGAATCTGCCGTCCGTCAGGAGCGCTACCGTATGGCAATAACCCGTTTCAACATCGGCCACATTGTTCATAATTAATGTGGGGGTAATCACATCCATTGTTTCCCTGTTACCTATTTGTCCATATTTATTAAAACCCCATCCCCATAATGAACCATCGTTTTTAAGGGCAAACGAATGATGATCGCCTATTGAAATTTTCTTGACATCCGACATAATCAAGGTAGGTACACTGTTCGTTTTATAACGCGCATCACCCAATTGCCCGTTTTCATTGCCTCCCCATATATACATATCGCCTGCTTGCGTCAAAGCGGCCGCATGATAATCACCCACGGAGACTTGTGCAACAGGAGGAAGATCGATTCGGACAAATACGGAACCGGATTTTTTGCCCGATTTGTCAAACTGCCCGCATGAGATATCGCCTGCCATCCACAAGCTGCCGTCAGCCTTGATGACGGCTGTGTTATTTCCTCCTGCGGCAATCGCCACAACATCGCTTAGCTCTTTTACCTGCTGCGGTGTGGTTTGATCTTTTGTGTTGCTGAGGCCCAACTGTCCCTTTTTGTTGTATCCCCAAGTATAAACAATGCCTCCCTCACCGAGCGCGACACTATGCTCTTCCCCTGTTGCGATTGCTTTGATGCCGCTAATAACAATTCGGGCAGGCTTGGTTACTTCACTGGTTTTTCCGGTGCCCAGCCTCCCGAAATGGCCACGCCCCCACGCATAAACCTGTCCGGACAAATCCAGCGCGAGCGTATGGTAAAAACCACAGCTTACTTGAGCCACGTTGCTTAATACCTTTCTGGGAGAGGAGATGGTGTTTCTATGCTGCCCCACTCCGATTTGACCGGAATCGTTCCAGCCCACCATCCACAAGTCATGGTTTTTATCCACATACCCGCTGTGATTGCCCGCCATCGACATATTGATGATTTCAACGATAGGGATAGGGGTGGGTGTCGGCTTAGGTGTGGGTTTCGGGGTGGGCGTCACCTTTACCATATAATCTCTGGATTGGTAGTCCGCAAGGCAGTCTAAAGGAAGCCATGCGCGTACCCATGATTTATCGCGGGATGAAAACTTAAAATCAGTCATCACATAGCCGTTTTCCTCATGGAAAATTTCGATGCTTGTACCTGCGCGTAGAACTTGTTTCTTGGGATACATTTTATATTCATCACCGGGCCCATACAACGGAATAACATCATTCCCCACTGTAGCTGTGATACTTCGCGTGTTAGCCCACGGGATATTCGCGCCTACCCTTACGATTTTCATGCCGACATAGACGCGCTTCTTACCGCCGTCCGCGCGAAATTCTATCATTCCCCACGTGGCTGTTCCGCCAATTTCTTGCTCGAAAATTACAATGGGAGTACCATAATTTATAACATGCTCCGATGTGTATTTTGTCCCCGGTCCGGAACGTGCGGTGGTTCGCTTTGTCAGTGAAGCGGACAGGGGCTGCAATTCATTAGCGGAGCGGTAATACCCATCATCTATTATGATGGATGGTGGCGGTATGTCTGTCACAGGCGCGGGAGTAATTTGATCCATCCAAGATAAATCATTTTCACCATACGTAAAGGATGGAAAAGCCAGGGCCGTGATGACCACCACAGCTAAGATAGCCAAAAATCTTTTCATAATATCTCCTTTCAATTCCACACCCTCTTGTAGGGTATGTTTTCTCTATTATCATCAATATTCACAACTACCGTTTTCTGTCTTAAAGCCGTTTCCTTTTGTTCAACTCATATTTCCCATTAGGGGACTCTTGAAGAATTGTTGATACTAAAAATTCCGCATCCTCAACATAGAACGCAAATAGAAAATGCTTTCAATGTTGCAGTATAGTAAATATATTTACTATAGTCAACAGTAAATTTCTTTACTAAGTTAATATTGCTAAAGACCATATTGCTAAAGAAGTTTCTCTCAGGGAGGCACGGACTTGCTTTATCCAAAAATCATGCGAGATTTGCGTGAGGATGCGGACAAAACACAAGCGGAGATCGCCGCTGTTTTACATACTTCCCAGACGATGTACGCGCGTTATGAACGCGGCGCGAATGCACTTCCCATCCATCATCTCATGACGCTGTGCGATTATTTTCAGGTATCTACGGACGCTTTTCTGGGCAGGATACCTTTACCCAAACGAAAAGAGCATGAGACACCGCAACCGCATATCACCTTGCCTGTTACCGAAAACCGTGTATAATGATACCTGTTTTCAATATAATGAACCCTTGCGCGGAGGTGAACGGAGCCCGGTGCCGGATAAAGAAAAACTAGTCATTACGGGGGGGAAT
>Ga0123353_10017514_pt1 | contig 10537 bp, 8 predicted proteins | sample TergutLab28metaG_3_FD_92763 | JGI IMG/M metagenome (GOLD analysis project Ga0123353, IMG submission 92763) | Labiotermes labralis P3 segment gut microbial communities from Petit-Saut dam, French Guiana - Lab288 P3 | ecosystem: Host-associated > Arthropoda: Insects > Digestive system > Gut ... | reverse complement strand
TGGCACTTCCATAAGGTACACTAACACCAGTCACATGTATACAACATAGATCCACGTGTTCACCACGATTATATGTTCTTCACCTGCATTTTAACCATTTTTAACATATATTTTATAACTAACTTACTGTAATACCACGGGATCCCGTAGGTAACTACTTCAGAAGTACCTTATATGTTTCAAATGTTATAAGCCTGAGGATGACCCCAAGGGGTTGAAACATGTAATATAACTTAACTTTACATCACATTGTTGTGTAAGACGGACAATAAACAACATTGTTACTTTAGCACAACGGGATGGATAACCCACAATTTAAAATCAGTACAGTTCCGCGACCACCAGGCATTTTTTCGTGGTACACAAACAAGGTCTAAAAATACATATCTGGACGACGACACAAAAATGTGTGTGCGTGTGTGTTCATTCTAGAGCGGTGTCGGTATAGCGACTACAGGTTGGAAGGTCGAAGGTACGAATCGCGGCAGTAGCAAAAGAGCATCCCTACCCGATCTGAGTCCCGCCAAGCCTCGCAATTAATGTATACCGGAGTTCTTTCTAGGGAGTAAGGCGACCGGGGCGCGAGGTTGGCCACTCACGTCCATCTAGTGCCGAGATTAACAAAGAGTGGAGCCACACCTCTACTCCCCTGCATGCCTTCGTGACATGGCCAAAGACAGATTCGCATTTGCCTTTACCACATTATTCTTTATATATTTACAGAACATGCGAAAACTCCAATTCTGCTAGCCAAGGCCGAAGACACGCTTAACAACTGTAATTCATATGACGAGATAGCGGTCTTCTGTAATCTGACGCCGTAAAGCCCGGTAGAAATGTACTGGAAGCTGGATGGGCCTCAGGCCCGGTCTCGGTGCTCTGGGGAGCAGAAAAAATCTCTTGAACGTAACGGGAATCGAAAGATATCTCTATGGTCCGGGTCCTTGTAGCCCCTATAGCGAAAGTGATATTCGCCACTGCGACCACGCTATTCCAGCTCCTACTACCCCCATCTAGTGTCAAGGTTATGAACTAGGAGATAGCTGTACCCGCTCCCCTACATGCCGTGCGGGCGAACAACCTTACCTTTACTGCCCCACACTAATGGCTGTGATGCCCGCTGAGATTGCATGTGAAGAGACTTGACAGGCGACAGTACTTGCGAAGGATCCTTCCCTCGAAGGTATGAAAGGTTGTAGCAGAAGCAGAGGTTAAGATTGTCCCATGTCAGCTTTGTATCAATCTGAAGACGAAAGGAAGGGACTGGCAACAGTTTATGTACAGTAATGCAGAGACCTGCGGGGCATGTGGCACGTAACATAAAGGTGACGTGCATATGGAGGGACCTAGGAGAAAGAGACCACTTGGAAGACCTGGTTGTAGACGGGAGGGCAATATTAAAACGGACCTTCAAGAAACTGGATGGGAGGCGTGCGCTGGATTCATACGGCTCAGTATAGAGACAAATGGCGAGCACTTGTTAATAAGGATATGAACCCTCGGGTTCCACAAAATGCGGGAAATTTCGTGCCTAAGTGAGGAACTATCCGCTTCTGAAGAAGGAATCTGCTCCGTGGAGTTGTCTAGTTAAGACAAAAAACCTATGAAGGTAGGCGGGAAAGTAATATGGCTATAACTCTTTTAAGCAATTCCCTCAAGAAAACCATGTAAATTTCGGTACATATTTCAAAACAATAGCATGCCCTCTGCTTACTTTAAGGCTTACTTTTTGGAACATGACATCAGAATTGTTCATCGATAACATATACCTGTCAACATATGACAAAAGTTTTTCGAAATTAAGGATGTGAGGCTGTTGAAGTATTTTCTCTATTGCATTACAATTGAATTATAATTCCAAAATTTTTTAATGGCAAGTGGCAACTGATGTTTGGCCTTTACATAAGCACCCTGGAGCTTAATTCACAATAACTGTAAAATATCTATCGTCATTCTTGAGAACAATTTCCCCGCAGCTTTGCATTAAAATAGTTCCATTCTACACCTTTCTTCAAGGGCTGAATGTGTCTAAGAAGGATACAAACGTTGCTTGTACCGAATGTCTGTACCAAAATCTGGTAAACAGTCTAAAACAACACATACACTTGCGCGCACAAAAACTAAAACAAACTTGCCACAAAGTGTTGAGCGATACAAAATAATATATATGGTTTAGAAAAACACAGACAATTGTAAGCGAAATGAACCTGAAAATAAATATTACACAGCACAGCAAAGCTACCAAAACAAAACTCAACATACATAAAATAAATATACGAAATAACATGTCACTGAAATGCGACTGAGGAAATGATTCACAACCCGCAACAACAAAGCAGATTTAACAAAAATAACGTCAATGCTGCTACTGCAGCATTTACTTCACCGCTTCCCTTTATGCAAACAGAATTACTCCTTTCACATTTCACCTTAATGGATGCATTTGACTGTTGCGAATTTCTGTGTGTGCGTGTGTTTGCGCGCCTGCCTGTCTGTATGTTGTACCCTGTACGTCCACTTGCAGATAAAATTACCTTTATGCACCCTTAAAAAGTCATGTAACATACACCCGCAAAGAAATCGAATGCGGACTAGACTAAACTTACGCTCTTAAAATTAAATGGCAGCGACGAAGTATACTAGTAAACCTGCTTCCGGAAAATTCCCCGACGTTATATCAACGCAAGTTGAAGCAGGGAAATAATGATTCATTATTGCCTATTACGCATTGCTGAGGAGGGTAAAGTTATCCTTCTGCTTAAGTAAGCACAACGCCATTAAGAGCTCTGGGCGATCAAGCTTTGCACTTGGGGAAGAAGCCCTCTGTACCCACTAGGAAGTGGATAAGTCCCAGATCCGGTCCAGACGTTTTGGACAAGAAAAAAAATCCTTGCCCCTGCCGGAAATCGAACCAAACCGTAGCCTAGTTGACTGAGCTATCACGGCTCCTATTACGAGTCATTAAATATATAAATAAATAAATAAATAAATATATTTATTTCTTTTTAAATAGCCATTCGCCACCACTCCAGGGCTCTTGTAACAGACTCCTTTCTTTGTCTTCAAAAAGCTGGCAACTGAGCATATACCCGGTCGCCTACTCTGCTACCTCTACCCTGCTGGCAGGCTATGTTGCCCATTCTCCGCCAAACAGGTGTAGATCATGGTTTGGGTGGCTAGCAGAACAACGGGAAGCTGTCAAATAGTGGCCGCAACTTCGCAAAGGTAGACATCTCCTACATTGTACAAAGCAAACAACAGTAACCAGTCGTACTCCAAACGTTTAACCCTTGCATCCCCCTTGTTCAACTTGTACTATCATGAACCATGGCCCAAGGACCTCGGTTCAAGTTCAAGAGCAAGTATCTGTAAACCATGTATGATACATCAAAACAATGAAGCCTTCATACATACACTAAATCAATTACGGGATTTCCATTGTAACATTCATATGCAACATATCATTTGTTATCTTTATCTGTGTTCTACTAGTATCTCACCAAAACATTCTCTGAAACTGAACAAAGAGAGGTACATTGCCGAATTCGGTTTCGAAATAAGCCATACACAACAAGCCTTGTAATAAATAATACTGTAGATAATGTATGAAGCCAATAAATGCAGGCAAATGTATAAAAGTATCTTGTATCATAAACATGTATAAAAGTATCTTGAATCATAAACATGTAAGTACCTTGTATCATAAACATGTACTATTTATGTGATACAAGATATTGTTATACACCTATGTGCATTTGTTGGTTTCGTTACCATATCGAATTAGCTCAATGCACGGTCATGGATTATTTAAAATTAAATAATAAGGTATTTACGTACCTTCCCCAAGAATTTTCCTTTAAGGTAGGTGGTTCTTGTAGAAGGATCTACTATGTATTCTGATGTCTCTGTGTCACTGTTCTTGCCACTGCTAAAATGTGGCTCCCTAAGTCCGGCAACTCCAGAGTCCAGAGAATCATTGTTGCAGTATCTTTCTTCCGTATCCCATATCCTCTGAGGTGCACTATTTACATCCCTACGCACACGTTCCCTTAATTCAGTGTTTTTCAAAGTCAACTGTTCAGTATTCAAATTCATATTCTCCCGACTTTCTGTGATTTCTTGAAAATGACAACACCACTCGTGTACTAAACGGCCAGTCTGCGATGCATGGTCGTACCACACACAACCTCACTCCTTCACCAATCACCACACACAAACCTCTACCTACTACGACTGCATCGCTCACGCACGGATCTTTCAGAGCTGGCCGCAAGAGGCGCCCGATATGACATCATAACAGTGATATCAACCTACGCAGACGAAACACAGCAAAGGAATTCGCCAATTAATTTTCATGGGCTCTAGGCAGGTATTAACAAAGCATATCTTTCATCGGTAGATCTGAGTTACTTGCAAAAGTCTATGCATTTTTTTAGAATATGAGAGAAACATGTAACAGAACAAGGATTGTAATATATTTTTTTACGTTTAAAATCGTACAATTTCTGATGAATATTAAATGAAAGAAATGTGTTAAACTAAATAACATTTAATAAGCCTGGCAATGTACGTATAACGTAATAATGTGGTGCTTTCGCGTGACTAGTAGAACGCGCATACACGGACGTACGGCCTTCACTGTTTTGACTTCTGCAGCAACAGTTTGTTCGTTTATTATTGTTGTGCTACACATGTCGCTGTCAACAATGCAAAAACGCCAGTGCCTTCCTTTACAATTTTGTGCTACATGTGGGTGTCAACGATACTTTCATGGCGTTTTTGTGTCCGCGGCAATACATAAGCCTACTGACATCTTCATGTAGTGTATCCGATATCTTTGTACGATTTTACGAAAATTAGGATTTTCTCGACGGATTTTCGTAGAAGTCTCCAATATTTCCTGAAAATCCGTCCCGTGACAACCCAGCTGATACATACGTATAGATGGACGGGCAGATATTAGGAAGCTAACAGGCCCTTGTCACGAGTGTGCGAACGTTCTAAAAACTACATGACCAGTGGACAGGTTACAAGGCGCGTTTTTCGTGTTTTTCTTTGGTCCCCCAAGGCATTTGCTTCAGACTAAGTCACAACTACTTCCTTCATATTTCTTCACTTTTCATTGTTAAGTAATAGCTGACACCACGCAGCTCTAATGTAAGCTACCGAAAATGTCGTTCATCAAGCATAAATGAAAGAATTAGTGAATACTTCCTAAATACCATAAATTATGGCGTTTCAAATTACAGTAGAAACACATTACTATTACTACTGCTACTATTAAGACCACCACCGCCACTACTACTACTACTACTACTACTACTACTACTACTCTGCTTTACGCCCGGGCCAGATACCCGGTAACTATTGTATAGAACGCTGGCCGGACCCCAGGGCCGGTCTGGACGGGTGCGGAAAATCTCGCCCCTACCAGGATTCGATCCTGGACCGCCCAGCCCGTAGCGATCGCTGCAACGCCTGGGCTACCCCGGCCCACCTCTGAACTGATAACATGGCGATAACGCCTTAGACTTTTCGGTCTCCAAATATAGATTTACAAATACGTATTGAGGATCTCACGTTAAGTGTCGTTCTGTCAGGCCAATCACTATGACATTTTAGACGGTTTCACAGAAATATGCATGAACCTCTAAAATAAATTTTAATTAAAATAAATTTAACAGTTGTTGAGTTATGAGTTGACAACATAATAACAATTTGTCTGATTATTCTGAAGGCAATGAAACTTACGAAAAATATGTGCTGATAACGTAATTAACTCCACTGCGTAGAGTTCTTCTTCATACAACATTAGACCCTCAGACAGTTAAAAATTTCTCCGTGTATTGTGGAACCTGGGACCAATCCAAACAACGAATTTTCACCTTCTTTCTGTAATATCCATTTTCATACCACCCTGCCATCTGAGTCTAGGCATTCAAGGTACTTTCTGTCCTTCCGGTCTCCCTCCGACATTCTTTATGCATTGTCCTTTTTTCCATACATGCCACATGCTTCGCCTGTCTCATCCTCCTTGATTTCATCACCCGCGTAATATTTGGTGAGAAGTACAGAACAGTAAAATTCCTCGTTATGCAATTATTTCCAGTCCCCTCTTATCCCCTCCACCCATCTTTCTCAGCACTCTTTTCTCGAGCACCTTCAACCTAAGCTGTTTCCTCAGCACGACAGTCCAAGTTTCTCATCCATATAAAACAGAGGTTAAATCATGCTTCTGTATTTTTAACTTTAATATTGTTAGACAGCAAGCGAGAAGACAAAAAATTCTAACCTGAATGGCATCAGACATTCCTTAAATTTCAGTCACGCAATTTTGATTTGTTAGTGTCGTTCCAAATATCTGAACTTTGTCTCCCTTTTAAAGGATTTATTAGCTCTGTTTATGTTATAATTCTGTGTTGCGTTCTATACACGGGACATAAACATGCAACTAGATTCCTCATTGTTTGCTTCTATATGCACTTCCTTGCTGGTGACTACTGAAGTAATTGTGTTTTTCTTTGTGGTTTTGTACATTTGTGTCCAAGAAAATAGAATTATCAATGTATATCAGACACTTCAGTTCACCGTCCAGTTTCAGTCACTACTGATGGTCATGGACTTTCTTAATAAAATATTCTAAAGCGAAGTTGAAAATCAATGGCGATAGAGCCTCTCGTAGCTTCATACCATTCAGAATAGGAAATGTGTCAGATATAACCTGCTGATTTATAAGTTTTATTTAGACACAATTTTATTAACTTAACTAGTTTCATGGGTAGACCAGACTCGGTGAGAATATTATATAATACCTTCCTCCTAATTTAATCATACGCTTTCTTGGAAATACATGAATAGCTAATGCACTGCCTTATTTTGTTCCCGTTTTGTCTAAAGTATTTTACGAATGTCAAATATGTGATTATTAGTTACTTGTTACTTCGAAATCAACACTGATGACCCCCAATAATAGTGTCTACATATGGAGTTAATCTTTACATAATATCTGTGGTCTCTTGCCTATCCTGTTTGTGAACTCTCCAAAGTTAGACAAATATACGAGGGCTGACTCTCGCAGTGAGCACAAAAAACGTATATAACACTTCGTATGAACGGGCTGTTTTAATGAAACATGAAACGTGTCGACACATTTTAGAAAATCCAATTTAATTAAAACGCAGGCAACGGTTCTCGAATTGCTCCGCTGAGGACAGACACAATGACGTATGGACAGTCCATCGTGGCGAAGCTAATAGTCACACTTTTAAAATTTTATTTGCTAACGTGCACGCGCAATAAAAAAAATGGAGGGGAGGGCATTTCGTATGCTACCCAGTGAATGGTTTCCCCCACAAATTTGGTGCACTTACCATTTCCTTGTCATTGCTTGGCAACTCACAGCAAATGGATAAACTGCCTGATACTGCAAGCCGCAGTAACATTCCCCCCTTTCAACGCCGCAACTTGTTATGTACTTTCGATTTGTAGACTACACGAAAAGTAGAACGAAATAAATCCAAGCTCGTATCCCAGAAATGTGATTCGAAAAATCTTTCAGAGCAGTTGATTACAACACAGTTGACATCACAGCAACGGAACGAATTTTTTAGTATTACTCGCCCACAGATAGCAGGAAAGTGTGATCGGAATGCTGACTAGGTTACGGCCTGGACGACAGAGAAATCGGGGTTCGATTACCGGCACGCATAATAAATTTTCCTGTCTTACGTTTTCCAGACCGGCTGAAGGATCCACCCGTCATTCTCCTACACGGTTACGGGAGGGGAAGAACAGCTGTTTCCAATTAGGTAAAGTCACCGCGCGTGAAGTTGTCACTGACGTCTTTCTAGTGCCGTTAATAATGTGTGGAGTTACATGTAATTAGGTCAAGTTACTATCGACACCTGAACAAAGACGTCGCTCGTGCATGCTTCATACGTGGGGATGGTCTGTGATTCCTGGCGCTACCAGAAACTGGCTGTAGTCTGTGCCAGCAATTAAGCGGGCAGTTGAACATCGTTGTTAGGTTGCAAGAGTGATTGTGTAAATACAAACAGGCAAGTCAGTTCCTTGTATGGTTAAATACGCTGTTCTAAGTTGATTTCAACGAACCGTTGTTTACTGCATGTAGACATAGTGACACACATGAGGAAGTGCTTACTCAGATAGATAAGTTAAGAAAATTAACTGTTGTTGGACATAAATTGTCTAGTAGGATAACATCATTTAAGCTGTTGAAGGAAACAGACCATTTCGACTTCATTCTCAGTCACTTAGCATCAATTTTAGTTACATAACCTAAAAGACACTTGTATCATAACTGGCCAGAGGTGTACTAGAACCTCTTTGGTGGAACCAGTACCTCGAAATTCAAAGCAGAGAGAAGTGCCCTTCTTGAGAAGCAAATATTTGCTCAGCTAGTCAAATTCCTCTTATTTAATGGAACAGTAGTCATTTCCATATTCACAGGAGCATGTCACCAATGCTTATTTATAGCCATATGAATTACAACATACTCCCATAATATCCTTTTTTAGGTACATTTTAATGCTATCCAATCTAGGTCTAGATCTCCCAAGGGACCTCTTTGCTTCAAATTTACCGACTACAGCTTTGTAGGCATTCTTTGTAATATTTGTGTCTTGCATACCATTGTGTTTATTAATGCAGTTTGAGAGATTTATAACTAAAACCAGTTACACGGCTCTTATATTCAACAGTACATTTCATTTTATCTTTATTATTAACATGATCATGGCTGTATGTTTTAGCTAATGGCAGCCATTCTTAATCCTGTTCCAGACACTCAATTTAAATATGCTAGATGTAATGCATTCAAGAGTCAGTACTTTTTACACTATATTACACAACAGCCCATTTTTAGAATAAGTGTCCTCCATGATTTATTGCAACCAACATATTTAATGGTCAGTATCATTACCTACAATTGTGTATTATTACAAACCTTGTGTTTTATGTTGAAAGATTATTGTAACAGTGAATGGTTAAGTTGAATTGGTAAGACTTAAGATAATTTAAAATTATGATTAAATTGTGAAATCACATTGCGTGTACTGGAAAGTGCCCTACTCATTTCCTCTTTGATTGTGTCACTCTGTTAATATTCAAATCATGAAGCTCCATATTATATAATCATTTGCAGCTCAGTATTATTTCTTTTGTCTGGTTGGAATTTTTTCCTCAACAGCATGTTTGTAAACAACCTCCATTAATGTTCTTATTTCATGAGAGACTAAGTTATCCCCATACAAAATTATTGTATTGTGTTTTAATCTTTACATTTTTACATACCAAATGGAATGACGAAGACTGTGAACTGAATGTCTGCATCATTCCTTGAATGTAATCTGCTCTGAATTTGTGTTGAGTTTACCCATTGATGTACTATCACATCCCAGAAACACAGACTCCTCTGGGCTTAATTTCTGTGTGAATGTAATTTTGATTTATTAGTGCTCTTTCCAGATACTAAGTATAGATTATTCAGAATGTAATTAACTTTGAATTCAGTTTTAATTTCCAATGTTGCCAAAATTATTGTAACCAATTTAATCTCACCCACCACTGAATTCATGCATTTGGCTTTCCTGTCACTGAATGACCATTCTTTGTGTTCATATTCACGAGTTTGTCCATTTTTGCATGTTATAGTACACAAGTCATTGACGTTCCAGCACAAATCCTGTCTTCCTTAAGATCTGTTTGTGGTGTAGTGAGAGGAGTTGTTCAATGGAGTGTGTCAGTTGGTTTAAATATTGCACTGCTTTGTTTCATATTCTGTTGTTATATGGTAAATAATTCTGAGATACTTGATTCATATGCACTTCTGCTTATTGATCCTGATATGGAATGTAAGCAAAAAAAAAGAGGATAGGAGGGTGTCTACTGGATCATTAGCTTAGGGCCCAGTGGCAGACTGTTGTGAAGGTGGTACTGTGCCCTCAGATTCTACAAAATGCTGAGAATTTCTCCACATCTTCTCAGGACTCTGCTCCATGAGATTTAGTTTGATACCTCATGAGCGCCTTCTTTATATAACATGAGAAGTGGCATCCAGAACATTGTTTCCAATTAACTTCTCATACTACTTGAACTTAAAACATTTAAAGTTAATAAAACTTCCCAACAGATGCAGTATGTTATTAATACATTATTGTTTAATAACAGATAGGATCAGAGGCCCTAATATAAAAGATTGACACCTAATGAAAATTGTTCAAATTTGTACCCATTTAAAGGTGCTCTCTGGGAGATGGAAGGAACTAACTGAACACACACAAGTAACCATTCCTAAAACCTTAGTGTTCCATCACTGTTTAGTGTTCAACATGGACACTTATTGTTCAGGTCCTTCATTTAAGGGTGTCTTCACCCTTCCAGACAAACATTAAACAGGGATTTATATGCATTATGAAGTTATTTTCCACCATAAAAAACTGTTTCACTCCTTATTTTTAAAAAAGTGAGATCCACAAGGCTAGATAAATGCTAGTCTGTAGTAAGCATTTACAAATTT
>Ga0123353_10017513_pt1 | contig 10538 bp, 5 predicted proteins | sample TergutLab28metaG_3_FD_92763 | JGI IMG/M metagenome (GOLD analysis project Ga0123353, IMG submission 92763) | Labiotermes labralis P3 segment gut microbial communities from Petit-Saut dam, French Guiana - Lab288 P3 | ecosystem: Host-associated > Arthropoda: Insects > Digestive system > Gut ... | reverse complement strand
TGTGAAATGCGGGGAATTTCTTGACTAGCTGCAAACCAGTTAGCTTCTCAAGAAGGACTGTGCACCATGGAGTAAGTAAGTAATATATCAAAGTTTAAGACGCTGTCCATACAAGTATTATTATAAGAACATTTAATTTGGTTACTAACAAATCTCGTTGCACTGAGTTTTATTTGACAAATGAGGGGCCATATAACGTACGTGTTCCGCAAATGTTTACTAAGTTAAAAAAAAGTTGTGGTCAAAAAAGTTTGGGAAACGCCGGTATAGAGACCCTAGCTTATCTGGACCATATCGTTTGTCACTTCCTGTCGGCTACCCGACCGCACAGCACTTGGCCGCATGAGAGAGCTGCCCAAATGACATCTTCCGCACCGGTTGGTTGGTCTGCAGTCTTAGATCAGTCCATTCTTCAGTCGCAATGAGAAACCATTCCAACATCGTACGCCAGACACACAATACTACAAAAAGTGTTATCGCAAATTCAGACAAAAGATACGCGACGTGCATTTTCCAAAACAATTTTCATTTTGAATTGCCGTAATGAAATAAAACGCGTGAACTCCGACTCACAACAAACTGGTATACTAGCCAGTGATGCGCTGTCTGTCACCATGCAAGACGATCCGTGAAATGACCAACGATGTGGATCAGATAAACTATGGACTCCTCAACTGATGCTTCCGGTAGGCGCAAATAGCCATAGACGCTGCTGTGTCATACGCCCCCCTTCTCTCCCCACAAACAATTTTGATTCCGAGGTAATATTTTCCAATCCAACTAACGAGCTGTACGATGTTCATCAGTGTGATTCAATTGTGAGCATTAGTGTGATAAGCACTGACTAGCCTTCGGGATTCAAACCCACAGTCCCAGCAAACGAGCCGCCGCAAACCCACGGCTTAAACCGCGCGGCAACTGGGATCGGCATTTAGAGGTTTTACTTTCCAGAAATGGAAATGAAATGGCAATGCAACAATAATTTTGGCTTGATGACGACAAAGGAGAAATGTTGCACAATCACATAATTGCAGAACCACCAGTTACAAACCTGCATGTTTCAAGTCTCCGGAACTCTTAAACGAGCCAAGCTAAATAACGGTCTATAGACTATGTTCAATGTTAAAAAAGGGTAAATCAGTCCCGTTACAGGCCCGAGGTGCCCAGAGGGTTCCAGGAAGTTAAGGTTCCTAGATTACTTGACAATGGCCCAGGATGGTTGTAGGGTTGTCAGCCTTACGCACCGGCCGCTTTTACCCCCAGGAAATACTCCTGGTACTCATTTCTGTTAGAGACTGAGTCGACCCCAGGGCCATAATGCGATCGGAAGGATTATGTCAATGAAAAATTCCAATGACACCATCTGAAATCGAACCAGCGACCTTCCGATTTGTAGCACAGCACCTTAACCACTGTGCTACCGCGGTCCCCATGTTCAATGTTACGACTGTAAATCATCAGTAGAATCGGGTTTCCAAAATCTAAAGGAAGGATGTGAAACCTATTTAATGGCACAGAATGAAGACAAGAAGGTCCACTAGCAGTGTTACAAAATGCAACGCAATATTCACATCCTGAATAGGATTAGAAATAAGAAGGATTCAGGCAAGACTGCATGCACCATCATGTCCTCATGTCAAACAGAGAAACTGTTTATTTAAAAACAAACGCTACCTTTAAAATCCGCTCTATTTGCTAAAATGTATGCTGTCATACATGTTTTCCATGAAAAATGATTCCTTCCGCCTTCGGACACCGAATTTCGTGTTTCAGTTCTAATTCGACCTATTTCCGTTCTGAGACTTGTTAGGATTATATTTCTCACAGTCAGCACCGTACAACGCTGGACGCTTGGATAAAAAGGCTCAATATTTTACATGTTCAAATTCCACCGTTCGTATCGCATTGCAGCACTGCTGAACACACTGTGATCAAAATGAGCGGTAACTTTTTGCAGGAACTACTGTTAGAAAAATTTATGATAACGATGACAATTAAGTTACACACATAAACGTACACACCATTCACATAACGACATACACGTCGTGATGCGTCTGTCTTTATGGAGCATACTTCGGTGGATTTCCATAATTTGCTCTTATAGTACATGAAGGTAATGTGACGGTCTATGTTTGAACACAACGTGGAAAAAAAAATCGGGTTTCCGATGTAGTTCTCTTGGATTTTTGGACCGTTTTCGCTATACGAATTTCATTACAAGGTCCAGTACGTGAAGGATGAAGATACACGCTAATATGAAAACTGTACACAGAAACTTGGCTGTATTGTTAACGCAAATGTGTAATAGTATCGGAAAAACAGTTACAGTGCAAACCTGCTGCTAAAGTGTTTAAAAAGATTAACATTGGGATAAATTAAACAAAGGAAAGTAACAGAGGCTCTAATACTGCTGTACGGATCTCCCAATGATGTCTGCCTCTTAATGTATTTGTTCTGAGACAGTGTCTGACAAGCGCTAAGTATTCCGACATCATGCGGTCCGTGCCAACTGAGATCCATTTACTGTACACGTCTTCGGGCTGCTGATTATTATTAGGCTGACAAATTATTTCTTCTCTCGATATAAGCAGCAGCATTTGGTTTCGATCCGAGATCCTTTGGCTAGGTAAATATACATGTTATCCATAAACTACAAGAAGAAAATCTGTAAATACGACAATTACCGCAAGATGGAGTCGATGCATCTCCCAAAATATCTTGTATCCTGAAATTACAAAATAATTATGATTCTCTGGCCTATATCTGTCGAGTTCCAAAATTTGCCAGCATGCGGTAGAACTGTATACGTTTAGGTATATGTATGTAGAGTACATGTCTTAAAAATACCCATCTAACACGCAATATATCTCAAGGAATTCTACTTTATTTTATCTAATGAGGCTCAGAGTTGATGCCAATGCAACAGACGACCAATAAGGGGCAAGATTAATGAAATTACCCCAAAACAAATGCGAGAACTGAAGTTGATGTGGTAGACACCACCGACTAGTTTTGCGAACAGTCACGTGTGTGTTACCGTAAAACCTGCTGCTGTATTATTAATATGAGGCTAGAGGACATCTCGCAAAGAAATTCCGTCATACCATTCTTTTATCTGGATGAACTGTTCGTTTCAAGGCGCCAGAAGATGCGAGACGCCTAAATGTTTATTTTTCAACACGTTTAGGTTAAAATGTTTTTTTCCGAAAGCCGCAGCTGTTGGATTAAAACTGTATGGACGCCACTTATGTGTTAATTCGTTGTTTGCATAATGTTAACAAAATGAGGGTAGTCTGATCGACTCTCCGTTCCAACGCGCACCTCTCTACTAATGAAATACTCAATTAAATTTGTCACAAGCAGTCCATTAAATGCTGTTGGAAAAAACATTTTTGTAGGGGTAAAATATAAAGAATCGAGGTTCGATGCCCGGCACGGGCATGGGAATTGTTCGTTTCTAAAACTCTTGACCTGCTCTGAGGCCCACACAGTCTCCTGTTCAGTAGGGTAAGAGGAACTCCTTCCTTGAGAACAAAGCGGCCGGGCGTGAAGCTATCCACTCACTTCCATGTAGTGTCGAGGTTCAGAATATATGGATCTATATCTTCACTAATCCATACGCTTGGCATACACACGAACAACATGACGTTACTTTACCTTCATATGCATTAAGTTCTACGTAAACCTCAAATCGGACATTATTAATATTCTCAGAAAGAGTATTTCTTTAAAAAATTTGGTAGTTGATCTCATCAGATGCAAGTAAAATTCTACATCTTTTCTATATGGAGTAACATAAAAAAACATAATGTAAAAATAATCTGTATGTACAATAGGCGGCATCGCGAAGAAGATACATACAAGAGATCCTTTAGATATTGAGCAGAACTCCACTTATCCGGATGCTGGTTATCCGGATCGCCAATTGACCGGGTCGGCTGGGCCATTCGGGTAATATGTAATAAAATTAATTATATACGTCAGGACTACCTTTATTATTAATATATATGAATATATACTACCTTTATTATTAACCTTTTGGCGCCGGAATTATTTTTTTAATTTTAGCACACACTGTATATAAAATGTGAATAATACAGGAACCAAATATGTTATAATTATGAAACAAACTGCATTTTGAAGAGAAAGAAACGGAGAGTATAAACCATGTTTAAATTATTCAGTACCTATATTTGTTGAATAAATATATAAAATGCAACTTTAGAAGTTAGCGGTGCGGTACGACCACTATAGTTGACATTAGGCGTCAAAAGGTTAATATACATAAAGGTAGTGCTGACGTATATAATTAATTTTATTACATATTATTGTAGCACTTCGTGATGCCTTCTTTCAAAATTCGGGTAAATTTGTCAAGAATTCTAAAAACTAACGTGCCTTGAAATTGCCGATTGTCGGATGAAGTACAGTAGTGTTATGGCTTCTCGAACTTCAAATCAGGCCTGCTAGAAAGGTTTAGACGCAGGTACATAGTGTAAATAATAACAGCCGAACTTCAAACTACCAGTTCAGTCTATTTTCAAAGAAAAATCCATTTATCCTGATTTTATCCATATCCGGATGGCTCGTCGTACCAATTAACCCAGGTAAGTGGAGTTCTACTGTATTCGTAATTTCAATAAATGAACGTAAGTGTAACAACTTGGTACGCAACATCGTTAAGATGTGCGCTCTAACTACCAGACTCCCCTGCGCATGGCTACCACAACGCACGTGTAACTGCTGTTAACTCACACATACATACACACACATTTCACGAGAATTACGACAAAATAAGATTACAATTCCCAGGATCGTTACGCAGCAAAAATAAGACATACGTGATTGTTTTCAACTACATCAACTCATCGGTCTCGTGTCTAACTTTACTCCGAAAGTGTCTAGCTCAAAAATGCTTGGATCATCACCAAATCGAAATAAAATTAGCTTTTTTTGGCCTCCGTGCTGCCGAAGAAGTACCAAGAAATAGTCCAATATAACTTACCCTCCCTTTCCCTTTAACCCAGAGTAATCGAAATAGCTTCTCTGATGTCACACACCCCCATTAGCTAATACAGCATTCTTAAGACCGTTGAAAAACTTCCGGGGATTCTTATACACTTTTAGCAGCCTGAGTCTGAGTACTCTGACATAATGGGAACTAGGCCATTCAGTATACGATGAAGTAGTACGTTTGCTGTGACGAAAAAAATATCTTTTGATCGCGCAGACATTAGAAAAATCCACTCGAGGTCTATAAGAAGTTACGAAATATCCACAGAATGTGCTTCTGGCGCATTCGCTTTGCTCATGCCCCACACATTAAATCCGTAATTATTTCCAAGGAAAACACTGATGATACGAAAATATGAAACATTCCATTCCACGTTTTACACAGCACGCACTACAAGCTTTCATCGAATCTTAACAACAGATTTAAAAACAGTCATAATCGATAACTTGTAATCCACGAGATTTAAAATCGATCATACTCTATTGCTATGTTTCGATCAGAATTGATAGGCCTTTCTCGTAAACGGATTTATAGTCGATCATGCTCGCCTATTATGTGTAGATCGTCAATACGATGTAAGAGTGCAGAGTCCGTCTCAACGGTAGGGACCAATCACGGCGACGGGGTACCATAACTATATGCACATCATAATGATAAACGTCATTGTCGTTGTTCGATTTTAACAAAAAAAACCTGAAACTGTTGACTAATTGTAATATAAGCCGCAAATATAAAATTTTAATAAAATCCGCCCCGTGGGAGTTGGGCTGTTCGACGCAGAAAGATAGGCGGACGCCAGACATCAAGCTGCTGTAAGTCGATCTGAGCGTCTGCTTTCGACAGGCGCCTATAAATGAAGCCTTTGAAAAGAAAATCAATCAAGTACCAAAAAAAAAAAACTAGAGAGTTTTCTGGTAGTGAATTATTTATCGATTATATCTGATTATTCTCCAACCCACCGTATTTTGAAACCAGCACATTTTCCCAGGCATCTACGGACCTACACGATAAGACCCCAATATATTCGCCCTCGACTCGGTTTATTGCAAGAAATTCCCCGCTACAGCAAAGTCATTACTTGGCTCATTGTTGCACTGTCCCGACATCCACCTACACCCTGGTGGCAGAAGACGTCAGCCCCTTTTCAGCAATTATTGTTCCAACCCACACACGTCACTTCCGCGCTGCCTGTTACATCAGAGAATAAAGGCACATCACTCTAATTCATACGAGCCCAGTTCAATTAAAAAAAAGAAGAAAAACGTCTGGAACATGTGTGTGTATGTGTGTGTGTGTGTGAGTGAGTGAGAGCGAGAGAGATAAGAAAGTGAGTGAGCGAGAGAGTGTGTGTGAGTGAGAGCGAGATTGTGAGAAACCGTGAGAGAGAGAGAGAGAGAGTGTGTGTGTGTGTGTGTGTGTGAGGGAGAGAGCGAGTGTGTGAGTGAAAGACAGCGAGAGTGTGAAAGAGAGAGCGAGAGTGTGTGAGAGAGCGAGAGACATTGTGAGTGAGAGAGCGAGAGTGTGAGAGACGGCGAGAGAGAGTGTGTGTGAATGAGAGATCGAGAGAGGAAGTGTGTGTGTGTGTGTGTGTGTGTGTGTGTGAGAGAGAGAGAGAGAGAGAGAGAGAGAGAGTGTGTGTGTGTGTGTGTGTGAGTGAAAGCGAGAGTGTGAGTGAGAAAGCGTGAGAGTGTGTGTGTGTGTGTGTGTGTGTGTGAGAGAGCGAGAGTGTGGGAGAGACAGCGTAAGTGTGTGAGAGAGAGCGAGAGTGTGTGCGTGAGAGAGAGAGAGCGAGTGTGTGTGTGTGTGTGTGTGTGTGACAGAGAAAGACAGTGAAAGAGAGGGTGTGTCGTTAACAAAACGGTACGTTTTAACGACACTCTTCGATTAAATGGATAAAACAGAGTAAAATGATGTATTGAGGAATTACAACATGAGAAGACTTCTGTGATAACCTCCATTCGCTTACAGCACCAGTTTTCTCATTTATTGTCGCTCATTGCCCTCGCAGACATCTCCGGAGATACTGCCTTTGAGTACCCTTTGGATGGACCCCAGGGTTGCAGTGGCCGTCGCGGTGAAGAGCAAGATACACACTGTATGTGACTGTGCTGCCTGGACTTTCCGCTTAGCTTGCACTGTCCTAACTGCAATAACACTACGTACCTGACACACTGTTCCAGCAAACTCACACGTTTTACGTGCAGACGTTGACTTCTACATATTGTAATAACATTTACAGAATGGCAACAACGCATCAAAAAAAAGTTTGTAAGTTCACGGCCTATTATACAGTAATTGCTCGCTGACCATACGTCTGAATTCAGATCAGACTGTATATTTGTTATCCTTGTCATATTACCGTGCATGAAAATCGCAGCTATGTGCAGCCATATTACGTTGCAATGGATCAACTATTACTTTGGCTTCTCAGGCTCTACTGCATTTAATTCAGTCATATCGTGTACGGCATCATGCTCAGGAAAGTGTATTACACGAAACATGTGTTTTGATTTTCTGCAAGAGTTTGTTTCTGACGCTCATCTCTAAAAAGAGTTTGCTGTTTGTGTGACCGTGCATCACTGATAGAATCATATAAACAGCCAACAATGAGAAATTTTATTGGTAATTACAATCTAAGCTCAACATGTTTCGGGCGATAAATCTGCCCATCCTTAGGAGCACTAGAATGTGTTTACAGCTTGTGGTACAATGCAACCGGCGATGCTGCCTGCTGGTGACATATTTGTCACCAGCAGGCAGCATCGCCGGTGCATTATACCACAAGCTGTAAACACATTCTTGTGCTCCTGAGGATGGGCCAAATTATCTCCCGAAACATGTTGAGCCGAATTATCAACAACATTTGTTATTGTTGCATCTAGTTGACTGTTTATATTATTCCAAAATAGTGCAGCAAGATAATGTTCTAAATAAATAAACAGTAAACAGCCCTGCATTATATTCGAGAGTTGCTGGTTGAATGTTGACCCGGAGATCGGCGCCCTGAAATATTACGTGGTTTTCGTCGGTTTCTCAGAGTGAGTGCCTGAATAGTACCTCAAATTAGGCCACGACACCTTCCTCTCTCGATCCTTCCCATGCATTATTCACCAGATACAGTATGAAATGCTAGAACAGTCTTTAAATAAAGCATAAACTATTCATGGAAGCGGTTCCAACTGCTGAGGACATTCTTCGTAAAGGACCTCCCCTGCCACAGGCCACATAACATATGATGGATGCATGAATTTTTTTATCTAGTACTCACCTGGTTTTCTGCGCGAGCTCCAGAGCACCGGAGGAGAGGGCGCTGGGACTGCGGCGGGGTTACCGGCTGAGGACGCCAGCTTGACTCCTACCCACGAACCTGCAACAGAAAAATGAAAACGTTCCTCAAACTGACAGTCCTATGTCCTTTAACTATCTGCTGTAGATATGGCATTTATTGAGGCTGCCATTCGGAAGGCAGTGTGGCATTTCCGGAGGGTCAGCCAACCATCGATTTTGCGGCAAGCTAAGGCCATGATGATTCAAGTTGAACAGATGTTTATGTCAAACATTTGCGACGATTCTCGGAACTCTGTATGCCGCCTATAGAATGGATTAAGGCATAGTTGTATCTTGACGTTTAGATCCATTTATTTTATGCTCCTGAATGGCGCAACTTGAAATCAAGAGGTTATAAGGGCAGTTGACAGACGTGCAGTATGATACCGAATGATGGATATTTAAATGTCTGAAAGTGGGCGAAATATACAACTGAAGCATTATCTCCATGATTGTGTGGATGAACTGGACAAATCACGAAGAATGTCAGTCAGGTCGGCAAGTCCTACGAACTGTTCGTAAGTTCGTTACCTTCACGACTCTTAATGAACCGTTTCCGAGGTATTCATCGATGTTGCACGGAAGCAATACTTGATCCTATATCATAAATCAACTTAAACTGCTAGGGTTTATGCCGTGTAGTGTGCTATAACTTTACAAGTGTTTAGGAGGAGCTTGATGCCACTGTCCTCAGGGAATTCAGCTTCCATACCGGTTCTGAGATCCTGAGATTCACATTGTCTCTTACTGAATAAGCACTGCGGCTATTTCTCCGGGTGTAAAACGGCCGGGACATGAAGCTGACAACTCACCTTCAGACAATGCCGAGCGTAAAAGTCCATGCAAATGCCCCCCCCCCCCCACTCCCCATGGCTTCATGCGTAATTGAAAACACCAATCTTTGACCGTTTACTGTTATTTAATAACAGTCCACAACATGTTTCCCGAAGTGCAGATGACGCAATTACTGTAGCAACTACTACTACTACTACTACTACTACTACTACTACTACTACTACTGCTGACGCCGCCGCTGCTACTACTACAACATTTACGACCAACATTCCTACTGCTGTCATTAATCTTTTCCTTCCTTTTTGATACGTTGCGGCCCATTTGATACGAGGCCTACCATTCCTTCCTACAATTCCTACAATTTAGCTCAATCTACGGCGCATGTCAGTACATTAGTAAGTTTTCACCGTGTTGTAACGGGTGCGGTCACTAGTCACAGCGACTACGTCGTTAATTGTAACGACACTGAAGGCCGCCCAAAAACCACCAATGACATCAGGTCTGACAACTTTTATATATTCATATCACTGTTAATTAGCACATATCAATCTACAGTCATTAGCTGGTCGATCGCGCCTCTAATTAGCATGGATGTGGTAGCGCGTTCTATGATGATAAATTCGCATAACGTCCCTGCTATTATACATAACGCACAATGGGCATAAGTTATCTAAAGTGTGGAATCACCCTGACAATGACCCTTGGGATTGGTCCTTATGGGAAGACAAGTGTATTGTTTACGGTCCCTGGGTAATATTTTAGCATCTAAAAGCGTTCAAAAATATGGGGAAAGAAAGCTCGGATTTACTCCGAAATGGTGAGTAACAACACTCAAATAGAATCAGAAGAAATATAATGTAGATCGCTGATTTCTTCACTTTTTTTTTACTACGGCGCAACAGCCCCAATGGGCCAAGGCCTCCTCATTATCGAGGATTCATGACCACACTCAGACACACCAGACTCGATAGGACTCCTCTGGACGAGGGTTCAGCCCGACGCAGAGACCTCTACCTGACAACACACAACACTCACAAGAGACAAACATCCATGCCCGCGGCGGGATTCGAACCCACAATCTCAGCAAGCAAACTGCCGCAAACCCACGTCTTAGACCGCGCGGCCACTGAGATCGACTCTCGTCAGCTTACATCGACCTAAACATGCGCAAGCCCCACGCACTACAATTTCGTTACTGTTATAACTTCGCGAAAAAGTCATGACGTGATGGGAAACCAACAGTACCTATAACAAAGAATTTTTGTGTATTACACATACAGTCGAACACAACTATATTTCACCTAGTAGTACAGTAGGAATACAACTACATGTTTCGGCCCTATATGTGGGCCATCTTCAGGTTGTGATTTAACTTACAGAGCAGCTATACAAGATGTGTGGG
>Ga0123353_10017511_pt1 | contig 10538 bp, 3 predicted proteins | sample TergutLab28metaG_3_FD_92763 | JGI IMG/M metagenome (GOLD analysis project Ga0123353, IMG submission 92763) | Labiotermes labralis P3 segment gut microbial communities from Petit-Saut dam, French Guiana - Lab288 P3 | ecosystem: Host-associated > Arthropoda: Insects > Digestive system > Gut ... | reverse complement strand
TCACTTTTATCCCTTATACTTTGAATGACCATGAATCAAATAGATAAATGAAACAGGGGTATCTTGAGGAGTTACGGCATTTTGTCATGTAATGTTGAACTCTGATAAGGCTAACAACTGGTAACTGGTCTTATTCATAGCTACCAGTGCTTTAATTCTAGGGAAAATAGGCCACTTGTTGCATTACACCAACGTTAACTGAAGACACGTTGAGATCAGCAAGTTATTATTAACTACCTAACGACGTCACCTCAACAACGGTAAACTGCCTCAAAGATAACGAGGGAATCCTGGAATCAAAGGTGGCAGGGCACTGAATTTTTAAAGTGGATAATTTTAACCTCTAAGAACAAGCGTCTGAAAACTTAATATGGCTTCTTGGACGTCTTCAATAACAGTCTCCTACAACCTTAATGCGAGGCGCCGTGAGACGATTACTACTACAAAAGGTTTCAACTTGAGATGAAGGTTACTACTTTCTTCTGCTGTGCACGAAAATGAAATAAAAATCTGAGAAGCCTGGGCCATCAGTTCGCGGAGGGTATTAACGTCAGTCCTATTACTTACTCAGAGATGGCAGCACCTGTACGCCATTCTGAGTTAGCTTGAGATGTTCTGCTTGTGGTTTATTTTACGACAATTTCAGTATCTCTGAGTGTACGTATAGTGTAGGGGCAAGATGATTTGTGAGTGATTAATTGGAAAGGAGCTGGGAAGAACGGAACGTGGTGTAATCCTTTTATTTGCCTGGAGGAACTGAGAAAAATTAAGAAAAACTTAAGTGGAGTTAGTCTTTGTCATTAGATTCGAGACGGCTTTGAACACACAGTAATGTGTGGGAAAAGCGGAGGTAAGAAATTCAGTGGTAATAAAGGTACTCCGCTATCGTATTTTGTGAGATATTCCTTCCGACTTTCTCAGAAAACATGAAAGAATATTTATAAAACGTCGTGTGGTTTGTTAAAACCTTCTATATTAGCATTGCGTTTCGGATATAAATGTTCGTTTACAAAACGCGGATACGCGGATTATGACTTCTGTTGCAGTATTCATGTAGCTTATAAAGACTTGGAGTCACCAGTAAGAGCCATCCTTTTCCCAGTTTCGCGAATTAAAAAAAAATCCTGAGAAAATACACGTAGCCGACTTAAAAGAAGGACCGGATGTCATGTGGATAGCTGTGACGAAGGAAAATAAATCACAAATTATGAGACCTGGCATGTTCATGAGGTGAATATTAAGGCGGTATTCTTCTGGGATGTGACACACAATAGTCTGGAAGGTATGTACTAAAGTTTTGGAGGAAAACGTGCCTTCAGTTTAGAGTGGAAAAGTGAAACATAATGGGGTAGCGGTTTTTTTCCGAGGCGTTAGTGTGACTGCATGACAGCCAAAGTACGTTCCAGGATTCCTTAATACTTGTTAATGATGCGATTTGTGCTGCTTTTTTCTGGTTTCAGAAAATAATATATTTTGCATTCTGTCTTATATGAATAATTACAGTAGGCTACATAGGTTTCCTTTCCTAAAGGCAATGGTTCGCGAAACACAGACTTAAAATGCGTCAGTATAGGACATATCATGTGAATGTTTGGAAGAAAAGAGATACATGAGCGATAAATTATAATATGTATAAGCAGACCTATTACATTTTCAGACGTAGTGTCGTACATTTTGGCATTTTAAGACATTGCTTTGTGGAGTGACAAAATATTGGAACAGCTGCTTTGAATAGTTTTCTTACACGTGCAGTTGAAATTTGAATAAGCTTCTTGCATATTCAGGTCTTTTGTAGGTTAGATTTGCTGGTTGGAAGATAATTAACGACCTCCCGAAAGATGGAGGACCAACGGTCAAGAAGGCCATTTAATTAGTCCTATAGAACTTCTGTAACTGCCGAAAAGAAAAGTCCGCTTAATGTCCCAGAAGTCTTGAATATTCGGCGAAACCGCTGTGATAAGCTCAAACCTCGAAAGCCTCATAGATATCCTAGGTTGAATATTGAACAAGTGGATCTAGAACGCAACTGCAACCTGGAAAATCATACATCATAGTTGAATTACACTGAGCCTGAAACTATATCACTATCATAGAACCTAAAACAGAACTTATTGACGTGACAAAAGCTGGGCGCCTTACGTAATTTACTTTCATTTCACATCTCTTTCTGACCCGTTCAAGCATAATGGTTACTACACACATGTATCACCTACCCTGACGTTAGGAAGACTGCATGTTGCCCACAGAATGTATTTAGGAGTTTCTTGTTGTTGTTAGTATAAATAACGTCACCGGATTTGCCTCTGTAATGAAGACGCAGTGCGTCTTTCCTGCGGTATTAATTGTCAATCGTCACATCTACTTGTAAGAATTCGGATCCTAAGGAATAAACAAACCAATAAGTGACGAAAGACATGTGCACCTTCTAATACAGCGGATGTGCATGCCTTCCCTAAGGCTACGTTTAGACCTCGCGTGCTTGAATGTCGAGCGGTTGACTGGCTACAAGTCAGTAAACATGCGGAAGGTTCAGCAATCTGCAACCTCATTTAACGTTTACCATAGTTTTTGTCGGTACTGTAGAAAATGGCAGAACAGATAACCAATCTTCGCGTTACTCTTTATGCTTTTCATGGAGATCATTCGACATTAACATAAAAATTTCGTCCTTTTTTACCGTTCCCTAATTTAATATTAATTGGCGCTAAATACGGCCCTCAGAACATTAATATTTATCATAATCTGTGTCAGTATAGGAACTACTCATTCTCTTGTAAGACACTGAAGATAAAGCATACATGAGAAACGTGTCTGACACGAAATCTGAATTACAACTAGGTTTTCGGGGCCAGCTGAAAGGTAGAACTTCGTGCAGCCACAAAGAATTTGGTTGCCTTAAACCTGCCATTCTTTTAGTATTAGATAAAATTTCAGTGTTATTTCGAGTTTGCAGCCTGCAGTTAACAGCACAGTGACCATAAACTGCACTGTGCGGCACCTGAGATCTTGTGGTTCTGAACAAGTGAGCACCAAGTGTTTGTCATTGGCCTCGTCGCTTTGTTATTAAGTTTCCTTCTAAGGGGAACCATTGATCTCTGCAAGAGAAGTCTCCGTCTAGAAAGGGAATGAAATATAAGGGAGGGCTAGCGAAGCGCCTGGAGGAGTGTATATTGCGTCGATACACTTCGTGATCTTGAAATGAACGAGAAATTGTAAGTACTGAATGTACCAAGTACCGGAACACAAAGTTCTTGGAATATAAATTCTGCAATTTAAACAATTTTTTGATGGGCTAAAAAGTGTCTGAATTAAGCCTAGTGCTACTAAAAAATTAGAATAAACAAGTAAATATTTAAATAAGTAACAAATATCTCATTGTTATCGAAATCCAGACTATTTCGTAAATTCGACTTAACATGTACAAATAGTTCAAACATTCAGGAACAGATGCTAAAAATTTTTCAAACACCTATTCAGAACGGTAACAATTATTCAAGTATTGAGCACCGAAATGCAGACCCTTTAAAAATACACATCATCTTCATCTTCATCATCATCATAATCATCATAATCACCATCATTTTCTTCTTATTATTCTTCTTATTATTATTCTTCGTCATCAACATCATCATCAACCGTCACGCGTTAGGCCATGATAGACCTGTATGGGCCTCCTCTGAGAGTCTCTTCCAAGGCATTCCAAGTTATGGTCTACAATTCGGCATTGTTTTGGCATCCTCTTGTTTTTCATGCTTGTTACACGTTGTAGGCAATTTATCTCGTGTCGTCTCAGCTTCTCGTCAACTTGTTACTTTCAGCTCTTCCAAATTTCTTCATTCCTTTTGTGCTAAAAGAGTGCGTATGACGTTGTTCTTCTGAAAAATTTCATGTCGATTGTTGTTAATAATTTTTTATCCTCTTGCATGGGGGTCCAAATTTCGCTTCCATGTAGAAGTATGGGGAGAGCCAATGCTTCAAATACTTTTGTTCTCGAAAGATTTCTGGGTCAAATTTGGTTTAAAAGTGTTGTTTAAACTTCCTAATATTTGTGCAAATTCTGTTAGTGTTTAAAAAAGTCCCTTTATTTTCACAGAAAATTGCTCAACTGATATATTTACAATTCTTTACTTGTTTTAAACATTTGGTAAACACAATAACCGTACATGTTACTGAATCTTGTCCTAAAATGCCAAAGTCTTAGATTTTTCAACTAATATTTCCACTCCACAATCTTTTTTGCTATGTTTCACAATGTAAATTTTTCTCTAAATTTTCTATTACGACTGGATGGTCTACAAAAATAAGATTGTTTATTTTGTAATGTTTGATAAAGTAATAAAAAGTTTTTATTTTGCTATGTTAAACTACACATTAAGCATAAAATGTTATAAAAATAAAAAACACAAAAATAAACAAACTAACCTGAAACATTGTGTATTCCATTAGACGAGCCTATGAAGACAAATGGGGGTGTAAATGTAAAATTTACCCTAGAACAGGCCATGAAGACCCAGAGGGGAAGTAGCGGTATAGCTCTACTCATCTCTTAACCTCGGTGCTAGATGGTGGTGGGCGGTCAGCGCCACTCCCCGGTCGGTTTACCGCCGGGAAAGTCCCGGTACCCATTGTATAGGAGGCTGGGTGGGCCTCAGTGCCGGTCTGGACCGGTGCGGAAAAACTTTCCCCCACAGGGATCCGATCCCCGGAGTGTCCAGCCTGTAGCGAGTTGCCATACTGACTACACAATTCCGGCAGAGAATGCCACTGAAAAATATTAATCGCTGGGCTTCCAGTTTCAATGCACTCAAATAAGGGTAACCTTATATTTAATATTGTGAGTACTTGAAACTCAGTATCTGGAAATGTGACAAATATTTTGGACAATGCACTTAGTCTTTAGTTGGTTTCAGTCACAACGTCTCGGAAGCCGAATCTGTTGCCGTAATCAGGTATTCCGAAGGAGAAAATCCTAATCAGATGTTAACGTTAGATAGAGCCAATCATTATCACAGAAGCGCTTTATGATTCAACAGCTAAGTAGGAACTTTTCCTGTCTCACTATGAACAAAACTTATCCAGTTTCCGAAACGCCGTGTTTGAACAAAAATGGGCAGAATACTGTACAAGTTGTGTGATGACAAATTATTTAGACTTAGATTCACACAACTGACCACACGTACTTTGAAAAATTATAGCTAAAAACCTGTACAAAATATAAGTCCGCAGTCCACTACACTTTCGTACGTTAAGAGTCCAAAGTATGTCTTTCAAATGTGACATTCCTCTAAGAATGCTGAACAGTTTTGAGAAAAGTTGCATTATCACGGGGTTTGTAATATTTATTGCGACCCATTTTTATATACAGTTGTAGCTAGGCAATTACTGGATATCGGATAATATTTGGCAATACTGCGCTATTCTCTCCAGTCAGATTAGCTTGGAAGTCATGTTAAAATTTAACCATGCGAAAATTATGAACAAAAGACATTATGAGAATAAAACCAACAAGTACATGTAAGGTATGTGGATTTATTATATACGTCTAAAACTTTCTACATATTTCGGCCACCTTTAGTAGCCATCGTCAGGGAGATGCTGTACGAAGGGTATATTACAAGGAATTCTTAATCAATATATATAAAGTATTAATTTTTAAATACATGGTTTAAAATACGTTAAAATATAAAATAGAGATAGCATTATTTGTGCTATATTTACTTGAGCAATGAATGCTCTTCATTCCTTTAGTTGTAAAAAATGGTGTACCCGGTCGTTCTTCTGAAAAATTTAATCTCGATTGATACCCATCTTTTTTTAAAATAATTTTGTATAAGGATCTAAATTTCGCTTCCATATAAAATTGTGGGGAGAGCCGGTGCATCATATACTCTTATTCTTGAAATTTGGTTTAAAATTGTTGTTTAGAACTGCCCGTATTTGAGCAACTCTTGCTAGAAGACCTACATCCTTATTCCACCACTCAATTATTTCTTTAAAAAGAAAGATTGGTGGAATGTTTTTGCTAATCATAAGAGAGTGTGTCTTGTTTGAAGTTTAAGAAGGTTAATTTTTGGAAGTGATTTATTATTGCTCGTGGTTATACAGATTTTAAAATTGTCTTAGAATCTGAATAATATAACCCATTTTCTGAAATTTTCTTCTTTAATACTGCGATCAGAAGCCTGACATTTTCTTTTCCAATAACGTGTCAAGAAAGCGCAGTATTCGATGTAGTCTGTTTTGGAAGCGCAATCGCCTTTGGGTTTGCTACGGCATGTGTAGTCTTGCAGGGTAGTTGAGGACGTGGATTGTGCTGTCCGGCCAAGTTAGGCGCATAATATTCTAGCTGCTATTTGCTATATTGCACACCGCGAGATATTGGTTTCGCTTAGGTTGTGAGTTATATCACAGCACGGCAGTGGTCATGAAGAGACAGGGTTGCCCAAAACTGCAAAACAACATTTCAATTTCATAACCTGTTCTTATATTAAGCCCTTAGAGATTTTGAAAGTACGTAGGTTGTGTGAGGTCTCTCATAGCAAGGAAATTGGTATGCGGAGATAGGTTTTTCGAAAATAGTTACAAGATAGTGATAAAATAATTTCTGAAACCCTCAGGGTGAGATAAAATATAGCAGTTGCCACATTCAATCATGACTAGCCTCTTCTGAAACATAAAGACAAAGCTGTTTTCTCTTTGTCTCTATGCATGTTCTACGCCTAGAAATTTTAGATGAATCCTTTAGTGAAAGGTTACTCTTCATGGATACTGTCTTATTATTCTCCTGCCTGAAGAAATTATATTTTTGATGAGATGAGAAATGAATACACAATTTTAGTCGGGCAATCTGGAAGGAAACCCACTTGCATTACACAGGCATATGTGGAAAGTTATTATTAAAGTGTACTTTAAACAAATATCATGTGAGTCAGTGGAATTAATTCGTGTGTCTTGGGATAGAGCTACAGGGTTTTGCGTCACAGGTAATAAATATCCGGTGTCTTTAAATGGATGGAGATTTGTTGATTGGCTGAAAAACCAACAAAACATGAGTACATAATATCCTTCAGCTTTAGTTGACACAGTTCTTGTTCGGAAATGTGTCTAAATTTCTCTTGATGACGCTCTTGCCTTTAAGTGACTGCAAACTGAATTGGCGTCTTGACCGCACATTTTGGAGCCACAGTAAATTATTTTTTAACTCTGTCTAACTTCATAGTGGATGGAACGAAATAATGGAACAGGAATCGCAGGCACATGGGACTTCCTGCACAATATTTCTCGAACGCGTTTTTTTAAAATAATACTTTAATACAACAGTTACATCAACAGAAGTTCAAACAGAAATTTAATATTTTACTTCTATTAAATGGAAGATATTGTGTAAGATTTTACATAAGGCTAATAAAAATCCATAACACGTACTTTAAGTGATGTGGTTGTGGTAAATATACAATGAAACACATAGAATAATAATTTGTGATTGTTGTGAGAATGATCATTAACTACGTTATTTGAATGCGTAATACACGAATATCGGTGCCTGTCAGGCATGCAAATTAGCAAATTACGTATGTGACATATATATTCATACCTACGAAATATGATTTTATGTTGTAATTCAGTCGTTACCTCTTATCGACCTTTGGTATATCCGACTGGACTGAATATATTCTGCTGGGACAACTGTTTTGATGGGCTGAAAATTTCTTAGACGAAAAATTATAGCCTTTAAGAAAGTTTGTCTGGATTGGTACGAGTATTTGTCTTCTTCATTGACAAAGAAAATTTCGAAGTAAACTGGGTGATACCTCACAAAATGTGCCCGTGAAAATATTCCTGTATGAGCCGGCGGATGGCTGATGACAAATGACAAATTTAGAGCATAGTGCCAAATAGATTTTTAAATATTCCACTATTTTTACTGTATGTCTGTGGTATTTAAGTGAATTTACCAAATCCAAATTTCCATTTACAAATGCACCATTAACACGTGTTTTGAGCCACAGTACACGCTAAATGACAGCGAACACTTTGTGAAACTTTCCAGAACTGAAATGTATCAGGAATTTTATCAGAAATTCTTGATGCCCTTTGTATCTTCCAGTACTTATTAAAATTTTTCAATGTGTAAAGTAGAGCAAGAGAGACATATATTATTCAAAACAGTAATATTTACGACTTATCACTCTGTAGGCATGTTTCCATTTTATTTTAAAATATAATTTTAAGAGCGGGATTTATGTTGTCTTGAAATATTATTGGTTAATTTGCACTAGCAGGAAGTCCTACTAAAATTATTTGTTGCAGGGATAGACGTAGATTGCTCATATATTAGAGCGGAACAGAGGAATGATCAGGAATAGGAAATGTATTAAGGCCTTTCCAGATATATCAATTTACCTCCTTACCAGATATTTCGTAAGAAGAATTCTAAGAAACATATTTTCCAAAAAAAGAGTTTAAACATTTTATTCTTTCTCCTAGTTTGGAAATTTATGCGAAAAGTTATTTAATCCTTTCTTTGTATGTAATAACGTGGGAATTAAATTTTATATGCATTGATTCTGCCAGCAAAATTGTGTAATTTTCATGACTATCACCTTATGTTTGTGTTTGGCAGCCGTGTTATATTTTATGCCATTTTTCATTCGTCTTCCAAGACTTATATCCCCGTTAGTTTGTATGCCGTAATTTGTCGTAGTATTTGATGCTTTAAATTTTTCATGGGCATGCTTGTGTTGATGAAGAAATTAAAAGCGGACTGAATTTAGGAAAAACCTTTAATCATTAAATTCCTAATCATCGGTCTGCTTGAATCTCGTCTAAAAATGTACCAAATTGAGACGTTAAAAATTGTGTTATATTGTTTGCACTGGTATGAAACGTAGGATATTTTGTCTCAAGGAAATTATGGGTCCAAGTTTTTCTTTTCCTCAGGTTTTCATGGTATTTTTCTGATGTAATTCGAATTTTGGTATTTTCTCCATTGTAGACAGAAATTTGAAATAGCTTCAACATAGGACACATTAACAAGACAAAATTATTTACCTATTTTTTTATGTTTGTTGGACCGTGCATCATTGTGAAAACTGTAGAATAAAAACCAACTAGATGCCACTAGATGCCAACTAGATGTCCGGGCTAACCGCACCTAACCTCCAACCTACAGCAAACCAAGAACGAAACGACCAATGTGCCAATCAACAATATAGTCGCGAGCTCCTGAAGTTGGGCATAGTATTGCCCGAAACACGTTGAACCTATAAGATGTACAATAGAGTAATAAGTGGCATCTAGTTGGTGTTTTTTCTTCAGTTATTCACCTACCTCCAGGTGATGGACAGCGATGTACTGTGAATTGTACTTGTACGGTGCACAATAGAGGGAATGTTAAAGGAGGTTGGGCGTAAATGGTCTTATAAGGGACTTCATGATTTATTCTCTTCCATGAGCTATTATTAGAGTATTGTTCAAAGTAGAACAGGTCGGACAGGGCGAGGCGTCTCAATCGGTGGAGGGATGAGGCATAAATGATCTTAAGGTTATTAATGTCCATGCATTGATTGACTATTCGTAAAATAAACCAACAAATGAAATAATGTTACAAATATATTTTGTATACACAACCTATCAGAAATCCGACATGTTATGGTCTATCTAGATCATCTTCAGGGGGTTACTTAACACCAGTAAAATATGCATGAAACAGGGATGGATTATTAAATACGCTAAAATATGTCCATAAAGTGTCTGCAAATATTATGATTTTCGTTGTAAGAGTGTAGAACTGGTGCGTGAGAAGTTGAGGTTGTAGAATTGTAGATTTTTACAAAGGTTCAGGAAGATGTCAGGTTTATGTTTTGGTTATCTTTAGTTGAAGAGATGAATTGAAGCGTCTTGGAAGAGAGGAGCGTAGATAAAGGGCTAATATTATTTCGAATCCTAGTAAAATGGTGCTGGTATTAGGGCCATATGGAGTGTCTCAGAAGAAAGTCCAGATGCTGGCTCTTTCGTTTAGGAAGAGCAGCATTCGACTCAAAAAAAAAGGGTATAAATCTTGACCAGCCGATTATCTATGAGCTCTATATGAAGGAACTGTCTCTGTATCCTAGAACATAAAAAGTGGGTTTCCGAACAGCGTTCTTTTATTGATAATCAATTAGAAACACGAGGGTTCAGCTTTTCAACGGACTGATGAATGTGATGCTGAAATTAACACAATTTTCGAAATTTACGACTGACAATTCATCCACTAAACCAGCGGTCTCAATTGCAGAGACACACCCTCAGTACCACTCCATGATTTGCGAATCAATTGTTTGAAAGGATTCCTTATGTTACTATGGGAACCAGCATGTCGTTTCGATTGTATCACAAGAGATCGACACGATTATCGCGTCCCAATCACGAAGCTAATTAAATTACAATTATCCCGGACAAAAGAGCATCGCACTGTGCACTGTGCCGGTAAATTGAGATGAACCCCCCGAGGGACAAGATCTGATTCCAAACCAGCGAGCCCCAAAATTTCCCTT
>Ga0123353_10017510_pt1 | contig 10538 bp, 7 predicted proteins | sample TergutLab28metaG_3_FD_92763 | JGI IMG/M metagenome (GOLD analysis project Ga0123353, IMG submission 92763) | Labiotermes labralis P3 segment gut microbial communities from Petit-Saut dam, French Guiana - Lab288 P3 | ecosystem: Host-associated > Arthropoda: Insects > Digestive system > Gut ... | reverse complement strand
GGTGCATCATATAAGGGGTCACATCGCCGCGAATTATATCGCTTATCCGCAGCTCGAACCGCCGTTTCTGTGTATCATCGTATCCGGCGGGAACAGCCTTATCGTTGATGTCCGCGGCTATACGGACATCAAAATAATCGGACGCTCGCGCGACGACGCGGCGGGCGAATGCTTTGACAAAGCCGCGCGCGTGCTTGGCCTGGGGTATCCCGGCGGGCCCAAACTAGACAAACTGGCCCAGGGCGGCGGCGACACCCTGTTTGCTCTGCCGCGCCCGGTGATCGACGGGCATCCCTACGATATGTCTTTTTCCGGGCTTAAAACAGCCATAGTCAATTTAGTGCATAACGCGCAGCAAAAAGGCGAAACGCTCGACAAATCCTCGCTCGCGGCGTCGTTTGCGGCGGCGGTGAGTGATATTCTTGTCCCGCGCGTCATGGCAGCGGCGGTTGAGTTCGGCCGCGAAAAAATAGCGATCGCCGGCGGCGTCGCTGCGAATTCGCGTATACGCGCTGATTTTCTCAAGGCAGCGGAGCAAGAGGGGCGGACATTGTTCATCCCACCGCTCAAACTGTGCGGCGATAATGCCGCAATGATAGGCTGCCAAGGTTATTTCGAGTACCTGGCGGGCGTCCGCGCCGGTATGGACCTGAACGCTTTGGCAACAATGGACGCGGATATGGGTTATTACACGCAAGTATGATAAGGGAGAGCAGATATGAGCATTATTGACACATTTGACTCCGAATCCGAGGAAATCCTCAAGCCGCACTTTATTTCGCCGAAAGCATATGGCTTTCCGGAAATCGCAATCGCCACATATAAGCGTCACATAATTGAGCTGGCGTCTGAGATTTTCGGCAGCAGTACCGTGAGCACGGTGAAGGCTGGGTATACGCTTCCGATTGACAGCCTGTCATATAAGGGGCGTGATTTTGCGATTTATTTCCAGCCTCCCGGCGCCTCGATCTCTGCTGCCGTCCTCGAAGAACTTATTTCAAAAGGCGGCAAGAAATTCGTCTTTTTCGGCGCCTGCGGGTCGCTGAGCAGCGATATCCCTGCCGGAAGCATCGTAATCCCTACCGCAGCCTATAGGGACGAGGGTGTAAGCTATCACTACATGCCGGCTGGTGATTACGTGAAAATCCCCACTTCGGGCCGGCTTGCGGAGATATTTTCGGAACTTGGCATCCCGCATATAACCGGAAGGACATGGACGACCGACGCCATTTTCAGGGAGACGCGCAATAACATGGAGCTCCGGAAAAGCGAGGGCTGTTGCGTTGTCGAAATGGAGTGCGCATCCGTTGTGTCGGTCGGCTTGTTCAGGGGCGTTGAAATCTATCAGTTTCTATACGTCGAGGACAACCTTGATACAGAAACATGGGATCCTCGCACAATGGATAAAATCCCGAGGAGCGCTGAGGAGCGGTATCTGCGGGCCGCTTTAGAGATCGCTTTGAGAATATAGCACCCCCTCCCATTGTTATAGCTTCACGCAATAACAGCCGCTCCGGCCATCTTTATCGGGATGGGCAAGATCGGCTGTTTCGCTGGCGTCACAGGTTCCGCAAAACGGTTCATATATCCGATAGGGGTGCGGATGCGCGTTCTTTTAGCTTCAGTTCCGGCCTGGGCGACGCCCCCATAGACGTTAGATAACTCCAAAGCGGGCTTGCTGCCACCAACTCCGCTTTGCGGGTTGCTGCGGGGGCTTTGAAATCCAGAATTTGCGATCTGAGGCATTCTTTAAAGGATACGATGGATACGCTCTTACCGGCTGTCTCTGAGTCGGTTTTTTGCGTCAAAAACGGGTTTTGCTGCTGCTGTGTGTTGGCTTCTGCAATTGATTGTATGCGCATGGTGGTTCCCTCCTTAGGAAGTGCGATCTGGCATCCTGCCATATCATGCGCAATCCCGCAATCCCCAATTCGGTTCCGTGCCGCCATCCGTCGCCGGTGTAACGCCCACCGGCTTCTTATTATAAAGTATCGAAAGAATGTACGTTTTCCTTAGCGTTTATACGCCCAGATACTGCTTTTTGACTTTTCCGCGCAAAAACACCTTTATGGCTTTTTGTGGATTATTTTTCCTGTTTATGATATTATTTAGCTACGCAAGGAGGCGAATGAATATGGCTAAAACCGGGAGTCGCTTAAACCCTCCGACGTTCCCGGATTTGTCGGTGGAACGGGATGAAGTGAACAGAGCAATAGACGCCGCGTTGAAAAAAAGCATTTTATACATTCACGCACCCGCTGGATTCGGAAAGACAATCGCAATGAGTATGTGGCTGTCAAGAAGAAGGCTGCCCGCTGCTTGGATCCCTTTGACCATATATGACGATGATTCGGCAGTTTTCTGCCGCTACCTCCTTTCAGCCCTTACTGAACTTGACAGCGGAGCAACAGATGTTGTAAAAGCGGCCCTCAACGATTCCGGATTTGCAGAGGCGCCTTTTGAGTTTTTTTTCAGGGCGGTCTCGTCCATATCCGGCGAGCAAAACAGTGGAATCATCATTCTGGATGATTTTCATCTTATCGAAAACACGTCAATATTAAGCGTTTTACCAATGATGATCAAAAAACTGTCTCAAATACACAAGCTTGCAATACTCAGCAGGCTGAACCCGCCCGCGTCTTTTTCCGACCTGACTCTAAAAAACCAGATCGGCGAACTCAGCGAAAACGATTTGCGCTTTACCAAACAACAGATCGCGCAGCTTTACAAAAGATATGGCATAGCCCTTAGCCAAAGCGAGGCGGCTAGGATCGAGGAAAAAACCGGCGGATGGGCGTTGGGGCTGGGAGCCGAGCTGCTCTCCAAAAAAGCCGGTGGCGCCGAGAGCTTTTTAAGCCATGCATCTGAAGAGCGATACATCAACGACTACCTTAAGAGAGAGATTTGGGACAAATGGGATAACGACACGCAGGAGTTCATGCTTAGGACATCCATATTGGAGGATCTGCCGCCCGAGCTCTGTGACAAGCTGTGCGGCTGCGACAGCAATAAAGTGCTGACGAAGCTGATGAACGACAGCGGATTGGTCGTCCGCCTGCCCGACAATTCCTTCCGGTATCATCATATTTTACGTGATTTTCTGCGACAAATGGCGAAGGAGCAAGGGCTTGACCTGTCCGGGCATTACATCACCGCGGCGGAATATATATTCGCAAAAGGTCAGTTTAACGCGGCGCTGGATTATTTTGTGAAAAGCGGGGATCACGACGCTATTCTCCGTTTCCTGTCGATCATCGTGGATTATGGGGCGACAGTGGGCGGGGTCGAAGAGTACACCAACTCTTTGACAAATTTCCTGGTCGACAAGATTCCGGCTGATATTATTGAAAATTCCGCTACCATGCTGGCGCCGTGTGTTTGGGCCAGCTTGATGAACGGTGATATGGAACGCTTCCAGTATTGGCTTGCCAAACTTCAGGTATATTTCGAAGATGATACAAAAAGCATTGACCCGAAGATCCTGGCGGCAATCACTCTTTTTCAATTCCCCAATCCACTAAACACTCTCCGCGGTGTTCTGGATTACGCTTCTGAAAGGCTTGACCCGACAGTCTTTATGAATATCCCTTCACCGTCCGTTACTTATAACTTCCCTTTTTTCCACCGCGGGCATCGTGATTACTCCGACCTTACAGGTCAATGGGAAGAGCTTGTGCCAAAGTATGTCGCCGCTTTCAACATGATAACAAATAATGCGATATCCCTTATTATGGATGGAGTTATGAGCGGCCTGTTTTATGAGCAAAACAAACTGGCGCAGGCAAGGGAAAAAGCCATTGAGGCAATTAATCGCCTAGATGAAAACTCACATCCTGAGCTATGGTTTTCTATCCGGATGCATCTTGCGGCAGTCGCCTTCGCGGAGGCGGATGAAGAAGGTGCGTGGAGGGCTGTGAACGAGGCGCGGACCGTGATTGAGCACAGAGGCTTGTATCTGCTAAAAAACCTGAACGCCGTAGTTACGAAATACCGTCTTAATAAAGGCGAAACCGAAGCTGCGCGTGAATGGCTCTCCCGTTATGCGGTGGGAGAAAGCAGCAATGTAAAATTCTATCAGATATATCAGGCGTTTGCCACGATACGCGCCAGGTGCGCCCTTGGGGATTTTACCGCTGCGCTGATCCTGCTGGCAAATACGGAAAAACTAGCCGCTGACTTCAAACGGCCGCTCGATCAAATGGAAATACATGTTTTGCGGTCCATTGTCTTGTGGAAGCAAAAACAACGTATAAAAGCAGTGGACAGCATGGAAAAAGCTGTGCTTTTGGCACAACCTTATGGTTTTATAAGAATAATAGCAAACGAGGGCGCGGTTGTAATACCAATTTTGCAGAAGCTGAACAACCGTTTGTCCGGAAACCCGGAAACATCGGACACGGCTATTTTTGTACGCTCTATACTGCTTGTGGCAAATGAAACCGCGCAATACTACCCTGGACTCACAAGCAGCCTTGAGGAAAAGCCTGTAAAACTGTCGAAGCAGCAAATGCGACTGTTGCAATACCTGGCTGCCGGGAAGAATAACCGTCAAATTTGCGAAGAAACCGGGCTGAAGCTCAACACAGTAAAGGCGCATTTACACATACTTTACGAAAAACTGGAGGTTAACAATTCGACTGATGCAGTATTGAAATCATTTCGGATTGGTATTTTAGGATTATGAACGGACAATATAACCCCGGCGATATTGTGCTCAACAACTGGATGCTTGCACTACCGCTCGTATACCGCTAATATCCCCTTGTATGCCATATAACAGTCGAGCTTTGAGACTATCTCGTATGGCGCGTGCATCGACAGTACGGGGACGCCGGCGTCGATTGTCGCTATGTTCCGGTTCGCCATAAACTTTGCGACCGTGCCGCCGCCGCCCTGGTCTACCTTGCCAAGCGACGCCATCTGCCAAGCGACGCCCTTTTCGTCGAATGCGCCGCGCAGCATTGCCACGACTTCCGCAGAGGCGTCGCTCGTCCCTCCTTTTCCGCGGGAACCCGTATATTTTGCAACGGCAAGGCCACAGCCAAGTATCGCGCTGTTTTGCTTTTCGCTCACATCCGGGAAATTCGGGTCAAAGGCGCAGCTCACGTCGCAGGACAGGCAAAACGACGCCCTGAAGCAGTCGCGCAGCCTAACGCCGGACGCCGCGCATATATCCTCCATGAAATCCTCGAACATGGCGGACTGCATACCGGATACGCCGTCGGAACCGGTCTCCTCCTTGTCAGCGAGGACACATACGGCGGTCATCGGCGGTTCCCTCAAGCCTATGATGGCTTCCAGAGCGGCATACGCGCATGAGCGGTCATCGTGGCCGTAAGCGCCTATCATCGATTTGTCAAACCCTACGTCGCGCGCGCCCATAAGTGGCACAGCTTCAATTTCAGCCGATACGAAATCCTCTTCGGTTATGCCGTATTTTTCATTAATAATTGTCATGACGGCAAGTTTTACGCGGTTTTCATCCTTTTCTTCGCCTGTCGGGCGGTTGCCTATTAAAATATTCAGGTTTTCACCGGTAAACGCTTCACCAAGCGTTTTTTTGTCCTGGTCCTTTCCCAGGTGCGGCAGCAGATCGGTTATCATAAATACCGGGTCGTCTTTGTCCTCGCCAATGGTAATATTGACGGCTGTACCGTCCTTTTTTATCACGATGCCATGCAGAGCCAGGGGCAGCGTGACCCACTGGTATTTCTTGATCCCCCCGTAATAGTGTGTCTTGAAAAAGGCCAGGCCGCCATCTTCGTAGAGCGGGACCTGCTTTAGGTCGAGCCGCGGCGAATCTATATGGGCTGCGGCGATGTTGACGCCCTCCGTGAGCGTTTTCTTGCCGATTACTGCAAGTATCAGGGCTTTTCCGCAGATGTCCGAATATACCTTTGCCCCGGTTTTTAGTTTCATTCCGCGTTTGAGCGGGACGAAACCGTGGCTTTCCGCAAGCATGATCGCCTCCGCGACGCACTCACGTTCCGTTTTCGCGTTGTCGAGATATTGTTTGTACCGCTCGCAATACGCGTCTGCGAACGCTTTTTCATCCTCGCTAATAATGTCGAATGTGGCCCTCTTTTTATAAAGCAGTTCGTCCTTATCAGGCATTTTATTGCCCTCCTTTTTCTTGCAAGAGGCTTTCAAAGAAGTGTTTGCATTTTTCTTTGAACTCTGCGGAGCTTTTGTGATTGTTTTCAAAAATGTAATCGCAGTTTACCTTGTAGTAACTGTCCGGTTTTTGCGCGTTTATCCTCATCTGCGCCTGCTCTAGCGTTATGCCGTCGCGCCTCATTATTCTTGATATCCTCGACTCCATCGGCGAGGTGAAACCGATAATGGCGTCGCATTTTTGGGCTGTTCCGCTCTCGATCAGTGCGATTGCGTCGATTACGGCAACTTTGCCGCCCTTCGCCGCCCATTCGGCTATTTGGCGCTCTATTTCCGCGCTAATATACTTGTGCGTAATTGAGTTAAGCTCCAGTAGCGCCGCCGGATCGCTAAAAACTATGTCCCTTAATCGTTTCCGGTCGATAGCGCCATCTATTAAAACATCGCCGAAGCGAGCCCCCAGTTCGGATATCAAGCCCGCATCGCTCAAAAGCAGGCTGTGGTATATTTTATCGCAGTCCAGCGTGAGCGCCCCGAGGGTCCTAAGTACCCGCAGGGCTGCTGTTTTGCCTGTGCCCGTCCCCCCTGTTATTCCTATGATGAACATATCGTTATTCTCCCGTCCGGCGCTCCGTCAGGGCTGATGCTGCGCCAGCGCGTTTCTTATATCCTCTTCCGGTATCGCGCCATGCCGGAGTATTTTGTACGGCGCCGCCGCCAGGGAGACTATCGTCGACTCGACGCCTATTTTGCATGGGCCGCCATCGATTACGCAATCTATCTTGCCGTCGAAGTATGCCAGGACGTCTTGCGCGCTTCGCGGGCTTGGCATATCGGATATATTTGCCGACGGCGCGGCGGCTGGGACGCCTGCAAGGCGCAGGAACTCGAGCGTTTTCGGATGGTCGGGGCAGCGTACGCCGATCGTATCGCCGCCTGCAGCCACGATATCCGGAACGGTATCGCGGCGGGGCAGCACGAGCGTCAGCGCTCCCGGCCAAAAAGCTTTGGCGAGCAGTTGAGCGCTTTCCGGTATGTTCGCGCAAACTGTTTCCGCCACGCGAAGGTCCGGGACGAGTAAAATTAGCGGTTTAATTGCCGGGCGCCCTTTGACTTCATAGATTTTGGCTACGGCGTCGGCGTCGAGCCCGTTTCCGGCAAGCCCGTAGATCGTGTCCGTTGGCACGGCAACCAGCCCGCCGCTTAAAATGACTTTCACCGCGTATGATAGATCGTCGCCTGTTATTACTGTTGTTTTCAAGGTTGTTGTTGTTCCTCCTGCAATTTGGTTGAATCTGAGCTCCTAGCTAGAGCCTGTATGCATTAATTGGAAAAATTTACCATATTCAAGCTTCGGAGGCTTTTAGTTTTTCTGCTTGGTCTGCAATTACCAGCGCGTCTATTACTTCGTCCAGGGCGCCGTTAAGTATCTGTTCGATTTTGTATAGGGTCAAACCTATACGGTGGTCTGTTACGCGGCCTTGTGGGTAGTTGTATGTTCTTATCCGCTCGGAGCGATCGCCGGTTCCTACCTGGCTTTTGCGCTCTGCGGACAACTGTTCGGTCTGGCGGCGGCACTCTTCCTCATATAGGCGCGAAACCAGTATCTTCATCGCCCTGTCGCGGTTTTTGTGCTGGCTGCGTTCGTCCTGGCATTCCACCGTTGTACCGGTCGGCAGATGCGTTATGCGAATGGCGGACTCCGTCTTGTTGACGTGCTGGCCGCCTGCCCCGCTGCTGCGGAACGTGTCGATCTGCAGGTCCGCCGGGTTTATTTCAAAATCGACTTCCTCCATTTCCGGCAGAACCGCTACGGTGACGGTACTTGTGTGGATACGCCCGGAGGCTTCCGTCTCGGGCACGCGCTGGACACGGTGTACGCCGCTTTCAAATTTGAAGCGGGAATATGCGCCGTCGCCTTCAATGATGAAGCTGACCTCCTTGATCCCGCCCAGTTCCGTCTCGTTCAGGTTGGCAATTTCCGACTTCCAGCGCTTGGACTCCGCGTACATGGTGTACATACGGTAAAGGCTGTTCGCAAAAAGCGCCGCCTCCTCGCCACCCGCGCCGCCGCGTATCTCAATAATGACGTTTTTATCGTCGTTCGGGTCACGCGGCAGCAGCAGTATATGCAGCTCCCCATCTATGCGTTCCATCTCGGCTCGCGCCGTGTCGAACTCCTCCTGGGCCATCTCCTTAAGGTCGGGGTCGCTTATCAGCTCCCTCGCGCCTTCCATATCGCGGCGCGCCTTTTCGAAGCGCCTGTACGTTTCAACGATCGGCTGTATCTCCTTTTGTTCGCGCGCGAGGCGCGTATACAAAGCGGTGTCGGTATAGACATCCGGCTCCTGCATACGTTTTTCAAGGATTTCAAACTTCTCTTCTATCGCAATGAGCTTTTCAAGCATATAGTATCGTCCCTCACTTATTAATTATGCCATCGCATATTATCATATTAAGCAGACATTGTAAACGGAAATATGGAGGTGTGATGTTTCGTTAAAAAACAGCAATTTTAATGAATAATACTAATGCGAAGCTAACTCACTCTGATTTTCTGTGTTATTTTTCTTGACATTATTCGTAGATACGTATATAGTATATGTAGAAAATAATGTGCATAATCAGTGAAAAAGGTGTAAAAGTATGAATTATGCGACCTCAAAAGAAATTGCTTTCGCCTGGGGTGTTTCAGAGCGGCGTGTCCAGATACTTTGTGAAAAAGGGCGAATAGACGGGGTGTTTCGTTTGGGAAATGCCTGGGCGATACCCTCAGACGCGCGGAAACCGGAGGACGCGCGCAAAAAAGGGAACAGCGCCGGGGCCGCCGAACTGCCGGACAGCGATACTAAACCTACCGGTATAAAAACAGGCGACCCGCTAAACTACGACACTCCCGAAAAAAATCTTGAAAGGCAGGACCGCCTGCTCTGCGCCGTCAATATAGTGGCGGCGTTGCTTATATCAGCAGAGCAATCAGAATTCTTGTCAACGATACATGAAAGCCTGTCTTTGCTCGGCCAGGCGGCCGAAGTCGACCGCGTGTATATCTGGGAAAAGTTCGTAAAAGACAACGAACTTTACTGCAGGCAGATATACAAATGGAGCGAAGACGCCGAACCGCAGCAGGGCAACGCGTACACGGTCAGCATAAAGTATGACGCTTCCATTCCGACCTGGAAAGACAAATTCCTTGCCGGCGACAGCATAAACGGTATCGTAAAAGATTTGCCTCAGGCTGAGCGCGACCAGTTTGGGGCTCAGGGGACCGTTTCGATCCTTGTGCTGCCGATAATCATACAAAACGAATATTTGGGCTTTATCGGCTTTGACGACTGCCGGGACGAAAGGGTATTTTCCGAAACGGAAGAAAGCATTTTAAGGTCGGGCGGCCTGCTCATCGCTTCCGCGATGATGAGAAACGAGATGACGTCGCTATTAAGGGACACAGCCGCCCGGATGGAAGCCGTTATACAAAATTACGCCGGTGTGATTTGGAGCGTAAATAAAGAAGGGACGATAACCCTTTTCAAGGGGCTCTATCTTAAAAAGATAGGCGTCGGTCCGGAGCTTATCGAAGGCAAGCCGATGGATGCCGCCCGGAGGAAAAACCGCCACCTCGACATTATTGCAAGTGTGGAAAAGACATTCAACGAAGGTTCGCAGGATTGGATTACCGACATAGACGGCGCAATGTTCCGCTGCCATACCACACCGATTTTTGATAAGAGCGGCAATGTGACCGGCGTGGTCGGGAGCATGGACGACATAACGGACAGCGTCAAACTGCAAAAAGAACTTGAAACGGCGGTGCAAGCCGCGCAGAGCGCCAGCCTTGCAAAGAGCAACTTCCTGTCCAATATGTCGCACGAGATGCGCACGCCGATGAACGCAATAATCGGTATGACGGCGATTGGCAAATCAGCGGCGGATATCCCTCAAAAAGACTACGCTTTTGAAAAAATAGAAGGCGCTTCGACGCACCTGCTCGGCGTAATTAATGACATTTTAGATATGTCAAAAATTGAAGCCAGCAAATTCGAATTGTCGCGGACGGAATTCAGTTTTGAGAAAATGCTGCAAAAAGTGGTCAACGTAATCAGTTTCCGTATCGATGAGAAACAGCAGCAATTCAGTATTACGATAGATAATGATATACCCAGGCAGCTTATCGGCGACGATCAGAGATTGTCGCAAGTCATCACCAACCTCCTGTCAAACGCCGTCAAGTTTACGCCGGAAAGCGGGTCGATCCGGATGTCCGCCGCTCTGGACAGTATAGATCAGAGCGTATGTACCATAAGGATAAATGTTAGCGATACGGGCATCGGGATTTCTTCGCAGCAGCAATCGAGGCTGTTCACGTCTTTTACGCAAGCCGAAAGCAGCACCTCCCGCAAGTTCGGCGGGACGGGGCTCGGGCT
>Ga0123353_10017509_pt1 | contig 10539 bp, 8 predicted proteins | sample TergutLab28metaG_3_FD_92763 | JGI IMG/M metagenome (GOLD analysis project Ga0123353, IMG submission 92763) | Labiotermes labralis P3 segment gut microbial communities from Petit-Saut dam, French Guiana - Lab288 P3 | ecosystem: Host-associated > Arthropoda: Insects > Digestive system > Gut ... | reverse complement strand
GTCGGCTCGTCGCATCCTGGGGCTGGAGAAGGTCCCAAGGGTCCGGCTGTTCGCCGGTTAAAGCGGCACGCGAGCTGGGTTCAGACCGTCGTGAGACAGGTCGGTCTCTATCCGTGATGGGCGTTCGGAAACTTGAGGGGGTTTACCTGTAGTACGAGAGGATCCAGGTGAACGGACAAATGGTGTGCCAGTTGTTCCGCCAGGGGCATCGCTGGGTAGCCAAGTCCGGTTCGGATAAACGCTGAAAGCATCTAAGTGTGAAGCCGGCCCCAAGATGAGGTTTCCCATCCTCGCAAGAGGAGTAAGGTCGCAGGCAGACTACCTGTTTGATAGGCCGCAGGTGTAAGCACAGTAATGTGTTCAGCTGAGCGGTACTAATGACCGAGGGCTTGACCTGCTTCAAAGTTGATATTAGCAACTCGCTTCCGAATGGAAGTGCATTAAAAACTGACGCGGTGCGTCATTGCGAGGAAGCCGTAAGGCTGACGAAGCAATTGTTAACAATTTAATAGTCAATCAGGCTTAACAGCGAAATAAGTCTTCTGGTGATCAGAGCGAGGTGGTACCACCCGTTCCCATACCGAACACGGTAGTGAAACGCCTTAGCGCAGACGATACTGGGGGGGCAACTCCCTGCGGAAAATATGCCATTGCCAGGAGACTTTTTCTTTATCCTTAGGGCGCAAGCCCGAAAGGATTTTACTCGAAAGAGGCTGTTAGGCCTTTTTTGTTGTTTTGGCGGCTAATTTGAATCCAAATTAAATTCGGAAAACTGGTAAAAAATCTCTTATCCGGAAACAGCATAAGTCCGGACTTCACGCTCAAGCCGTTCTCCCAGTGCATCGTTTGCAATGTCCAAATCGTAGTCTGCCTGCGACCCCAACCAGAATCTTGCGGTGGTTCCGAAGTATCGTGCCAGGCGCAGTGCTGTATCCGCCGTGACGCATCTTTTGCCCAAGACGATTTCATTGATGCGGCGCGCTGGGACGCCGATGTTTAGTGCCAGGTGGTTCTGGCTGATTCCCATTGGTTTCAGGAATTCTTCCAGCAAAACCTCTCCGGGGTGGATGGGAGTCAGTTTTTCGGTATTATTGTTCATAGTGTTCATCCTTTAATGGTAATCTATGATTTCAACGTCATAAGCTGAATTTTCTTGCCATTCAAAACAGATGCGCTATTTATTATTGATGCGAATGCTGTATTGTCCTGCCATGTCCCCAGAAAGCTTTTCCAACCGGTTAGCCAGCGGAATACGTAAATCTGAGATGTCGTTTGCATTATCAAGCATGCGCAACTTGCGCAGTGCTACATGTTGAATATCGGGTGGCAGTTTTCTGGTCTGCTCGCGATAGAAGACTCTCTCGGTTTCTTTGTCTCTGAAGGTCTTTATCACGACATAACTGTAGGACGTATCGCGTTAAACGTCAATGGTCATGGCTGGGCGTTTTGTCATTTACCTCAGCAGTTCCATTTGCGGCAGTGTTTCCCAGTTGGCGTCGGTCAGGAAGACGTCGGCTTCGGAGTACGAGGCGTCCGGCGACAAACGCGCGAAAATGGTGTAGGCCCGGCGCAGTATATCCGGATTGTTTGGTGCGGCGGACAAGGCGCGCTCGGTCAGCTGGGCGGCTAGCAGACGAGTTTCATTGTACTCCTGGCTCTCGCCGGAAAGAAGATAAGATGCCGCCTGCAGCATCCCCAGTGCGAAATCGCCTCTCTGCCGCATGAATTCCAACAGGTGTGCGGCTGCGGCGTCAGCGGTTCGAGCGGCTGTCGCTGCGTCTTCGCCGGGCGTTACCAACGCCAGCTGGTGCGCTTCAATGAGGACGGTGCGGCGGTCTTCGGCGATGACCATGACATAAGCGTATACCGAATAGAGGCCGGGGTCAAATGGACCCACAAGATTTGTTTTTGGTTCGTTCCGGCAGTTTGTTTCATTTGCAAACTAAAAACCAACGAAAATACAACCACAGTGACTAATAGTAAAAAAAGCATCCACTGAATAAGATGGGGAAAAACACGGAGAGCGATGGTGGAGCCGAGGGGGTTCGAACCCCTTACCTTCTGACTGCCAGTCAGACGCTCTCCCAACTGAGCTACGGCCCCGATTTTGCTATGAGGAAGAAAGCCAGAAGTTAATTTAACACAAACCGGTTCTTCTTGCAAACCATTGTATGAGTCCGGAACATATTGGACTTGTATGGGGCAATTACTAATCCACCGCCCCACCGGATGCTTCGTCACTCGCAGGCTCGTTCCTCCAGCATGGATTTACGCACAAGTCCATCCTGAAGGCTCGCCACGGCGATCCGAAGGATTGGTGGAGGGGAGGGTAATCATCCGCCAAGACTCATAACACGTCTTTAATGTGTCATCCCATCTTCCTGAATGAACCCAACCACGGCGGCGGGGAGTGTATAAGTTCAAACAGATATTGGACTCATACAGGGAGTTGAAGCCGTCGCCGCGATGCTTTATACTTCTGGGCAGTTGTTACTTGAGGAGATCACCTGTGAGCAAAGCGGCAAAAGAATTACTGGTAGTTTTCCTGCTTGGCGCTGGCGTCCTGACGCTTTTGTGGGGACTGATGTACCAAGATAATACGTCGTTTATCCCCAGTCGGCCGATGCTGGTTCACAGGTGGATGTGGAGCGCCATCTGGTCGGGTGCCGGACTGATTGTGGTCGGAGTGGCGGTGCAGATTTTCCTCAAGCCGGCCAAGTCCAAGTAGTCTACCGCTTGGTTTTCCAGACCACTCCCTGCGGCGTGTCCTCCACCGCCACACCCATCGCGTCCAGTTGCCGGCGCACTTCATCTGCCTGCTGGTATTGTTTAGCCTTTCTGAGTTCAGTGCGTTTGTCTACCAGCGCCTGAATGGCGGCGGCGTCCGCTTCTTCAAGTGGCTTATGAAGCGGTTTGAAGGTCAATCCCAGCACCCCACCCAGCTCTCGTAGTGCCGCCTGTCCTTCAGAGATGTCGCGCTTGTCATCGCGCAGTCTGTTCAACTCACGCGCGGCGTCGAACAATGCAGCCAACGCCTTGGGGGTGTTGAAATCGTCGTCCATGGCCTCGATAAAGCGCTGCCTGAGCGCCGCGGTGTCATAGCCGGAGAGATTGCCGTCCTGTGATTTTGCCTCCACCGCCTGCCGCAGCCGTTCGGCGCCGCTTGAGGCGGCTTCCAGCGCTTCTGGCGTATAGGTCAGAGGGCTGCGGTAATGCGAATTAAGCACGAAGACGCGCATGGCGTCAGATGGGTATTTTGAAAGTACCTGCCTGATGCTGACGATGTTTCCGATGCTTTTGGACATTTTTTCGTCGCCCAGCTTCAAGAGGCCGTTGTGCATCCAGTACCTGACGAATGGCGCCTTGCCGGTGTAGGCCTCGCTCTGGGCGCTCTCGTTCTCATGGTGTGGGAAAACCAAGTCGGCGCCTCCACCGTGGATGTCTATTTGCTCGCCGAGGTATTTGAGTGACATGGCGCTACATTCAATGTGCCATCCTGGACGCCCCGGTCCCCACGGCGAATCCCAGGACGGCTCGCCGGGCTTAGCGGCCTTCCACAGCACGAAATCCATGGGGTTTTCCTTTTCGTCGCCAGGCTCGATGCGCGCCCCGGCCAGCATTTGGTCCAGTGTGCGGTGCGACAGTCTGCCGTAGCCTGCTGGTTTTTGCACGCGGAAATACACGGAACCCGCCGCCGGGTAGGCGAATCCCCGGTCAATCAGTCCCTGAACCATCTCGATGATGGCGGGAATTTCCTGTGTGGCGCGCGGGTAAACGTCCATAGGTGAGATGTTGAGAGCGGTCATATCCTCGTTGAAAGAGGCGATATTCTTTCGGGTTAATTCCTCGATGGTCACTGCCAGCGCGTGGGCTTTCATGATGATTTTGTCGTCGATATCGGTAAAGTTCTGCACGGTCTGGACCGTGTAACCACGGAACTTCAGATAGCGCCGGATGATGTCAAAGTTGATATAGGACATGGCGTGGCCGATGTGCGCTTCGCTCTGCGGGGTTATGCCACAGACGTACATTTTGACCACGTCGCCGGCGGGAACGAACTCTTCCTTCTGCCCGGAGGCGGTATTGCTGATTTTCATTAAAAGTTATTATAACAGGATGAGACAGCTGTTAGCTATTAGCAATTAGTTGTCATCTCCACCCTGCCCCGCCGGGGAAAATCTCACCTACCTTTTTGCAAAAGGGTGAAACTCCCCTAAATCTTCTTTATCAGCGCCACCGCCCAGGCTGCCATGCCCTCTTTCCTCCCCACAAATCCCAGCCCCTCCGAAGTGCCGGCCTGTATGCCAATATCGTCCACGTCGCAGTTGAGCGCTCCGGCCAGCGCCTCCCGCATCTTCGGGATGTGCGGGGCAAGTTTCGGCTGTTCGGCCGCAACGGTGGCGTCGATATTGCCCACTTTGTAGCCGGCTTCTTTGAGCAGGTCACCGACCTTGGCCAGCAGTTTCAGACTGGAAATACCTTTGTACCTAGGGTCGCCGGGGGGGAAGTGGGTGCCGATGTCGCCCAGCGCCGCCGCGCCGAGGAGCGCGTCCATGACGGCGTGGGTCAGCACGTCGGCGTCGCTCCAGCCAGCAAGTCCCTGACGAGATGGTATCTCAATGCCTCCGAGGACAAGCGGTACGCCGTCTGCCAGTTTGTGAACATCGTGTCCGAATCCGATACGCATAATCAGCCCTCTCTTCTTCTCCACAGCATTTCAGATAGATCAAGGTCGGAGGGCGTGGTCAGCTTGATGTTGTCGTGAGCGCCCATGTACAGCTTTACTTTAACGCCAAGAGCCTCGGCCAGCGCGGCATCGTCGGTGGCGTCAATCACTGCTTTCCGGTGAGCCTCTGTTATTATATCCCGGCGAAAAACCTGCGGTGTCTGCACTGCCCACAGGTGTGAGCGGTCGAGGGTGGATTTGACATAATTCTCTACATCTGCGGCTTTAATTGTGTCAGATACCGGCACGGCGGCAGTGGCGGCGCCGGTGTCCTGCGCAGCCTGCAGTCCATCAGTGATGAGGTTTCGGGTGACCAGCGGGCGCGCGCCGTCGTGAATCACTATCCAGCAGCAGTCTGTCAGGGTGTTAAGCCCGCGCAGAACCGAATCCTGGCGGCGCTCCCCGCCTGTGGCGACAGATATGACTTTGGCGAATTTAGCCTGGTTCAGCAGGCGCCTGCCATGTTCAAGATTGTGCGGGGAGAGGATGACGGAAATCTTGTCAATAGCCTCGCAGTCTTGGAAAACGGAAACTACCTGCTCCAGCACCGTGGCGTTGCCAAGCGGGGCGAAAATCTTGTCGATGCCGCCCATGCGCTCACCGCGCCCGGCGGCGGTGATGACGGCGCCGACGATTTGAGAGTTAAACATTGTTCTCGTCCCAGGTCTCACTCTCACCTGTGTCCTCTCCCTTGGAGGGAGAGGAAGAAGCGGGTTTCCCCGTCAGTCCCAGCTTCACCGCCTCGCGCAGGGTGCTGACTGGTATCAGTTCAAGGCCTTCGGCGCGTGCGCCCTTTATTCCTGAGCGTGGCACCAGGCATCTTTTAAATCCAAGCCGCGCTGCCTCGGCCAGTCTGCGCTCCAGCTGCGGCACCGCTCTGAGTTCACCCGACAGCCCCACTTCCCCCATCATCGCCATGTCGGCTGCTACCGGTATATCCTTGAAGCTGGAGGCAATCGCCAGCGCCAGGGCCAGGTCGGCGGCTGGCTCGTTAACCTTGATGCCTCCGGTGACGTTGACGATAATGTCCTGATTGCCTAATCTCAATCCCAGACGTCTGGACAACACGGCGGTAATAAGCAGTAACCTGCCGAAATCCACGCCATTGGCGGTGCGCCTCGGCAGTCCGAAAGCGGTTAAACTGGTCAGTGCCTGCACGACGACAAGCAGAGGGCGGCTGCCCTCGAGCGTCGCGGTGACGGCGGAGCCGATCGAGTCGCCCTGGCGCTGGGAGATGAACAGTTGGGAGGGGTTGTCTACTTCCGCCAGCCCCTTTTCCTTCATCTCGAAAATACCGACTTCGTTGGTGGAGCCGAAGCGGTTCTTGACCGCCCGCAGCAATCTGTAGGAACTGAACGGCTCGCCCTCGAAATACAGCACCGAATCCACAATATGCTCAAGCACGCGCGGTCCGGCGATGGCGCCTTCCTTGGTGACGTGCCCGGTGATGAACACGGGAGTCTGTGTCTGCTTGGCCCAACGCATCAGACGCATGGTGCATTCGCGCACCTGGGTCACCGAGCCGGAGGAGGTGTCGATATCTGACAGAAAAACGGACTGAATGGAATCCACGACGGCCAGTGCTGGCTTGAGCCGGTCAAAGTGAGACAGAATATCGTCGAGGCTGGTTTCGGAAAGGAGAAAAAGCCGTTCGCCGCTGACGCCCATACGTTTGGCTCTCAGCCGAATTTGATGCAGGGTTTCCTCGCCGCTGGCGTAGGCGACTATCCCATGTGTCGCGGCGAAGTATGCGGACAACTGCAAAAGCAATGTTGATTTGCCGATGCCGGGTTCGCCGCCGATGAGGACGAGAGAACCGGGGACGACCCCTCCGCCCAACACCCGCTCCAGTTCGGCAATGCCGACCGACCAGCGCTCCTCGGAGGCAGCTTCAATTTTTGACAGCTCCAGCGGTACGCTCAAAGGATTGACGGATGCCGTCTGGCTGGCCGACAGCGGCCTGACAGTCTGTTCGGCGAAACTGTTCCATGCGGAGCAGGCCGGGCACTGCCCCATCCAGCGCGGGCTTTCCCTGCCACACTCATTGCACATAAAAACGATGCGTGATTTAGCCATGCGATGACTTTAGCCGATTTGGGTGGGGAACGCAAGGGGGGAGAAGATTCAAGTTCCGGTTTTCGTCTGCAGTCACTGCATTAGAAACACAATGTTGTTTCCACCTAAAACATTTCACCCAAAACACAGAAAAGTCACACCACAATAAAACCGAAAATCATTGACATACCCCGATGAAGTATGATAACCTCCCGCCAGAATCCAAAGTTGGAGGGGGACAGACATGGATAACCCAACAAAGCGGAATCACTTCCTTAATCCCGTCATCAGCCTGTCTCTTGTTATTTGTCTCACAGCCTCCGGTATTTACGCCGGCAACGTATTGACTTCCGCGTCTCCTTCTTCCAACCCACCCCTCCTTGATTTCATGAGCAGTTCCGCTCAATCAACCCCTGCTTCAGCAACCGGCATAGCTATTGCGGCAGGTGACAACCATACACTAGTCCTTATGCAGGATGGCACGGTATGGGCGTGGGGAAATAACATTTCCGGTCAATGCGGCAACGGCACCACCGTAAATCCAGCATCTCCCGCACAGGTATCCGGTCTTGCAGATGTTGTCGCCATCTCGGCTGGTAGCGCCCACAGTCTGGCTGTTAAATCGGACGGCACGGTGTGGGCGTGGGGACTTAATACCAACGGGCGCCTCGGTGACGGAACAACAATCAGTCGCACCACACCGGTGCAGGTCAGCAACCTGACGGGAATTATTGCCATATCGGCTGGTACGTCGCATAGTCTGGCAGTCAAATCGGATGGCACTGCATGGGCATGGGGAAATAACGGCAGTGGACAGCTTGGCAACGGCACCACAACCCAGCGCACCACACCGGTGCAGGTCAGCAACCTGACGGGAGTTATCGCCATATCGGCCGGAGACACTCATAGCTTGGCTGTTAAATCAGATGGAACAGTTTGGGCATGGGGAAGTAACGGCAGCGGACAGCTCGGTGACGGAACGACCACCAATCGTGCCACACCGGTGCAGGTAAGTAATCTCACTGGTGCCGTGTCCGTATCAGCCGGAGGCTCTCACAGTCTGGCTGTTAAATCGGACGGCACGGTGTGGGCGTGGGGCTTGAATACCAACGGACGCCTCGGTGATGGAACGACCACCCATCGAACCACGCCGGTGCAGACAAACAATCTCACCAATGGGGTGTCTATTTCAGCTGGCACCAGTCACAGCTTGGCGCTTAAGTCCGATGGCACCGTGTGGGCATGGGGAATGAACGGCAACGGACAGCTCGGTGACGGCACCACCACCCAACGCGCCACCCCAGTACAGGTAAGCAACCTGACGGGAGTGATGACTATTTCAGCCGGAGGCAGCCATAGTCTGGCACTCGATTCCGATGGCATAATCCGGACTTGGGGCAACAACGCCAACGGCCAGCTTGGTGACTGGACATCTCTTAACCGTAGCACTCCGGTAAGGATGAGCTGGCTTTCCGGAATCATCGCAACTTCAGCCGGAACTAACCACAATCTGGCACTTAAATCAGATGGAACAGTTTGGGCATGGGGAAGTAACGGCAGCGGACGCCTTGGTGACGGAACGACCACCCAGCGCATCACTCCAGTACAGGTAAGCAACCTCACTGATGTTATCGCTATCTCGGCTGGTACGTCGCATAGCTTGGCGCTTAAGTCCAATGGCACCGTGTGGGCATGGGGAATGAACAGCAACGGACAGCTCGGTGATGGCACCACAACCCAACGCACCACTCCGGTGCAGGTCAACAACCTGACGGGAGTTATTGCCATTTCGGCCGGTGACCGTCACAATCTGGCCGTCAAAACAGATGGCACAGTGTGGGCGTGGGGCTTGAATACCAATGGACGCCTCGGTGACGGAACGACCACCAATCGCGCCACTCCGGTGCAGGTAAGTAATCTCACCGGTGCCGTGTCTATATCAGCCGGAGACTCTCACAGTCTGGCCGTCAAGTCCGATGGCACTGTCTGGGCTTGGGGCTTGAATACCAACAGCCAGCTCGGTGACGGAACGACCACCCAGCGTATCACTCCAGTACAGGTAAGCAACCTGACGGGAGTTATCGCCATATCGGCCGGAGACACTCATAGCTTGGCTGTTAAATCAGATGGAACAGTTTGGGCATGGGGAAGTAACGGCAGCGGACGCCTCGGTGACGGAACGACCACCAATCGTGCCACTCCGGTGCAGGTAAGTAATCTCGCCGGCGCCGTATCCGTATCAGCCGGAGGCTCTCACAGTCTGGCTGTTAAATCGGACGGCACGGTGTGGGCGTGGGGACTTAATACCAATGGCCAGCTAGGTATCGGCACCACCACCCAGCGCACTACGCCGGTACAGGTAAAAGGCATCACCAAGGGATGGGGGCTTTCCGCTGGTGGCACCCACAGTTTGGCTGTCCAGACAAACGGCACCCTCTGGGTCTGGGGAAACGAGTCGGGGCTTGGCAAAATATCGTCTTCAAGCGTCCCAATTCAAGCTTATATCAGCGTCAATCCGACATATATTGACGACCTGGCCTTTGAACAAAATTCATTATCGGTGCTTGGTCCGGTACAGGGGTTGCCAGACGTTACCTCAATATTTACCGCAACAGCCATCGACAATCACGGCAATCCTTATTTCGGAACAGCTGTCACTTATGCCCTAGCTCAATCGTACACAGGGGTAAGCATAGACAGCGTTACCGGAGAAGTGACAGTTACGGTCAATGCCATGCAGGGAACAGTGGAAGTAAAGGCATTCTGTGAAGTAATGGTTGCGAGCACCACTTTTACCATAATCATGCCTGGCAACCAGGCCTTTGACCGGAGTGTATACTACATAGCCATTCCAACCTTTGGACAGGCCGCGCTCACTGTAAACGCCATGGTATTTGACGCCTATGGCAATCCCATCCCTGAAGCGGTGCTTACCTACTCCCTAGATGCTACTTATTCCGGTGTCAGCATCGACAGCGCAACCGGTGAGGTCACCATAAGTGCTTCAGCTTCATCTTGCACCGTCGGTCTGGTTGCTTCCTACGGGCAGGTTGTGGCAACAGCCACGTTAAACCTTACCGTCTATGACGCTTTTGCCGGCACTCCGGTCAGCCTATCGGTAACTAACGGCAATCTCCACACCTTGAGTGCCTGGGCTTACGATGTTTCCGACTTCGCCGGAATGCTCTTCATTGTGGAGTACGATGACGCGGTGCTTGAAATAGACGACCTCTCTATTTTCACATGGGCTAAGGAGCTTGATACCGGAGCAATCCCCGGCACCGGTATCACTGTCGTCAGTGTTGACCCTGGCGTAATCATCTTTACCGTAGATCGGGATATTCCCAACGGCACCGTTTTTTCCGGTGTTATCAACGCCCTGCGCTTTAAGGCTCTGGCTGACGGCGTCACAACGATTACCATTTCCGAGGCTGTCACGGTAGTTTAACAGCCATCGAAAAGATGTTTTCGAGAGAAATACTGTAATGAGGTGGAATTAGCATGAATAAGCTCTTCATCAACGCGATAAGCATAACGATGCTGGCTGCGATGTTGGTGCAGACGCTCCCTTCAGACACTATCAAAATCAGTTTTCCCTCCGTCCAGCAAAATCTTCCTGCTGGTGCATATAGTAAAGACGCCACGTGGGCAGACAACTCCCCCGCAACTTCTGACCTGCCGCCTGACATTACCTTTGACGGTGACCCCCTGGCTGAGTACGAATACACGCCGCGGGCGGAGAGGTCTGGAAGTGCGGC
>Ga0123353_10017506_pt1 | contig 10539 bp, 5 predicted proteins | sample TergutLab28metaG_3_FD_92763 | JGI IMG/M metagenome (GOLD analysis project Ga0123353, IMG submission 92763) | Labiotermes labralis P3 segment gut microbial communities from Petit-Saut dam, French Guiana - Lab288 P3 | ecosystem: Host-associated > Arthropoda: Insects > Digestive system > Gut ... | reverse complement strand
TCACAATAATTTTTATTTCGTGCCTCTACATGTTTCGAGCACATGTGCTCGAAACATGTAGAGGCACGAAATAAAACTTATTGTGGAATAAATTTTGTGCATCAAGTTGGTTAAATACTGAGATAAATATACTGAGATGCACGGTCAGCAAAATGTCAAACTTTCAAATTACGAGTAGTCGGTTTTTTGGTTTGCGTTCCAAACTCGAAGCTTCCTGAAATGCACTCACGTGTTATAAACAATCAACAGAACCTGTCTTTTATTTAAGTATTGTTCTCATGAAGAATATACCGACTTTACAATGTGCGAGTGATAAAAGTATCTTTTAGCTCTGTTGGTAACGTTAATCTTGATTTTATCAAACAGTTTACTTTAGCAATTAGTCCTTGTGTGAAGACTAATAGAAAACCAGGACTAACACATAAATCACAGAAGCAACAAAACGCACGAGTGTAACCTGCTTCCTAAAATAATAGTGGTAGAGGCATTATAATAGTTCACAGAATTTTATTAATAGGGCCAGGGGTTCGCCTTGTTCACCTAAGTTGGCTAGCCATTATTTACGGCGCGCAGCAGTTTCAGGGGTCGACCCGTGTTCAGAAGTAATTGGATAACGATTTCTGAAACTACCCTCATCCCACGGCCCTTCATTCATAGGCTCCGTAGCGCTATTCATTTGCATTACACAACAGGAAAAGAGGAGAGGGGAGAAGAAGCGAGAAGACGGAATCACTAGGTCAGCTGTTTCCAGTTTTAAATCGTTAAATTTGAGAGAGGCCATCCCGTTGTGTATTATCAAATCTGTATAATATATTATGCACCGTCAATACACAACATACATCAAACAAGATGCAATAATTACAATTAGGTAATATTTGGCTACATGTTTCGACCTAAATGGTAATAGTATAGTAAAATGGTATAGTGAAAAAAAGTGGAATAGTATAGTAAAATGGTAAAACTAATCCTTCATGCACTGCATGAAGGATTAGTTTTACCATTTTACTATGCTATTCCACTGTTTTAATCTTAAGTAAGAATTTTCATATTTTATCAAGGTTTAATGTATACGAAATGGGATCCCATTGAGTAATATTTTTACTGTGCCTTAATTGTTGTTCTTAGTTGGCCTGAAGATGGCCGGCCACGGCCGAAACATGTAGCCAAATATTACCTAATTGTAATTATTGTATCTTGTTTGACGTTATGTTGCGTATTGACGGTGAATAATATATTATACAGATTTAAATCGTTAATTTATCTAAGATTTTTAAACTTTCTATAAGGAATGATATCATAACATTGACCTAGACGTAGCTGGGGGTTTTCCGTAAAAGGATAAAAATTCTGGCCAGCAGAGCGGATATTTATTCCACAAGATTAAGCCTATTCCATAGAGTAAGCTGTGATACATGGTTATGCAGAATCGAACGACAGAGTCAATTTGGAGGGATGCGAAGGGTATGAAAGGCCCAAGTGTGAGATGATCCAATGTCAAAAGAGTTCTCTTAGCTTAATCGTGACAGATGGAGCAATTCAGTACAGAAATTGAATGGGCATTTTCATAAAGAACAAGTTACTATAGGTATAAACGTAATAATATTCAGATTTTAATACTAGACTTAAGTTTGTCATGAAATCCCAGCTTCAAATGGAATCTTGCAGGTATGTCACTGATGAGGTACAACATTGACAGCGGCGTCACAACAAACACCTGGAACACCACGGTCAACTCTATTAAAGTGTCAACACAACCATGCGGTGACAATAGCATTCACTTCATGGTGTTGTGTCCCTCGGGCCACTGCCAAACTTGCAGCACTGTTGCAATTCTATTACAGGTGAGAGCCTATTTGAAGCCTTCGAAATATCGAACTAATAGACGCATACATCTTTCACATACCAATATATCTCATGTGCATGCCTTTCATGTATATGCCTACTGTACGCAGGTATATAGCACGCGCGCGTTTCTAATATACCTGTATATTTTATGCGCAAGCTGTTTATATTTTCTACATTATATGAGTATACTTTTCATATATATGCATATATATATATGCATATTGTATGCGCAAGCCTTTTATATATCTGTATAATGTATATGCATAACTTTCACATATATAAATGTTGAATGCACATGCCTTTCAAATGCCTGTATATTTTATGTGCACATCCTTCGTATATCTGTATAATGTATATGCACGCCTTTCATATATTTGTATACTGTATTAAAAAGCCTTTCATATATCGGTATATTTAATGTGCACTCCTTTCGTGTATCTATATAATGTATGTTGATTCCGTTCAAATATTTGTATACTGTATGCGCAAGCCTTTCATATATCTGCACATTTTACGCTCAAAACTTTAATATATCTTGTACACAGAATATATGTATATACGATATATATATATATATATATGTACTGTATGTGCATTCCTTTCTTATATCTATGCACCGTATGCGCATGCCTGTTATGCACACTTATGAGCATACCTTTCGTGTACAATGCAGGCACAATATGTCAGAGCAATTTAATGCAATGTACTTGGTTCATCGCATTTTATTGTACTATTTATCTCAGTTGATGATAACTGCACAGCGTCATACGTAGATACACCGCAGTAATGAACAATGATGAACCTGAGAACGAACTGACCATTTAGTTGGTTAAGAGCTACGAACAGGGTCTTCATTCAACAAAATATGGATCAAATTCCACACAGAATATTCTGTGGGCAAAGAAACTGCATTAGGGCAGAATTATTACACGGTAATTCAGTTCCTTACTATTAATTGAATGAGAAGCATCTCTCAAACAGCTCAGTGAAAAAAATTCTTATACTTTCCCTCTTAGAGTTATGGACGCTCTGGCCTGATATAACACTATTTATTATGATATCCGAATCGAACATTTTCAAAAACGTCAGGTTTTTAAAATGGCAAGGTACTGGCACAGTAATTTGTAATAAGTTATTTCATAACAGTTTAACAGTGTTAAATGAGTATGTGCCTACAAGATGTCTGTTTCCATCTTACAGATTATTAATGCCAATCAACTTCTTTAGGGATTAATTCATGCCACATTTCAACCCCTCCTAACCAAATTAGAACCGCACAGAACAGCAGCTGGTGTTGCAAATAACATTATGTAAATTCAGGCTTCCAACCACATTAAATAATTTTATAGTTCACCTTTCTAAAGCAGATGTGTGCGGTTCGGAGGAATATCTTAATTTGTAACACAAACTTTTCTGTAGTGCGTCACAAATACAAAACCCAATTTCACCCAAAATTATAATATTCGTAATGGGAAGAGTAGGAAATGAAATTAAAAACAATGTTATTAATTTGCATATACTTTTGTTACTTATCAACGTAAAGTTAATTTAATATCATATGAAAATCCAAGAATAGGTCATGCACAAGCATTCCTTCATTTCAAACAAGATCACACATTTCCTCGGTCACACAATTATATTTTGAAAACCGTATTTCCTCTCTCCAAACACCAGGCCATTGAGCATGACGTACTACAGCAGAGAACTACGCATTCTTAAGCTCCGCTCTATAGGTGGATATCAGTGTTCAACTTCGAGCTCAGATCATTGTAGTAGCGGGGAAAGGCCTGCCCCGGTTGCTATTAAGCAAATTACTGAATGAGTTCCAGGGTTCCACAGAGAGCTGGTGTAGAAACAGAGCATAAAGCAGACTGATCTCCCTCACGGGATTCGAAAAAACTATCATCCACGAAGTTCATTTCCAGTTCTGACAGACCATGTTACATCACTTTGTGGATTACGTGTTATGTCTTAAATAATAATAATAATAATTTATTGGTTAAGTATGTAACACATTTCTCTGGACGTGCGTGGTGAAACAAAGTTTTTGCCAGTGTACATCCACGCTATTGCTAATGATTACAGTTTATCTATGCTATTTAGTGTTATTTGAAAGGTTCTTGTCTTATCCATTTTGTTTGCGGCCTTTCAATCTTACATACAATCTAATCCTTGCTCCCTCCTCTACCTCAGTTCTGCTATCTTAGCCTTGTTTTTCCATTCACATTTAATATTCTATTGAGAGTACCTAAATCTCTGTGTTCAGTGGCATTTTTGGCAGTGAGTAATTTCCTGTTTGCCAATTCCACGTTGATATGCGGCCATCTGCTTTCAGGAGTTCCTCTCTCCAGCGCAGTGTTTCTGGACATTTAAGTAACGCTACTTCTCGCATATTTATTATCGTCATGTGGTCTGTTTCTTAACTGAAGTATGGAACACAGCAAGGACAACACACGGAGAGACAAGAGACATAGCAAGCAAAAACCCTTGATTCCTTATGCCTATAAATTTTGGAGGAAAACATATTCGAAACGACATGTGAATTGAGAGAGCATCAGAAGTGTCAGATGAGGAAGGAAAAGTGTTCTGTCAGTTGAAAAAAAGGGGATTGTTATTGCAGAATAATATTAAAACTTAATTTAGGGACACATGGTTATGCATTTATTAGCTCGTACACAGCAAGAGCTTTAGAAAAATTTCATTGAAGATAAAATGCTTGTTTTGATTTGCTATACAACTCTTGTTTAAAACATTCTCATTCTAAGAAGAATTCTAGGAGATGCTGTCATAAATGTACGTACTTCTTCATGAGAAGTGCCTTTTATAATTATCACACTTTAATGACACTTGAAGTTTCTCGACATTGTTTGGAAGAATCTTAAAATAACATTTCATGAAAATCCGTCCAGTTGGAGCAGACACGTTCCATGCCGACAGACAGACATCACGAAGCTGAAAGTCCATTTTTGCCATGTTATTAAAGCGCCTACAAATGATCAACTATGTTTCATGATAAGGCTTCGAACAGTAATACTTTTTTTTCCTTTCTATTTGCTCGTATTCGGCCGAAGGTGTTCCGTTTTCTGAATTCATTTAGCCAAAACCCTGAATTAAAACAAGCGATTCTTGGTTCTTTCAATTACAATCCTTATGCCTCACATTTCATACATTTACCATCAACGCTACTGAGTCTCAATACTGAGCGTATCAGTAACACAAACCATGAACCATGGTTTCCCAAACTGTGATCCGCGTGCTATTACTTGCACGCCAACTACTGTCTATTGGTAGGGGGACTTACTGAAAAAATAAATAAATTCAAAAAAATGAAACATAAACCGTGCATTTCCGAATATGGAGCATTACTGGAAACATTAGGCCACATGACGCATCCACGCTGTTAGCCAGTGTTTCCAAATGTCGCTTTTCATTTAAATCCAAAGCAAACACTGGCGGTACAATTATACTGTTAAATTTAATTTAGTTTCAGAACCCTGCCACAGACAACACAATCATCCTGCCGTTCAACGTTACTTTATCTATACATAAAAAATAAGCATTGTTAAAAGAAACAAGAATCAATCAAACAAAACGGAAAATATATGTGGAATGCTTCTCATATCACGTCGCAAGTTGTGATTATGTCACGTAATGACACGTTTCCCTCACGCGTAAACACCATTACTTTATAAACCTGCAAGTAAAGCCTGCACACCATAGACCTCGATATTTGACGTAAGTGAGTGGTTAAAGTCAAAGAGCTGTCACAGAAAAAAAAACACTACAGCAATTACATTGACTCTAAACTCAGTAATCAATCAGCCTTAGTGGCGTGTTGTCCACACAAAGTTTCATAACTGTCCGTCAGCTTGTTCTATCGTTATCAGGGGAGTAGACATACAGACATTACGACACAATACACCACACTTTCCTTACAAAACCCGGGAAATGCATGCATGACTTCAACTCAGGGCCATTCGCTATTATTTTTCCTGAAGTATGCAATCAGACAAAACTAAGACGTTGATGACATTGTATAAATACCGGAACGTTGTTTCAAGCATATCACTGGCAAATTCGAGTAATTTTCTTGCGTTCCTTAACCAAATATCACATTTACAAGCAAGCTGGCAAGAAGTCAAAATATTCATTCCAAATAAAAACGATTAATATTGAAGCTTCGTTCCCCACTCTTAGTACACAAATTACAGTACGTCTTTAATAGAGAACTGCTTTCAAACCAGAGAATAGACCAAATTTCAAAGAAGTCTAAATGCATTCAAGATGTCGTGCCTTCGGAAGTATTTTAAATTTTTCCATATACGAGCTCGTAAAATGATCCCGTCACAGGCCCGGTGTGGTCCAGAGGGTGGGTAGAGGTATAGCTCTACTCTTCCATGACCGCGGCACTAGAAGGGGGTGAGTGGTCAGCAGCACGTCCCGGCCGCACTTTACTCCCGGGAAAGACCCGGTACTGAGTTACAGGCCCACATATACGAGCTCGTAGAAGTAGAAAATCTCCTGTCATCTTTAATTTTTTGCAAAACTGTAAATTTAAAGAAGAGTGTATTTCATATTAAACGTGCGTTGCAATCCTCTTCGCGTTTGTTTCAAACATCTTTCGCTGCCATAAATATTAAACAACTTAAGCCGAACAGGCATTCAGAAACGCATGAAGGTAAAAGTAAAATGACATGAAATGTCCCTTGGCAAGCCATGAAGGTACAGATATAGGGTACAGAATTACATCTCCACTCATTCTTAAACTTGGTCCGACATGGAGATGTTGTGTGGTCATTTTCAAGTCACAGCCGCTTTATCCCCAGAGAAAGAACTTCCTGTGCCGTTTGAATAAGAACTTCGATAAAGACAAATTGGTCTGAATGTGAAAATTCCATGGTCGCTTTTACCAAATTAGGAATATAAGGGCTCTAACGGCTCATTAATTTTTCGAAAAAAATATTAAATATCAAGTGTGTAGAGGGAAGACAGAAGGGAGTGATTTGAAGAGTTCCTCAGGGATATGAATGTGCCTAATTCCTATAGGTATAGGTAAAGGTAAAAGCAAAGGTAAAGGTAAAGTAGTCCCGTTACCGGCCTGGAGTGGCCCAGAGGGTTCCAGGAAGTTAAGGTTCCCATATTTCATGACAACGGCACAGTATGGTGGTAAGGTTGTCAGCCTTACGCACCGGCCGACTTTACCCCCAGGAAATGCTCCTGGTACTAATTTCTGTTAGATAATGAGTCGACCCCAGGGCCGTAGTGCGATCGGAAGGATTTTATGTCAATGAAAAATTCCAATGACACCAGTTGGGATCGAACCAGTGACCTTCCGATTTTTAGCACAGCACCTTAACCACCGTGCCACCGCGGTCCCCTTACATATAGGTAAAATCATGAAATGAAATTAAGTGGTATTCTTCTTGCAAGCATGAATAGAGCATTTCAATGTGTATATCTACATTTTAATTGGTGTTATATTTAATAACCAAATAAATTTAATACATGCATGATTTTTTTTTCATGGTTCAGTAGCCACAGTGGGCCTAGGCAACCTCATTGTGGTGGTTTCAAGATCACACTCAGACGCATGAAACTCGGTAGACTCCTCCGGACGAGTCATCAGCCCGGAAACACAACCCGAGAACACACAACATTCACAACAGACAGGCAACCATGCCCCAGGCGGGATTCGAACCCGCAATCCCAGCCAGCGAACGGTCGCAGACCCACGCCTCAGATCACGCGGACACCGGGATCGGCGTGCCAAATATACCGTAATGGAATTAATATTTACCAGAACAAAGAATATTACGACATTTTAAAAAGGGTCTATTAATTCAAACAAGGTCTATTAATACATTATTTCACTGTTATCTAGTGTTATCAACATAATTTTCGTGCCACCAAAGTCATGTAACAGCAGTGCTTAAAACATCAGCCTAAAGATAATGACCGTGTAAATATTTGTACAATGAGGATTTACAACGCCAGTCATATTCACTAAATTAATGGGAAACGCCACTAGAGAATACTTTATACAAAAACAGTTTCAATTAATTTACTGGATTAGTTTCAAGCTTCGTGCCTGGTAACATAACTTCGTTTCATATACAACGCGTTTCATTGTGCATTTTTACGTAAGCTACATAAAATATGCGTGTAATACGGAGGTCATGACTCTGTCACGTGCACGTTTTTTTTTTCTGAAAGTAATGAAAGGATTAAATTAAATTCCGTGTTTGGATTATACTTTAACATGATATACTGACAAAAACGCAAATAATTTGAGTCAGGGTAGTCTGCAAACCGGTCGTGATTCGAATCCCTGAATAAAGGGAAAAAATTTGATCTGTCCGCTATTAATTCATCCTTAGTAAATTATTAAGTCATAATGACAAAAGAAGTGATGATTTACTAACACTGTATTCCACAAATATTTAAGCTACTTTTAACACAAGTAAGACGTTTTAGGCTCTCAGTATGGTGGCTAAGTAGATTACCGTTTCTGATGGAATGCCGTGTTAACAGGTAGGCGTAAACGCTTCGGAGAACTCCGTTGCCTCCATCTTCAGGGTAGGACACAAAACCCAAGAATATGTGGGGGGAGAGGTAAATATAACACTTAGATTATATTCAAAAGGTAATGAAAATTCGTTAATGTCATAAATAAAAGATGATTATTGGCAATTAATTTCGACTTAACCTTAGGCATGTTATTAGATGAGAATTAATAAAACAGTACAGGGTAACCCACAAGATAGTTAGTCGGTTAGCAAAACGTGAACTATACTACATTATAGATCCTTTATCCTTGTTTAACCCTTTAAACGCCGAGTTAAATCCCATCAGCCATCTGCTGGCTTTATTAGGAGCTCACCATATTCTCCACGTTAGCAGGATAAGGGTTAATGTACAACACTTTCTCGAAATGACATCCTCTGTGTACACCGTGCAAATCACAACGTTCTGATATCGCTTTACTAATTGATGTATCGTAATTATTTATGAGTACTCCCGTTAATATGACGTTATATTTTGCGTTTAGTTTTGGGCCACCATGTTAACGCGACAAAACTACCTCCGTCTCCATCACCAAACATTCCCTGGTGGTGGAGACAAGTAATTTGTGAAATATTAGACTTATGACAGGAGTTTACGGGGTTGATCGACCGAGAAGAATTTATCATTTCAGCCACCGCTAAAACTTCAAAGTTGAGCTGTTTTTTTAAGCCTTAGCTGTTCTGTTTATCCAAGTTTCATAGGGAGTTTATCTATAGCCGAGGAGATCGTCTACTAAGCACGGAAGTTAGAGAGAACTACAGCTACAAAAATTTGGTTGAAATGGGTGGAATTTAGCACTGTTGCTGCAGGAAATTTGGCAAGGAAGCGCAACGCAATACACAGCCAGCCAGACGCGACACAGGCGTACGTAAAGTGGGCATACTTTCACAGTAATGCTTCTCTGTAGGCCAATAACAGTACACATACACAGGGAGTAAAATGAATTTTCACAGTTCGTTAACCTCAACATATAAGTCTTAACAGAGAAACTTTCTGCGTGTTAAGTATTAAACTGCACAATTACTACTATGTAAAAAAGGTTAAAGGTCGAGCTATACCATTACAAGGCTGAACAGCCCCTTAGGGCTCCAGGAGGTTGAGGTTCCCAGATCTAGACAATTCGGCACGTGTAGAAGGTAAGGTCGTCAGTCCCACGCACAGGCAGCCTTTACCCCCAGGAAATATCCCTGGTACTCATTTATGTTTCAGCCTGAATCGACCCTAGGGCCAGTCAACGAAAAATCCAAATATACCCAACAGGAATCGAAACCGCGGCCTTTCTGCCTGTAGCACAGTGCCTCAGCCAACTGCTTTACATTTTTTAAAGATAAACTGTGTTCTGTTCGGCTAAAAATCCCGGTTTGTGGATAAAGTTTAGAGAAAGTGGACACACGATAATTAAACATACAAAACCATCGAACTAGTGAGTAATACTAGGTCACAGACATGATCTCCACACGAGTACTTACCGCTTATCTCGCAAACGACGCCTACATTGATATTCGGCTAACTAAACATTGTAGAGCATCATTCTTTCAAATATGCACTTTAAGACAAATATGAACCATACTGAATGTAGGTTAGGAACTGATGAGTTCAACACCCAATCACTCCTCGGCCCTTGAAATGTATAGAACAACATAACAAAAGTGGTTACCATCCTACAAAATATTAGTTAGGTAGTACATAATTTTAAGTAAGGGGCATAGAGTTCATGTCAGAATACGTGTGATATTGGACAGATTTCAATATGAGATATCTCAAGACATCCCACACCAAAACCAAGATATGGTGTACATGAAATGTCATACTGCCCCTTATATCTAAGACGCAACCTTCCGAATACACGTCCAGAATATCTGAGTAATTATTTATCGTACGACCCAGTTCATTCAGAAAACGTTGCTTTGGGAAGAACGTAACAGGACGAACTCGGGGATGTCTGTGTAAGGCAGCCCGCATCCTGTACTTTGAACAACTGAGGAATAAGATAATGTCTTCTAGACACAAGAGAGACAAGTACGAGTGTGTAGATTTATGCACGTACCGGGATAGATTACATACTTGGGGGAAGGGGGGGAGCTACAGTGAGACAGGTGGTACGTTCATCCCAGACAGCAGAATCTACGG
>Ga0123353_10017503_pt1 | contig 10540 bp, 5 predicted proteins | sample TergutLab28metaG_3_FD_92763 | JGI IMG/M metagenome (GOLD analysis project Ga0123353, IMG submission 92763) | Labiotermes labralis P3 segment gut microbial communities from Petit-Saut dam, French Guiana - Lab288 P3 | ecosystem: Host-associated > Arthropoda: Insects > Digestive system > Gut ... | reverse complement strand
CGCAGAAGGCCGCACACCGTCGACAGAAAGAGCTTTCACAGTTTCATTGAGCGAACCCAGAGAGCTGTAGCCAATCGCATAGGGGTCGTTGGCAATATTTGTCATCATAATGTCGGTTCTATCCGCGGTGATTGCTTCCTTGGTGGTCCGATCCGTCTTGTTTCCGTCCGCATCCTTGATTTCCACGCCAAAGAGCTCAATGAAGGCTTTCCGCGTACCGCTGGCGCTTTCCCGGGTCACCACGGAAATCAGTTTACTTGTGTCAAATTCCTCTGTTTTCGGGGTACAGCTTACAAACAACAATGTCACAGAAATCAGTGCCAGCAGGCTTGCCATAACTTTTTTCATCTGAATCGCTCCTTTTTTATAACAGTCCCATAACCAAGTTGAAAAGGCTGTATCCTTATTGTAACCCGCCAAAGTAAAAAGCAAAGCAGATGTATGTAAAAACTAAGTAAATTTGCGTTTTTACATGCATCTGTTTTTATGTTTCTCAGCCTATTAGCTTATTTTGCCTGCTGCACACTAATTTCCTTGCTTATTCGGCCGCACGGCGAACGGTGCTGCCCAAGAAAAACAGTACCGCCGCAATCTGTGCCAACAAGGTTATAGCAAATCCCTTCATGACCATCTCTCCCTCGTATTTCTTTAAATAGAAGACCGTAGCTTTATTATATAATGTCAATGTGAAAACAGAATACGGATAGGCGTAAAACATAAGTAAAATTTATTTGTTTTGACTCTGACGGCGAATAGAAGTTCTATTATTTTATAACAGAAACTCCCCGCTGGCACCCGGAAGGGGATCGTAAATCAGCCCACACAAGCGCCGTCTTAGTCATCCAGATGCTCTGCCGCTTTCTCCAAGACAAAACATCCTGCGAATACACACCCCACAGCAATCAACGTCAGCAAGGCGAATAACGCCAAGAACAACACAGCCAGAGAACCCCCTCCGGTATTGGGAATTGATAGGCCGTCGTCGACTGCAGTCCGGGTGATGGTCAGCGTGTCATACACATAGCTCGGCGTGCTGAGTTTGTCCGTATTCACGTCATACTTCGAGGCTTTCGTTGTAATGATGATTTTATCGTCGGAGACCCGGAACCCGACGATCCACTGTTCTTTCTTTTCATCGCTCTTGTCGTCGGTGGAATTTCTGTCCAGGAAGGCGTAATCCGGGATAAGTGGGTCGCCAACATTTACTTTGTAGGCCTCTTGGCTGTACCACTTTAAGCCGCCCGCGTGGCCTGCCACCATATAGAGCGGCGCATTCTCAGGGTTCTGTACTTTCGCGCCATTTGACGCGTTTATGGCTTTGCTGCCGTCGGCCCGAATAAAACCACGAGAATAGACATGGTCGTGACCCTGCAGTACCAGATCGACATCTGCTTCCGCCAGCACCGGGCTCCAGAATTTACGCGCGGCAACGACGTCGGTATCGGCAATATGGGACGCACCGCTGTAAATGGATTTATGGAAGCCAACAATGACCCACTGGCCGCGCGACTTCGCGTCTTTTGCTGTATTACGGAGAAAATCCGCCTGCTTGTTGCGTTCCGTTGGTAAAAGGACGGTGCTTTCCAAGTTGAGCATGATAAAGGTCGCGGGGCCGTAGTCGAAAGCGTAAACTGCCTTACCTGCCTGTGCAGGAACTGCGAAGTGATTGGAGAGGTCGGCGTTGTCGTGGTTGCCCTGCACCACTGCCACGGCGAAGCCTCCAAAAAGATTTTGTCCACCCGTGGGATAGGCTCCATCATTGGTAAACAGTTGCTCCCACTGCGTTTCATTGGTAGCGGTGTCGGTGTGGTCTCCGGCCAGGTAGACGAAATCGTATCCGCCATCGGCAACCTGCTGCAGGTTTGCGCCCAATGCCTTGGCGTCTTCGGCGGTGCTCACCTGGGTGTCGGCCAAATAGGCGAAGGTGAAGGCGTCTTTACTGCCCTTTGCCGGAGCAGTTTTGAACTTGCCTTGGAAGGCATCGTCTCCTTCGCCGATGGCGTAGACGTACTGTGTACCGGGCTGCAAGCCGGAAAGCGCCACTTTGTGAAAGTATTTTCCGGCCTGCCTTGTTTGCGCACCTTCCGCGGTTTGCGTGGCATCCCTGTTTTCGGCTGGATAATAGGTCACTTTGGAGGGCGCTTGGCTCTGTGTGGTGAACACAATATTGACCTCGGTGGAAGCGTCGCCACCAAAATGCGCGGTAACCTGCGCGGGGATGTCACTTGCGGCATACGCCGTCATTCCAAGGAAACTGGTACCGAGGATTGCCATTACCGCCAGGACGGCGGCCCATTTTACAAACAGTTTCATTTCAATATTCTCCTTTCCATTAACCCAATATTTATTGGTGGTTTTATAGTAGTATCACTCAGGCGCAAGAACAAGCACAGGTTTGCACAAATTGTGTAAAAATTATGTAAAGGGATAATCTTGTGCAATCTTCGTAAAAAACTAAAAAACCACCACTTCAAGCGATGGTTTGATGATAAAGATATATGCCCGAAACGCTTTTTTGCATTGCGGGCATATAAATCGTAATATCAAACTATGAACCAGCCCTATAGTTTTTAACCTTTCAAGCAAATGAGCACGATATCCGTGTCAATCCTTTTGAGCACGAGGTAACCCTCATTGCTGGCGGTAGCGATTCCATCTCTGTTGGGTTTGCAGAGTCCGTCAGGCTGGCAGCTTCCATCGTCGCGGACACGCAGCTTGCCCATCATACCAACAGCTGCCCATTCGCCGCGCTCTGTGCGCGGTTGGTACCGCAAGCTGCTATTATAAGCTGGATTTAGCCTGGGTCTATATACCCTTATCATCTCTGATTTTCTTTGCAATTTCGACGGCTCTATCGCTTCTTTTCTGACCACGGGGGCATCGGCCAAGCCTTCCGGCTGTTCCGGGGCTTCCAAGATTTCCTGCTGCACATCTGCCCATTCGTATAAAGTTCTGCCCCATTTATCCTTCAAATACATACCTTGCCAGCCGCAACCTTGGGAATCCCCAACGATCGACGGCGCAGAGGATACGACGCCAAGAATATATTTGTCTGTATCATTGGCTTTGCGAATATACCCACGCTGCACCGTCACGAAATATCCAATGCGGTCCTCATTGGTGGGGTTTTTATCCTGCCACTCAAACATTTCAGCATAGTCTGCCCCAGTGGTATACACGCCGGATGCGCTGTGGACATCGCCGTCGAATTGTATTCGGAAGGCGTTCGATCTCACGATCGGAGATAAACCGTTTCCTATGATAAAAGCATCGTCCCCCGGTGTATTGTTGAGATCGGGGTTGGATTCAATATTACACTTACCAATTGCTGTCTGCGCTTGATTTTGCGCGATTGTGTTGTAGTTTTGGGCATGTGAATACATACCGCTGGCAACTGTGACAGCCCCTTCGGCATGGGCGTAATAATTGCTCGCAATTGAGCTGGAGCCCTCCGCGTGGGAAGAACTGCCGCTTGCCGTTGTACCAACGCCTTCAGCGTGAGACGATTGCCCACTGGCGAGAGTGGTATTTCCCTCCGCATGAGCGGCATAAGCCGCAGCCCTTGTATGATATCCCTCGGCATGGGCAGCCGTATCGCTGGCAACTGAGACATAGCCCTCGACGTGGGATGTCAATCCGCTGGAGGTGTTACTGGATCCCTCCGCATGGGCAGCGATTCCACTAGCTGACGTGTAGTTGCCTTCTGCCACAGCATCGGCTGCACTGGCTACGCTGCAGGTTCCCTGGGCAAACGAAGCCTCTCCGCTGGCAAGGCTTCCTATTCCAACGGCAAGGGAAGAATCTCCGCTGGCAACGGTTCCTGTGTTAAGTGCAACGGCATCAATACCCATAGGAGATTCATCATCGCCGTCACATCCACCTCCAGTATGGATTCCCCGCACTGACCCGGTGGTATCGCCGTCAACAAGATTTAAAAGCGTACTGGGACCAGCTGGCCCTGCCGGACCTTGGAGGCCTGCTGGGCCAGGCACCCCCTGTGGTCCTTGTGGACCCTGCTGTCCACGGCAACAGCAAATATTACAACCACAGCCGCCGCAATGGCAGCAAGCAGTATTACGAGAAGCTTCATTACAACAAGGAACACCGTTGTTCCACTCATTCATTTTTATCACCTTTTCAGTCATATACGTCAACTTCACAGGCATGCATTGCATACATCCTGATTCCGTATAGTATATGTCGGAAAAAAAGAGTGGTTCATAACAGTACCACCCACGCCCTCTTAGGTTGCATTTTCGTAAGTGTCAAACTGGGAGGACACTTTTGTGTTGATGGCGTGGACAACGTCGCAACGATAGATAAAAATGCGGAAGAAGAACACACAAAGATCCTTCTTCCGCATTTTTTATTTTTAAAGTCCTTATAAGGCTCACGCGTTCACCCAGCATTATATGATTGCCTGAAAACGCAGGAATCTGAGAGTGGCCCAATCGCATTGTTTATAGGAAACCAATGAATAAACGTCAGTTTGCAGAATCGCTACAAATTGTGGAAGGAGATCGGAATATTCGTGTACGGTGGGGTTTTTGGGTTTTCCCACAACCAATGCGATTGGGCCACTCTCGAATTCTGTACAAGCTACCAAGAGCAGTGTTAATAAGTCGAGAGACAACATCAATAGATATCACGCAAAATATATGTACATTTTCACACGAAAATTATAATGTGTTACGATAGCACCACAACGGCCTTATGGGAGTCAGCGACGACTAACCGCGTAGAGAACTAATTTTGTCTGCTTAGCTCTGTATTCCAGTCGTTGGGTCCAGTATCGTAGAGCAATTCATCTCTTATCATATCCAGCAGGGAACTGATATTTCCACTTGAATCAATCAAATTTACAATTGGTTTTACCCGTTCGATTAAGAACGCAAAAGCTTTGTAGAGCCCTGTGTCCGGATAATAGGGTTCGTTTCCGTAGAACACATGATAGATGACCTCAAGAATGGCGTCCTTTATCCCGACATTTTTTGTCTCATCGCCTAGGAAGTGGGAAAACAAAAACAAACCTGCCAGGTCACCAATATTTTTTTCATAAAGCAATTTACCAACAAAATTGATAATGAACCCATACTGTTCCGCTATATCCCGGGGTATTCCAAACTCATGATTGATGGCAAGCTCAATGTCATATGCCATGCCGTAAAAGAGCTGATCTAACATGATGTAGAAGTAAGCTTTGAAATATTCGTCATTTGTCATCCCGCCCAAGGGCACGCCTGCATCCAGGAGTTCTTGTTCTGTCAGTTGCAGTGTTTCAATCTCCATTTTATCGTTGCGCAACGTAACCTTGCGCCAAACTTGGGGATACCCAATCAAAGAGGCTGTTGAGATGTCATACACAGTATTGCCTGCCGAAGTTACCCTGTAATTGATTTGATGCATATGAGAATGGCCGGTAAATACAAATTCCAAACCGGCATCCGCCAGCCTGTCTGTAATGGCACTGTCAAAGCTACTGCCACCCATTATCGGGTAAATCGGAGACGGCGATAGGAACGGATAATGCTGCATGGCGAATATATATTCGCCGCTTTCGCGCGCGGTTGCAATTTGATTTTCCGCCCAGGCAAGAGTATTCTCTGTGTATCCGTCGTCAATGACAAAACTCATCAGTCTGTATCCTGGCGCAATCTGCGTCACATAAGAATATTCGCCAGGGCAAATACTTACAATTTTCTCTGGAGCGATATAATCCCTGTACCACTGGTTCACAAACTCCCTTGTCATGCCTTGCCCATCATTGTAATCGTGGGAAGCGGGGATTATATATAGCTCTTTCCCGCTTGCGACCAAATAATCGTCTATGAGACCGCGTAGCTGTTCGTGGCTTACGCGGTTGCCCCAGAATTCCGCCAAATCCCCGCTGATCAACACGATATCAATATCGGGGTCTTGTTTGATGCGGTCGAAAGTGGCGGTAATGATTTTTACGGAGTCCCTTAAAATAATTTGATCCCTATGGTCGGTGTAGCCAAACTCGTTGGGCCACAAATGCAAGTCGGTCATGATATAAAAACGAAGGGGTCCGTGTGCGCTGCTGTCTGTTTTTGGAAATGTAGAGTTGAGCTGCGGTTCGAATTCCACGATTTTCTGTTTTGTCAATTCGTCCACATATTTGTTTTGCCTTGCGATTCCCGGGAATATGCCGCTGGCGATCTCGATGATGCTTAGCATAATCACAAAAAATATTTTCAGCTGGGTAAAAAGTTTTCCTATCATTTTCACACCTCTTTCTTTTTTGGGGCCGAAAATTTTGCCCGTCATACTTTCAGAGTATAAGGCCTCCGTGTAAAAACAAAACAAGGGGACGCGTAAAATATAAGTAAATTTATCCGTTGCGCCCCAACTCTTCCCAAATAGGTTGATTTACCATATAAAATATGGCTTACAGAAAAGCTGCGTAGTCCGGTTTGGCGTGCCTTAGCAGCGCCACAAGGCCGCTCAGCACCGAAAGCGGAATCACCCAGAGCGTGAGCTCCGCACCGGTATTTGGAATCTCCGGGTTCTCCGGGTCCGAATACGCTGCCCCCGCCGGGTTCGCGGCCTGCGCGCCCGCTATATTTGTCTTGGTCTTTTCCAGTGCGAAGCCGTCGATTCGGGCGGCGGTATCGCCGTCTACCGTAAACGCGTCGAGGTAGAGCCGCGCGCCGTCAATGGTGATGGCGGAAAGTACGGGCAGCTCCACATCCACCGATTGTGTCGCGCGGGGGAACAGCGGGTCGGTCACCGCCGCGTCCTTCACCGGATAGAACTTTACACCCGCGCAGGCGCTGATGACATATACCGTGCCATGCGGGTCCGACTGCATCGTATAGTCCCTGCCGTCGTACTGCACATTACTTTCCTCCGCAGGCACAATTTGGTTGTCGGCTAAGATATCCGTGCGCAGGTACACATGATCGTGCCCTTGCAGCACCAGGTCGATTCCGAGCTCCGGCAGCAGCGCGCCGAGCTGTTCCCGCAGCGCGGTGACGTCAGTGTCGCTGACGTGAGAACCGTTGGAATAGGGGGCCTTGTGCAGCGCCACAACCTTCCACTGGGCGTTGCTCGCGGCCGCGTCTTTTTTCAGCCAGGCCAGCTGGGTTTCGCCCAGCGTATCCGTGTCGCTGAGGTCGTTGGTGTTGAGCACAATGAAGTGCGCGTTGTTGTAGTCAAAGGAGTAGTAGAGGCCGCTCTCTCCGTCCTGCTTCGGCGCGTTCGGCAGGAGGAAGTTTTCCGAGAACACCCCGCCGTTGTTCTCGTGGTTCCCGGCAACGGGCATCAGCACTGTTTTGAGCAGGTCCTTGGAGGCGCTGTTGAAAAACCACTGCCACTGCTTGAAGTTGGTGCCGCTGTCCACCTGGTCGCCTGTGCTCAGGATGAAGCGGCCCTCCGGGAACAGCTTGAAAGCCCGGTCCACGACCTCGGCCCAGACTTCATACTGCGCAGGGCTCTGCCCCTGCTGGTCGGTCATGTGGAAAAACGTAAATGCTGTATCTGCCTGCGGGACTTCTATCACGCCGGGCTCACTCCACCAATCCCGCTTCGCGTCTCCGACGCGGTAGCTGTATTTTTTGCCCGGCTCCAAACTGCTGAGCTTGATCTCGTGGCGCGTCATGTCAAAGGAATAACCTAGGCCCCCGAAAATGCCCAAATCCAAGCCGGGGTAACCGCGCCTCACCGGTTCAGCCGTTGCGCTTGCCACGTTGGACTTAGTTGGCTTCCCCGTGAATTTGGGTTTTTCACTGTAGGGCAGCAGCTCGATGTCTGTCCCCGTCACGGAGTATTTGGTGAACCACAAGATGTTGCGTTCCGTTTCGGTTTCGCCGAACGTCAGGACGATATTCGTCGGCAGGCGGTAGTTTTCCCGCCTCACTTCCACGTCGACCGGGCCGTTATAAGTAATCGTCACCCGGTCATCCGGCGTATCGTCCAGCGCGAAGCGCTCGAAAGTATCGGCGAAGTTCCAACCGATGGACTCCAGCTGGCTCGGCACGAGGTACTCGTCCAGGAAGAGGCCCAGAAGATTGTCTAAGCTGTTGTAGGGCTCCGGCAGAAGGCGCATTACCGACCGGAGCAGGTTTCCGTAGCTGTTGTCTCCCAACAGCAGGATGTTGACGATTCCTTTTAACAGAATCCCAAAGCCCTGCCCGGCGCTGCCGCTGGGGAACAGGGTCTCCGGCCGCAATTCCAGGGAAGCGAGAATCTCCCCTTCCAGCAGGTCCTCGACCAGGACTTTGCGCACATGTTCAAACAGCCGCGCCCCGCCGTCGCGTTCCCGCAGGCAGGCAAAGGCATCTAGCAGGAAGACGTCCGGCTCATCGTCTGGATAGGCGCCTATCCAGGCGTGCAGGAGGGTGCTGAACAACAGGTCTCCCAATGTGCCGGGCTTGTCGGGGTCTCCGTAGCCGACGCTATCCAGAAAATACGTGCAGGGCAGATCCGAAAGCGGCAGGGAGAACAGGGTTTCGAGGGTGCCGCGCAGCAGCGCGAAGGTATGTTCCGTGTCCTGGATATACAGGCGGTCCACCTGGCCGCAGAGGTCGCGGAGAAAACTCATGAGGTTCTTCTGCACCGTGAAAAGCTCCACCGGCCCGAGGGTCAGGCCCTCGCCGATGGCGCCCACCAGCAATTCTTCGATATCCAGGCCGGAATTTTGCAGCATCCGCAACAGGCCGCCCTGCTCGTTGATACCGTTCAGCCCGCCCCAGATCATGTCGCCGAACGTGGCAAGCAGGTAGTCTGTCGGCTTGCTCTCTCCGTAGGTCTTCTCAAAAGAAAAGGCATATTTATAGGGGATTTCCTTTGTGGAAAGGGCCTTGCCGTCCACGACAATCGGGTGATCAATGTCTGGGTCCAGGCTGTCGACCCGCGCCGTCAGCGCACCGTCCGCATGACGGAAGCTTACCTCCCGGAACTGGTTCGGGAACTCGGTCAGGGAGGGCGCCATGATGTCCGTAAAGGTCTCCCCGTTGTCGGAAACATGGGAAGAGATGTCATTCGCGTGCAGATGACCGGTAAATCCAAAGTGCATCCCCGCGTCCGCCAGCGTTTCGGCGGCCCACATCCAGTCGTCCACCACGAAATCCTGGAACAGCTGGGCCTCCACGCCAGTGTGGGGCACGAAGTTGTGGTGCATCATGCCGAGAATGACCTGCCCTTTTTTCTGTGCCTTCGCACATTCGGCGAGGGCCCAGTCCATCAGGCCCTGCGTGATGTTGCCGCCGGTATTATAACCGTCCATGCCATTGGGGTTGGTGTCGGCACTGTATTTTCCGGCATCCAGCGCAATCAGGCGATAGGCGCCGCCCTTCAAATCCGCCGCGTAGGAAAGCATGCCGCCCTGCTCCCCCTTGGGAGGTTGGTAGAAGCTATCCGCCTTGTCGTAGCCCAGATTTTGATAAATCTCGCAGAATTCCTCCGGCGAGGTGGCCCGACCCTGTTCCCGTTTGCCGTTCGCAAACGTCAGAGCCCCCTCGATGCTGATGCGGAATTCCCCTGGGACGGTATCCTGTTCGCCGCTCGCAAAGGTCAGGACCCCCTCGTTGTTGATGTCGTGATTGCCGTTGATAACAAACACCGGAATGCCGCTTCGTGTCTGAAACTCCTCTAGGATGGCAGCCAATTCCCGGTGCGCGTTGTACTCGCCGTCCCGGGTCAGGTCGCCGGGAACCAGCAGATATTCACAGCCGTCCTTCTCGATGCGGGTCAGCGCGGCTTCGAGCAGGGCAGGCGTCTGTTCAAACTGCCGGCCACTGACCGCCTCATAGGCCCGCCAGGCCTCGTTTTTGCCGCCCATATCCTCCGCCGCGAAATAGTGGATGTCCGTAATCACCGCGAGGTCGAGCGGTTTCTGTTTTTCCTCCGAAAAGGCGGTGATGATTCCGACGGATACGACGGAACACAGCAGCGCAAAGATCAGGAGAATCCCTATCAATCGTTTCGTTTTGTTCATGTGTTTCACCAGTCCTTTTTATAATATGATATATTCTCATGATAATAAACGCCCTTGACTGTTTGCTGCTTCTACAAATTTCAGGGCGGATAAAAGCCGTCTGCCCCTACTATTTTTACTCGCCATGCAATCTTTTCTTGATATTTGTCAATTCGTCCACATATTTGTTTTGCTTTGCGGTTCCTGGGAAGACACCACTGGCGATTTCGAGTATGCTTAACATAACCACAAAAACAGTCTCATCTGAGTAAAAAGTTTTCCTATCGTTTTCACACCTCTTTCTTTTTTGGGGCCGAAAATCATACCCGGCATACTTTCAGAGTATAAAGCCTCCGTGTAAAAACAAAATAAGGAGCACGTAAAATATAAGTAAATTTATCCATTGTGCCCCGACTCTTCCCGAATAGCTTGATTTACCACATAAAAATGCGGCTTACCTCAAGTAGGGTAAACCGCAATTTTTTACTTTATTTTCGACCGCTACGGTATGATGCTGGATACTTCCGACAGTAGATACACCCCGGTTTTACCTATTTTTTATTCAAATTTCACGCAGATATGATAGCGGCCAAGTCTAAAGGG
>Ga0123353_10017501_pt1 | contig 10541 bp, 10 predicted proteins | sample TergutLab28metaG_3_FD_92763 | JGI IMG/M metagenome (GOLD analysis project Ga0123353, IMG submission 92763) | Labiotermes labralis P3 segment gut microbial communities from Petit-Saut dam, French Guiana - Lab288 P3 | ecosystem: Host-associated > Arthropoda: Insects > Digestive system > Gut ... | reverse complement strand
AGCTAGTCAAGAAATTCCCCGCATTTCACGGAACCCGAAGGTTCATTACCGCACTCTCAAGCGTCCGCCACCTGTCTCTATCCTGGGCCAGCCCAATCCAGTCCATATACCCACATCCCACCTTCTGGAGATCCATCCTAATATTATCCACCCATCTACGCCTAGGTCTCCCCAGTGACTCCTTCCCTCCGGTTTCCCCATCAAGACCCTATACACCCCCCTCTCCTCACCCATACGCGCCACATGCCCAGCCCATCTCATTCTTCCCGATATTATCACCCGCATAATATTGGGTGAGGAGTACAAATCATTTAGCTCCTCGTTATGCTATCTTCTCCATTAGGGACCCAGTCTGTATGTACTTATGGAACATAAATTCCTCGGTTGGGGCTTTTAGAGATGGTTACGATAGTAATCTTAATTCATGTAGGAACCGCGACAAATTCTCATTTTGAATCTGCTGCGAACAGTACGACAGTCGACGAGGCAGCTGTCTTGTGTGATCACATTTTGTTTCAAACTGAGCTTGTTGATGGTAGTTTTGATTAGCTTGCAGTTTAATATTATTAGGACCACCTAATCAAGGGGGATGAGATGGGTATGTGTGCAGCATGCATGAGGAAGTTTATAAACGCATTCGAAGTCTCCATCGATAAAACCGGAGAGAGTGACGACTTGGAAGGCCTAGGTGTAAATGGGGAAAATAATATTGACATGGATCTTTGAGAAATGGATTATTATTGTGTGGAATGGATTAACTTGCCTCTGAATGGGAGGGGGGGGGAGCAGTGGTGGGCTGTTGTGGGCATAGTGTTTAACTTTTGATTTTTATAAAAGACAACGAATGTTTTTATCAGCTGAGCGACCGGCGGATTCTCAAGAAGAACCGTGCCCCATGAACTGAGTAGCTTAGACATTTAACGCAGCTGTTAACTAGGCTTGTACTGCGGTATCCATCTATTTGTAACTGCAACAGTTTGTAGCACTGAAGATGTTGCTGACATACAGTTCTTATCTAAAGCACCAAGGGTCACGTGACTTAGACACAAGGCCAGGTTCTGTTTTCCTTATGTAATGCAGCGTGAAAAACGCCGCTGATTTTTACGAGATACTATTCCGGTATTCTGAGTTGCGACACCGTCTTTTAGTCGGGAACGTTTCGGATGGATATAATGCCACCATCTTCAGGATAAGCATATACACGCACAGTGTCGTCATACGGGAACCAGCACTGTGCACATGATGTTTTTAACCCTTTACCGTGCTCCGTTTAAACAGTGTTCATCACCCACATACTGCAGTATGTGGTGACGAATGGCACAACAAATTTGTGAGAAGTCAAGGTATCCCCCATACGAATCAGGAGTGGTATATCCACACAATAAGATGTTCGATTCAGAGTGTCTGATGAAATGAGTGGTGACTGGATAACAGTCTGTGACCTAGGTTAAGGTACGTCGAACTTAACCTTAGGGACGGCTGAAGACAATTGCCGAATAGCTGACATGCTGTTTCGTTGTGGTGAGGGACCGGGTTAAAATCCTGGCACGGAGATAGGCTAGCGTAATATATTTGTCTTGGTTTTCCACAATCTCTCCAGGGAAGTGCCCCAGAACAATACTTCAAATTGGACCAAAACCAGTGCTTTCCACAGTCTCTCCAGGGAAATGCCTCAGAACAATACTTGAAATTGGATCAAAACCTATACTTTCCACAGTCTGTCCAGGGAAATGCCTCAGAACAATACTTGAAATGGGACCAAAACCACTACTTTCCACAGTCTGTCCAGGGAGATGCCCCAGAACAATACTTGAAATGGGACCAAAACCACTACTTTCCACAGTCTCTCCAGGGAGATGCCCCAGAACAATACTTGAAAATGAACCAAAACCACAGCTTTCCACAGTCTCTCCAGGGAGATGCCCCAGAACAATACTTGAAATAGGACCAAAAGCACTACTTTCCTCAGTCTCTCCAGGGTAATGCCCCAGAACAATACTTGAAATAGGACCAAAACCAGTAATTTCCACAGCCTCTGCACACTGTTATTCCCCAGTTATTGTAGTATTTACCATCCTTAAGTAGAAATAAACAAATAAATAAGCCATCAAGTGCCTATGCACACGCAGCTGGGTTGTTGTAATATACTCGTATTTCGTGTGATGTAACCTGCAGAAACAAGAGACTCGGCATTGGAAGGCAGGCGTCCCTTTTGGTGAGATCACGCAGGTCGTTCAGTCGTTATCCAAATAATCGATTATTTGCACATTTTCGTCATCAGTAGTCACTATTCATATTTCGCTCCAGCAGGACCTTTTTAAATATAATTTTAACCATTACATCACTGTACTAATACAACTCGTATTTGTAAGAGGATCGTAAAAAAACTTATGACAATAATATTTTTTCTATTAACGCGCATGCGTATTTCACCAGAGCCTCGTGCATTTAGAAGTCGCAGTAGTCTATAAAGGTTTTTCATTTCCTATGCAACGCTAATGTAAGAGGATTGTAACACCTGTTCACATTTACTTAGACACTTGTAAGAAGAGCAGGGGAGCAAGTAAAAGGAAAATGAAGGAATAGTGACATAGTGTACATTCATTCAATCCAGAGTACGTATCGGGAAATAAAAAGTGTAAAACATCCCCCAAGGTTGAATAATACAGAATAAAACCCGCACGTCCATCTGCAAGTACTAGTTTACTGTTTCTAATTTTGACTGTTCTAATGCCATACCTTTTAAACTTATCATTTTGTCACATCTCTGAGGAAATGATTTCAATATGATTTTTCACGGCTTATCCTGATCTTGTAATATTTGTAAAGTCTAGATCTCAGCTGTACATGGATGGCGTAAAGTAACATAATGCGTTTTACGTACTTAATAATTTTTCTTCGGTGTTTCATCTGGCCGATGATTGCTTCTCTTTTATGATCCAGAGCATATCGCATTGAAACCATAAATTCAGTTGTGGCTGACGGCTGTTGTCCCCACACCTTGAGAGACTGAAAAACAGTTTTGAGTCACCATATTGAGCTTTATGGGATATTAAATAACAGCTGCCCATTCCACAATAGAGCATGCGCGAAGTGTCAAGTTATTGCACGATAGAGCAGTTGCGATACATAATTATTACTGTACCTTTGACGGATTAGATGTCAGTGTGGTCCTTCCTGGTTAACATTCGTAGACATACAATGTGTGGGCCGGGTAACTCAGTCGGTATAGCGACTGACTACGGGCTGGACGGTCCGGGATCGCATCCCGGTAGGGACGAGATTTTCCGCCCGTCCGGACCGGCCCTGGGGCCCACCCATCCTCCTGTAAAATGGGTACCGGGTCTTTCCCGGGGATAAAGTGCGGCCGGGGCATGCTGCTGACCACTCACCCCCTTCTAGTGGCGCGGTCATGGAAGAGTAGAGCTATACCTCTACCCACCCTCCGGGCCACACCGGGCCTGTAACGGGAAAACTTTACTTTATACACATACGATGTAACTTGTCTATTGCGGAATGTGCTCTTATGCAAGTAAAGAATTAACAGTGTAAATCATACGTGAACATTTGCAATCCTAACACATCCACTGTCTTCAACCCCCCTCCCCCCCTTCCTCCAAATGGTAACCGTTGTGGCTTAACCCATTATAAACCACACAAAAGTGCACGTACTTACCTATTCAGTGATTCGCGCGTTCCGAAAGAGTAGTTTTTTTAAAGTTCCCCAGGTTTCGCCCATTTGTCCTTCTGGTAAGGTCAACTTGTAGATGTAGATGAGTATGAAGCACTGGTGGAATGATACTAACAGGAGAGAAATGAAGTGCCGATAGAAAAAAAAACCGGTTCCAGTTCCACTCTGTCCACCACGATTCTCACATGGATAGGCGTGGAATCGAATCCGGGCCTCCGCGGGTAGTGACCTCCGATAAACCGCCTGAGTCATGGTACGGCCTTTAAATAGAAATTTTTCTTGAATTTTATTTGAATATTCATTCCGTGCCGCACAGTAAACACTCTCCGTCTGGGTTATCAAAACCAACCAGTTAATGCTGTATAGGGAAATAATCGCTGTTTGTTCTGAGATCCGTGACAAAACTAGTAAATACTCTGACCTACGCATTTTTTGGATGTGAAACCTGGTGGTATATAAAGCAACCAAAGGGCTTTTAGCGTGAGATACGTAACTAATCCGCGACCAGGATAGACAGGTGAGGTTATCCGACTGTTGTGTCCGTGTTTGTTCCTGCCCACGCACAGCACCGGGGTCATAGTTGAGTCATCAGCCATTCAAGGTTGCTGCAACCACCGAGTAGCGGCAGTCAGTGTTATTAGGAGCAGTCACTCTACCGTTGCACTTACGTAATGGCAACAAATAACTTATTAAATAATATCCAGTTATTCATTAAAGTGTACACAGTAGGTAGGTTAATTGTACGTACCTGACGACTACCCGGTGTTTGTCTTGGACTTGTTAAGGCAGGCATACTGCTAACTTTTGACAGATGAGTGAGAGTTCCGGCACTGGAGTCAAGAATGCTCATGAATCACAAGATGTATTACGTACAATAGGTGGCGTTTCTCGATTCATTGTCTAAGCGTATGTTATCCAGTCACAGTCGACTTGATGGCGCTTGTAACCTGGGATGATGTCCAGAATTTTAATCATGATATTTGTTACTGTGTGTCTGACAGATGGAATAAGTGGTCAGATGCACCCGACGTGTATTTAAGTCGAACCCCGTTTATAACGACGGCGGTTTATGCGATACCTCGCCTTGAGTGTCAGATATTCTGTGGTGCCAATTAATTCCTCACTGTTAATCGTAACATTATATTCCTCGGTTATAACAACGCTTGTTTATAACGGCACAAAATGTTCAGTCCCTGTCATGACGTTATGCATGCGTAAGAGACTTCCCGTTGAATTTCCGTGTTACACAGAGCGTACTCCACTGGTAATAAAGCAGAAGTTAGTTCAACACTTCAAAGACCTAGTTAAGGTACATTTTTATCCATAGCTCTCTGATTTCCAAAAGAGCATCGTTTTTGGGAAGGTCAGGCTTCGCCCGTTTGTCTTCCTGATACGAGGACATGTAGACGAAGATGAGTATGGAGCACAGGTGGAGTGACACTGACAGGAAGAAAACCGCGGTAATCGGATAAAAAACTGCCCCGATGTCACTTTGTAGGCCACAAATCTCTTATTACATCGAACCCGGGACCCAGCGATGGGAGGCTGTCGTCTTTACCCGTATCATACATATGTATTTAGTTCTCAATTCGTACCGCTCAGTAAACACACTCCGTCTGGGTTATAAAACGAATCAGTTAATGTTGTAAAGGAAAGCGGTCGCTGTTTGTTCTTAGCTGTAGACAAAACAATGCACTATAAGGGCATACTGTAGCATCTTTTAGTCTTAAACGTGATGGTATGTAAAGTAACCACAGGGCCTGAAATGGTTAACTGAATTTGGATTGTTTTCATGATGTACTGACCCGCTGTGTTCCTGTTCTTCTTGCTGACTAGTTAGTTTGCATTGTCGAATTCTAATGATTTTTCGTTACGTAGTATTCTGCGCTAACCATCACCTGTAATTTCATTCTTGAATGCTGTTCACTGTGCCTACGCATTTGCTCATAATGAATTGCTTGTAAAGGGTTGGTTCTGTATAGTAAATTCATTCTGAGCCACGCCTGCTGTGGTAATTAGAATAGAATCGTTGTTGAAATGGCGGATGTGTTACGGAATACAACGTGGGATGTCGCATGAAGGCGAACTGTGAAGAATCACAGTGCCTACACTAATGTATCCTTGCTTTTTTGTTGTTTGTTTGTTTGTGCAATAGATAGTGTAATAACACCAGGTAAAGGTAAGTTGTCCCCGTGCTTGGTTTAGCTCCGTGCCTTGAAGGAATATGGGGGAGATGCAGATAAACCATGACGTATTCTTTAGTGTGACTGTCTGTCCAGAAGTAGTCATGCCGATGCCCATGCCCATGCCCTGCCGCTTTACTCCCAGGACTACAGCCCCCGGTGCCCAATGAATAGATGGCTGTGGAGGCCCCAAATCCTGTTGTGGGCGCGTTGGAGAAGGGCAACACTTCGTGTCCCTTCGGAACGTTCTGGTCGACAGTGGGGTCTGCCCAGCCTTCTGTTTGGATGGTACCATGGGTACATGGGTATTTTTGGGTTAAAAGCGGAGGAGGAGTCAAGCTGATCAATCACCTTCGTCTATTGCCGGTGAACTGGGATACTTTTATTCTACTAGCTGTACTCCGGCCAGGGTAAGAATGAACACTGGCAGCGTGATATTAAGTAGGTGGCCTGCCTCCACCCGGCACTGGACAAATTCCCACCGCGAACACCAACACCAAACTGAGAAGGCAGAGAGAGAGAGAGAGAGAGAGAGAGAGAGAGAGAGAGAGAGAGAGAGAGAGCGACAGATAAGATTCTAATGGGAGAAAGTGGGAGAAGGCACTATTGTGGAGGCAGTTGCTATCCAGATTGGTGGAGGAGAGTCGGTGTTCATTCTTTCCATAAACCGAATGTAGTACGCTCTTGAGCAGACAGCACTGTTTGTGTTACAGTATTTTACTCGAGGTATTTTAACACTCACTATTTTTCATTTATGTAGATGGCATGACTCATTGAACATGGCCACACGACGTTACATCTTTGCAGGCTTACAGCTTCTGAAATTTGGTCGTTTCGAGGAATGCTGATCGTGGCTCAGTAAGTCCACTCGTGTGCTCGTCTGTGATGAGTGAAAAATCAAGACCGGCTACTATAAAAATCTTTTGATTTAGTGAATGATGCTGTGCAATATCCCAGCAAACCGGAGTACTCGGTTCCTTGACTTTATTCCATAGGATTTTCTTAAGCTTTCTTTGATGTATGTATGTTTGTATGTATGTATGTATGTATGAGTGTGCGTGTGTATGTATGTATGAGTGTGCGTGTGTATGTATGTATGTTTGTATGAGTGTGTGTATATATGTATGTGTTTATGTATGTGTGTATGTATATATTATGTGTGTGTTTATTTAGGCAAGTATGTATATGTTTATTTATGTATATATTTATTTATTTATTTACGCATGTACGTGTGTCACTCACTCGGTATAACAACGAAAATATGTACGTGTGTGTTTATGTATGTATGTATGTATATGTGTGTGCGTATATATGTATGTGTGTGCATTTATGTATGCATGTATGTGTGTATGTATGTATGTATGTATGTATTCCTGTATGTGTCTGTGTATTTAACTATGTATGTATTTATGTGTGTATGGATTGTGTATTGTGTATGTGTGTGTATGTATCCACAGATGCTGAATAGTAAATAAGTGGTGACTTGAATGTATATTAACTTATACAGGGTATGACAGAAGTTACTCCGAAATTTTCGGGCGCCGTATTTTCGTAACCACTGTACACATTTAAGAAATCTGAACACTCTAATGAAGGTTAACTCAAAAAAATTGACAGTAAGTTTCCACATGCGTTCCTACAAACATACGTGAACCTGGGCAGGAGGGCGTAGGCTGGTCCCGCTTAATCATAACTTATCCAGACATTTGTTATTACAGTATGTACACATACATTCAGTTCGCAGTGTACAAAAACATCATATAGACGACGACAGAACCTACACAGTCATACCTTATAAAAATTAGCAAACACGCCCCGTATTCACAATGCATAATAAATAAATATTACACACAAAGGCTGACAAAACTTGAAGCCTTTAGAGATACTAAAACTCAGTTTTAACGCGCTGTCAACCACGCATGCGTGGGGGCTCGGAACTCCTGCTTACAATTCGAATTGGCTAAGACAAAGAGGTTTTGTAAGCACAAAATTAGGTTGTGTTAAAGAATGAAGACCGTTGTCCCTCGTTACGTTTCAGGACAGCAATAAGTCTTCTTAATCCCTTTAAATTACGATAGTAACCATATCGCTATTTGCGACAAGAGTGTCACAACTCAAAATTTGGTATTTTTGTGTTGTTGGTATAGAAAGAAACGTTTGCAGATGCACTTTTAACAGGTATAGTTTCATAACGCAGTTTCCAAAACTCGCCGCTGGAGAGCAGTTGTGTCGTCGTTGCACTCATAGAAAATTATAGCATTTCAAAACCTTTAAACGTTTCTCTTGAAAAATCACAAATTTTGAGTTGTGACACTGTTGTGGCAAATGAGCGATATGTAACAAGTGCTGTTACATGTAAGAACTCCTCGCGCTGTCCCAACACTTTATGTTTATGTCTTTCGTACATTTTCGCAATAAACAGGCATGATTTCGCTATGTAGTATTGACCGAATTGTCTTCACAATGGAAATTGTATTTATAATAAGCCACTACATGTAATAACACTTTTAATTATTGTATAGAAGACCACGTGAACCGAAAAAGTACGTGTGTCTGCAAAGAAGCAAATTGGGAATATTTCCTGAACTGCGTAACTAGTAGTCTGAACACCGATTTGCTAGCCACAGCCAACGAAGCTGATAAAGCAGTTGCCAGTGTGCCGACGTGCTGCGTCAAGCTGTTAGATAACAAGACAGGCAGTGTACGTATATCGTAACGCTGAGACGCGTTCTTGCAACCATTGTTGTAGTGGAAAATCTATAACTGTTACATATTGTGAGTGTGTGTTTGTAGACTTAGATATCCAGCATTCAATGCGCATGCGCCATATTGTCATATGTGGCCTGCCCGGTGCTAAATATTTTTTCCACATCTTTTAAACTGTAAGATTTCGGGGGAAAAAAGTTATGGAAATCAAAATGTGTGCTTTGATTTCCTCTACAAGTTTTGTCTGAAAAAATTCTCATTCTAAGGAGAAATGGGCGAGATATGATCAAAAAAGTATATTGGACTACGTGTAAAGTGCCCGTTATGCTTTACCGTTTATAATGTAGCTTGAATTTTCGTGACATATTTTCGAGAAGTCCTCAAATATCAAGTTTCATGAAAACCCTTCCTGTGGGAGCTGATTTTTTCCATGCGGAATGAAGGACGGTAGGTAATAAACGCGCCTAAATCGCTACCACGAGGAATTGGAAGTCTTAGATCTTGACATATAGCATCCTCGACTCAACTTCCAGTTCAAGAACATAATAAACTGTACGCCTTACGGCAAAGGACACGTAACGCCACCTTGAGCCCACGCATAATTGTTCTAAAAGCATAAATAGACGCATCCATAAACAGTCAACTTTATAACAATTGGCGTAAAATTGTCCAAGGCCTAGATTGCAGAAACAAGACCTCATGTCAGTACAATACCTGAAGTAACGCACGGATACGACCTAGGCATTTTTTTTCAAAGTGGCATACACTTCCGCTGTGTGGAAGTTAATGTAGTTTCATATACACCAGTACAGCCTTCCCTGCGCCTGTTTTTAAAAAATTCGCTGATGCCTAACAGCCCTCCTGCAGATTTTTTTTAAACCTAATTTTGGCGAAATCGGTCAATCGACGTAGACAATGCGGACACAAGTACATTTACGCGCCTAACTAAGTTATGACTTTCAACGCGCCGATTTTTCACGAAAATCACAAATGCCCACAATCGTTACGTGTAGATTTGTTGTGTGGAATTTTATTTGAATAGGACGGACATGTAGAAAACACGGACAAAATGTCATTAGCGCCCTGCAATAAAGTTTATTATTTTAGGTTCTGTGACCGTGCATCATGGAACGTAGGTTGAAAAGAGATAAACCAATATGATGCAACTAATCGGATTTTTTAAATCAAACTTCTATCTCAACATGTTTCGGGCATCATTATGCCCATCATCAGAAGCACAAGACAGTGTATTACTGCATTTGGTGTTCTGCACTGGTTTTGCTGGCTGTGGTTGTGTGGAGCTGGGTCGTAAGCTGTGCGCACTGTGTGAAGGTTACTGTTCGACTGTTCGAGATAGAAGTTTGATAATAAACATGGGATTAGTTGCATCTTCGTTTATCTCTCTTCACCCAAAGTTTGTTATCTGTTTTGACGAAGCTTTTCAGCTCAGCGGCGTTAAGTTCAGATCTTTTGTTCCGAATGTTATCCACATAGGACTATAAATATGGAAAGCGCGCATAGAAACGCATTGATTGCCATAATTAAAGTATGACAGCCTATTTTCGTGAAACTGTCAATTACTCGACAGATTTCTGTAGAGAACTCCTGTTCCAAATTTCACGAAAATCCGACAAACATTTGATGTTTGCCATCCGGAAGTGTTTAACACATATATAAATATACAATGATGTATCAGTCAAACACAACAACACTTTTTATGTTTATTATTATATTAGGGAAACATGTTTCGATTCCTACAGGATCATCTTCAGGCCCTTCTAAGATACAGATCCTTACTTAGCAATGTTTAAAATGCGCTGTGGGATATAAGCGTTTGGGATTCCACAGCGCATTTTAAACATTGCTAAGTAAGGATCTGTATCTTAGAAGGGCCTGAAGATGATTCTGTAAGAATCGAAACATGTTGCCCTAATACAATAATAAACATAATAAAGTTTTGT
>Ga0123353_10017499_pt1 | contig 10541 bp, 5 predicted proteins | sample TergutLab28metaG_3_FD_92763 | JGI IMG/M metagenome (GOLD analysis project Ga0123353, IMG submission 92763) | Labiotermes labralis P3 segment gut microbial communities from Petit-Saut dam, French Guiana - Lab288 P3 | ecosystem: Host-associated > Arthropoda: Insects > Digestive system > Gut ... | reverse complement strand
CTGGTTTGCAGCTAGTCAAGAAATTCCCCGCATTTCACGGAACCCGAAGGTTCATTACCGCACTCACAAGTGTCCGCCACCTGTCCCTATCCTGGGCCAGCCCAATCCAGTCCATATACCCACGTCCCACCTCCTGGAGATCCATCCTAATATTATCCACACATCTACGCCTAGGTCTCCCCAGTGGCTCTTTCCCTTCGGTTTCAAAACCTTGCAGTAGTTATCATTTATATGTACCAACATACGCGCACAATAAATTTATAGGGTATTCTTAAACGTAAACCCTCCTGCTTGTTTCACCGAAAAATCACCATCCCCATGGAGACATCAGGTCAAAGGAATATAGTATTACATAGATTATATTTATTATAAAATTTGTTTTTTATTGTATTATATGTAATATTAAATTTTCAGCAGTAATATTTGCAGTTTTTGCATGTGAATACAAAGAGTTAGCACTGATTGTTAAATGATGTTAATTATATGGATAAATTATGTTTTAGTTCTTGCTACGCTTTGTTTGGCAGTTGCTTGTGTTGTACGCTATTTCAAAGTGTCGTTTGATACTAAGGTTCCACAAACATCGAACTCTGAGCAAAGGAAACCCAACACTTTACCAGCACATCATTCAAACCATGCTTCATCGTCCACCGGTCCTGCAATTCTCCTTTGCTCTCTGCTCTCAGTTGACTGCTATATTTTGCACATCAAAAAAGACTAGACGTCCATAACATGTTGTACACTTCGTTAACTTGTCATCAGGTCGAATTAAAACACAACAGAATATGCATTCATTCTAAACTCTCAACACCGCTCCACCACTAGAGGACTGTTATGGAGGTGTGAGTGTTTAACTTGATTTCCACACACAGCCTTGAGCTGATTTAGTTTGATAAGTTTGTTGTAGCAGTGCTGAAACAATGGGACAACAAATCATATGACAGCATGAAACTACATGCTTGGAATGCTTAAAGTTTTGCATTACAAGTTACCACTTTCGTACAAGTCTTTGTTTTTCTTGTAATATGCGAAAAATAAAGGAGATAATCTGTTTTTACGCTGTGTTGTGTAAGTGCTGGGTGCAGTGTGATTTTGTATGCTTTGTCGTCGATGCCGACCGTACGAAACTTTCAGTGCGTCATTCTTTACCTTCTGTCACTCTCCCAGACTCTTTGTATCTTGTGTCGTTCTGTGCTACATGTATTCTTACAATAAAAATCAACACACGAGGAGAGTTACGGTTGCCAAGTTTCCTTTCGATGACTTACATTTGTCGGAATGAGTATTTTTAGTGTTTTCAGGCTGTTTATGTTTGATGAAATTCATTGCAAGGAATTTAAGTCGGTTACAGATGTGATCTTTGGTGCCAGCAATAGCACGGGTACCGGTGGTTTTATGTCCCGTGGAATAAAAAAGCCGAGTTAAGGATTTAGATCGAAAGTAAAGGCAGGCGTGTTATATTACTTGTCTTATCACATGCTTCATAGCCATATCTTCATAGCAAATGCACCGACAGATAAAGTCTGATTCCAGCGTATTGTGCGTTTAGTGAGGACTTCTGTGTGTGTGTTCCACTTGACGTGATGGGTAAGACTGGCGATTCGTGATCTGGAGAGATATGGCGGTCAGGTTATGAAGAATGACTTCCTTTTACGTCCTTTCCCCCAACTCTAAGAAATTAAGAGCCAATCATCCAACATTGTCCATGGTAGCAATAATAACAATAAGTATTAAATAATAATAATAATAATAAATGAAAATGTACATATCGTACACAGCTTTTTCATTATCTGCTGAAGAGAGAAATTTAAAATTCTCCCCTGATCTATTTTGGTCAATTAAAATAAACTTCCTCTGTCCTATTGTCTTCGTAAACCTTCTTTAGTTTAGACTGGGGGGGGGGGAAAGCCGGCCCTTTTTTCATTAAAAGTTTCTCCCCTACACTTCTTGGGAAATGCATCTCATAACAAGTCCCGAATCACATTTTTATCAACCTTGCTCAGATCCATTCTTCAGAAGAGGGGTTATTAGGGAATAAAATAATTTAGAATTAGTTTTCTACTGCGCACCGTTACAGCTTTGTAAAACGGTACAGTACACAATAATACTCACTTTGTTCTTCAGCGATAATGTGGAAGAGACCCGAGATTGTACGGTATTTTCGTGGCAAAATCCCTGCCCTCAAATTCCAACTTGTTAAGGGCCGGAGTATTTCAATATGTTAAATACGAATTCTAGAGAAAATGAAAGTAGCAGTGCGTGACAGTACTGTCTTCCAGATCGAACGGCACTTGCGCTGCAATATAAAGGTCCTGCTGGGAAAAGAGCCACATACTTAGAATAATACGGGCATCTAATACTGAGTAATGTTCCCATTTCCCTATAATTTTGTAAAGAAATGCTATTGCGTGTTAATGGAGATTGACTTCCAAGTATTATGAAAACTTTTATCTTTTTATTGTTTGCTAGAAAATCAGCAACGCATCAACCAGACACAATAAGTGAGAAAGAAATATAACTATAAACAAATATATCCTTTATAATACGAATGCAGTGCCTGGAAGTCTCCGTCGCGTGATCGCCGAGGAACTAAGTCTTCTGGGTTGCGCCTTGTGGTTGGGTTATTTCTTCCCGAGGTTTCGAAGACACTTTCCGCCTTCATTTTCAGGGTTATAAGTGAATTCACAGATTCAGTAACCCTATGAACGGTCCTGCAGAACAATGAGTAATACTATCGCGGAGAAGATACATATAATTAAGAACTGCAAATTATATTTGAAACATTTGTAATGTGGCGAGTCTTTATCGAAATGTAAGGAAATACAGGGTGGGCCACGAAAAAGTAGCCCGCCTTCCGTTTTGCACGTGTCCTTGTGATATTCTCTCTGGCGTTAGTATGTATATTGCGTAGCGTGTTTGAACAGTTCGTCAATAGGCGTGCTGTCGCCATGATGATGTACACCCGACGTAACATAGTGATTTTGATGGCTGCATCTGCGTGGCTGATGTTGTCCTTCAGTTCCTTTATCGTCTGCGGATTTGATTCGTATACCGCCGCCCCACCCACCCACCCACCCGTGGGGAGGGGGAGAAATTTTCTTTGGGGACACACGAAAAGTATGGTATACGAATCAAATCCGCACACGATACGGAACTGAAGGACAACATCAGCCACGCAGTTGCAGCCATCAAAATCACTATGTTACATCGGGTATACCTCAACATGATTAGACGGGCGCAGCTGTGTACTGATGCAGAAGGCAACCACTTGCAACATCTTCTGTGATGGTATATTCTTTCAGGATTTGGCTATGGCTACTGTATTAATTTCTGTATTTACGCTACGCAACGGACCCGGGCTACTTTTTCGTGGCCCACTCTGTATAGTTGTTGAATATGTGCAGTATTATGCCTATAGACCTACTTTTAGAACGATTAATACTGGAGCAACCAGTTTTTGGCTGCAATAAATGAACAAGGATGTCACTAACGTGTCGTATGCAAGGTCGATAAAACCCCTTTACAGAAAATGGTGAAGCAGCTTACACCTTTTCGTAGTCATGTTGTGTGATATTACGTTTACAGAACCTCATAGGGCAAAATGTGATGTTGAGAAACGGATAAAATCAAGCTTCATTTGTAGCATTTGCGTACCAAACAGTAAGGACCAAGTAAGTGATTTTTGTTGGAAAACTTTAGCGGAAGACAGTATATGGGAGACCCTATCGCATATTGTAGGATAATATTAAAATAGATACGTATTGGATAAATACGTTGTAAAAGGACGAGTGGGTTGGACTGACTGAGGATAGCGGGGTCGTTTGGTTTGCTTGCAAGAACGAGAAGATAAGCTGCAACAATTTGAGCTACAGTGTAGCGCCTAAGTAGAGATGTGCGTAACGCCGAAAATGTTGCACTTTACTGATTTATTGTGGCTTATTAAAGAGCGAACCAAAGTGATCCTGCGGTGTGATAAGCATTAAGGGCCAAAATTGTTACATCAAATCCAGAAGCAGCAAGGAACACAGCTGGCCTAGTTTTGACTGTGATGGCACCACTGCGATCAATACAGCAGAACAGCGACAGTGTTGCCACACAAACAAGAAGGCTGATAACAACATGAGGCAGCTCGCACGATGAAAGTAAACTGATACTGTGTGTATGTATTGACAAAGCAATCCGTCATGACTTTTGCACTGTGCAAGGTCAAGCCCGATTGTGCCCTAGGACGTGAGTGTGGGTCGGTCTGAATCTAGTGTGGGCCGACAAAGGTAATCCATCGTCCATCGTGAGCATTAGGGCGAGTGTTCACGGCGTGTTGGTGAAAATTGTGTTGCGCAGAAGCCCAAATGGGTTACGCGAACTTGACCGCGTATGGACCGCCCCCCCCCCCCTCTAATCGCTTAAAATACTTACCTTTTTGGACGTGAAACATTCATAATGCTGCTTGGGTAGCTTGATGCTGCCAGCTTCCGCGGTGTTTGAGTGAGTAATCGCCCGAGTTTATCCGCGCGTATTTAAATTCGTCAGGTCGGCAATTCCCCCCACTCATGTTTAACCACTTTCAACAGTGTTGTCCGAACACCGTTGTTGTAGGGGCAACTGGGTTTGTAAACAGTGCACGGTGTTGGCAGTTGAGGGTGTCGTACAGTTTGATGCAGGTGGCGATAGGTGGCTCATATTGCAGGTGTTTACGACAAGGGATGTTTTGATGTCTATTGTTTGACATGCATGTTTGTTTTGCGTCGGTGATGACCTGGCAGGGTAATGCGCAACAGTTTCCAACAGCGTTCCGCCCTGACGCGAGTGATTTGGCAGAGTGACACAACGGGTTTTGAAAGCAATAGTAATACAGTGAAACATCGAATTGTATTTCATTCAAGTGTCTGTTAGGTTGCGGTAAAATGTATTGCAGCTTTTAGACGCAGTACTGACACCCCGAGGTTAACTGACTTAGTCCCAAGAACAGACGGTACTACTTTTGCTGCTACTACTACTACTACTACTGATAATAATAATAATAATAATAATAACAGTTTTTCGTAGGCCTCTTCTGCCTACTCGGTGTAGATGTAGAGGGTTATTGTTGCGCCTGATTTCGCTCATTCACGCACAAACTCAGTAGGACTCCTTTGAACAGGTGATCAGCCCGTAACAGAGACAGACCTCCAGCTGACAACACAACATTAAAAAAAGACCGATATCCATGCCCCCGGCGGTATTCGAAACCAATCCCAGCAAGTGACTAGCCGCAGACCAACGCCTTGGCGCGGCCACTGGGCCCTGATACTACTACTGCTACTACTACTACCGCCACCACCAGAACTACTACCACTACTGTTTCTCCTCCTCCTCCTACTACTACTACTACTACTACTACTACTACTATTACTGCCACCACCAAAAAAATAATAATAATTTGTTGTTCGCTCCACGGACCACTTAAATAAAGATCGAGGGCTACGTGATGCCACCTCTGTTGTAAGAAATGCCGTAGCACAAGCAATCTCGAGTTAGTGACAAAAAATGAATTTCAGAACTTTCCGGGCTTTCCAGGCTACCGTATACACTGCTTGTCCAGAAGATACTACTGTCATCACCAGTTAATCAAATAATTTTCTTCTAGTGGTGTCGTGGTTAATTGTAGAGTCTTTTGGATGTTTAAATATGCTTTACTCGTAGTTGATTGCCCCCAAAAACCACGGCGTATGGCATAATGGCGATGGAATAAACTACACTAGTTTTAAATGCGTTTGATTTCACAAATCATGACTCATTCGTTATAGTGACTAGTTTTTGGACTGGACGACTGAGAAATTGGTGTTCAGTTGCTGGCAGTGGCAAAGTGTCTAGTGTCTCCTATGCAGGAGGTAAGTGGGGGTACTGTGCCCGGGACATGAAGCTGACGACGGACGCATCTCCTTCGAGTTCTGCCGTGTCCTGGCTCAAAGGCATACCTTAGCGTACTCCTTTTGTGATATATCACTTGGGCACACGATTTCAACTATATCGAGTATTCGTTTTCATGTTTTCATTTAATGTCCCAGCTAAATGCACCTACATTACATGATGTAAATGCGACATGTTTCGGCATAACAATGCCATCTTCAGGGAGTACATACCAATCTTAAAACCACTTATTACAAACTGAATTACACGAATGAATTTTATAACGTTCTACACATTTTGCTGCTAATACTAGTTAGTATATGGATAAAGTACGTATTAAAATATGTGAATTTTCTAACTTTTGTCGACATTATGTATAAGTCCTATTATTTCACATTTAAGTTTAAATATTTTAAATATATAACATATAATCAAAATTTTATTTATTCACCAACTGATGCACTAGTGAGTTGTCTTAAAAACAATATTAAAATTTACATTAAAACAGCTCCGACATGTTTCGGTATTACAGTTACACCATCGTCTGGGAGCGCATTAATTTGTGCTTACTAAAGTTACAGTTATTAAAATAGTCCATTAAAATACATCGATGTGTGGTTAACATGGTGGTGGTGTGGCTGCATATATTAGGTCCTTATTGGTGTATGTATGGTGCACTGTTCGGCAGTAGACAGTCTACTGCCGAACAGTGCAACATACCACCGTATCAACCACACACCGGTGTATTTTAATGGACTATTTTAACAACTGTAACTTTACAAAGCGCAAATTAATGCGCTCCGTTATTATGGTGTAACTGTAACACTGAAACATGTCGGAACTGTTTCAATGTAAATTTTAATATTGTTTTTAAGACAACTCACTAGTGCATCAGTTGATGAATAAATAAAACTTTGTTAATATCAAGATGCATGGTACGAATGTGATATATATAAAACTTATAGTTAGAGAAGAGCCTCTTGGGTTTGGCAGTATATATTCAAACATTTAATGTAGTCCTCGAGCCAATACGAACTGTGTCCCTGTATGACGAGGTGTGTGTTGTGTGCAGAAGGTAGCTGAGTGCTGTTATCAGTGGTTTTAAGGTTGGTGTTTCCTGAAGATGGCATCGTTATGCCGAAAAATGTCGGATTGAAGTGGCCATTACGTCATGTATTGTAGGTGCATTTAATTGGTGTGTTAAATGAAAATACTGAGTCAGAGTGCAGGGAGTAAATAATTTGAAAGATAATTCTCGTGTTCTATTTCTAATGGGGGGAGGGTCGAAGGGAGGAAGGGTAGGATTTTAACGGTGTTTGTACCCCTAAATGTATGCAGATGGTTAAGATATTTGCTTTGGAGCCCACATGGGTACAGTGGCATAGTTTATCATGTTGTTAAGTCATAGGCCTATGGAAATCGTGCAGAACCTCCTGTGGTTTCTCTGTACGTTGGGAAATGCAGGTACTGTCGTACAGCAAAGGATTTCCTGTCCTGTTTTGCACAGTGATGCGTTGTACCTGGTTGAATGTTACGCCGTTCTAGCAAAAGTATGCACTCCTTTCACAGATTTTACCTGCAGAACCTTCCTAGAATGTAACCATTGAAGTTAAACTGAAAACCATTTTGTACGATGCTCATATCAACGTATAAAATGTCTTAATTGAATACTTTTCAATTTCGCTTGAAAGTTCGTAACATTCTGATGTTGCACCAAAGGTTTATTTCATCGTTAGAAAGTGAGCTGATTACAGCGATTTGGACAGACTGTGCTACGTATTGCAGCGGCTTAATATCAAATAGGAACGCAAAAAAATATTGTACTTGCCTCTTAATCTAGCCGATTAGCACACGGGCTTGTTTAAAATTGAGCCATAGTGCTGAGATACGGAGATGGAAGGCCGGTTTTTAGGAACGATGGAGACGATTGAAGGCTCCTCGGGCTTAAAAAGTCAGTGTTACTGGATTAGTTGGAAGATTCCGCATCATAGTTAGGTCGGTGTCTAGAGCAGGAGGGCTGTGGGAACGTTGGATTTATTTAACTTGCGTTACTTGGTGTGTGGGCTGAAGGTCGATTACAAGACCAGCACCCAACAGTACTGATATCGGAGTAATGGAAATGAACTGTTTTATTGCATACAGTTAGTTGTAATCTTCTCAACCGACTGAAAACTTGATGCACAACCGCCTCAAAATCGTACTGATTTTTGAATCGCCTAATGTTTGTGTAGTCCTACATTTCAGACACTGCCGTTCCAAATTCTGACACTCTCAAATGTGCACATAATGGAAAAAAGTGATCATAAATGACTGAAGAATTGTACTCTGTTGTAAGTACACAGGGACATAGTCATCATAGATGTCTTTCCTATGCATTGAAATTTATTCTGACTAAAAATTCGGACATTGCTTCTTTCCTGTGACGAAATTTGGTTCTTGTGGACTCAGGTGCTTATATTTTTTGGGTCCCTAACATGTAACAAACGTATTGTCACGTACCAATGATGTACATTACTTTTGACCTTAATAAATATTTAAGTGATTCGACACTAGACAGGAGTGAATAGTCGGCTTCACACACCGGGTATGTTACCCCAGGGGAAAAGAGCCTCCCACTGCCAATTGAACAGGAAGCTGGTCGACCCGTGGAGCGTGTCTGGACTCTGCGAGGTTTGTTGAGTAGAGAAACGACTCTTGATTGTACAGGGAATCGTGTAGTTAAATGTCAGTAAAATAAAGAATAAGTCATTTCAAGGCATAAATTGTTACTAGACCGTGGGGCCCCGGATGTCGTCCCAGTCCGTGGTGAAACCGACTGCACCGACGACAGCTTTGCTGTGAGAGATCTGTGGTTCTCGAAGCGCTGTTGCTGAAGAGCCAAGTCTTCCGTTATACGAAGTCGTGTTGTTTGTTAAAACATCTTCCGTTGTTTCTGAGAAGCATGGTACTTCCATCTTCAGGGTCTGTGCAGTTTAAGGGGAGTAAGGTATATACTATGGGCCGTGATAGCGAATCTTTACGGGCTGGACTGTCCGGGGATCGAATCCCGGTGGGGGAGAGATTTTCCGAACGTGTTCAGCTAGGCTCTGGGATCTACCCAACCTCTTGACAATGGGTACTGGGTCTCTTTCCCAGGAATAAAGCCGCCGGGGCGTTACCTTGACCACCCACCCCCACCTAGCTCCGAGGTTAAAGAGAGTGTAGAGCTATACTTCTCTCTTTCATGGCCTTCATACCCTGTTCTAGGGTGAACTTTACATTTATAGTTCATAGAACCTGTGTATGAGAGTGACATTCTCCTCCGAAGAAAGTGTTACTTTTTACCAGTCGACGCTCGATGTGTGCCAGTGTTCAGTTTAGACCCAGTGGTTCTCTGATACGTACTGCTGTGATAACTGTAGTTAGAAGACAGAATACACAAGTCTTGCGAAGTTAACATTTGTTGAAGATCCAAGTCTTCTGGAATGTTACACCGTGTCGACTGATAAATCCCTACCAGAGTTTCGAAGGTACTATGATCTTTCGAAACTTCACCCCATGACATGCCTGTGCAGGCGCAGATGGGAGGCAGAGGTGTAGCTCCTGCCCATGCAGAACCCGACACTGGAGGGAGGTCGGTGGTCATAACCACGCCTCGGCCGCTTTACCTTTGGGAAGGACCTGTTACTCATAGTACAGAAGGCTTGATGGGCCTAGGGGTCGGTCTGGAAGGCTCGGGATATTTCGCCCCACCGGGATTCGATGGCCGGACCGTCCAGCCCATAGCGAGTCGCTAACCGACTACGCATTCCCGACCGCTCCTGTTCATTCGTTTATGTATTTATGTTATGAAGCCAGCACATTCGAAATTATTACCACTACATCCGCATTGTGCTCCTAGCAGCTGACACTGAAACACGCTACAGAATGCATGGTACTGTCACCAAATTGCAGCGTCTGTCGTCGGTTTGGAAACGTAGGCGTAACGTCGGCTTTGTTTAATCATCTAACAACTGCAGGACTTGATGAAAAGGTGTGTTGAATATAAACCGCTATTCATTTGTCCTGTACAGATTTCGTCCAAAACATTTTTGGCTCCGATCACTACGTATTTACCCGAGTTATGTTAAAGATGTGCGCAGACACGCATGTAGGTCCTCGTGTGAAGCGTCCCTTATTTTTGATAGAGTTCAGAAGTTAAAATGGCTCCAAAATTTTTCCGTAAAATTCTCCAGTTTCAGATTTCATGAAAACTGTTTGGCGCTTTCGGTTTGCTTGCCTACAGACAGACAGAGGGAACTTTAACAGGCGCTGTGCACTAGCATACCTGAGAAGTCTGACGCCCAAGCACAAAATGATCAGAAACGAAAACAGTCAGCACGTAAGTAAACAACTACAGCAGAATGATCATACATACACAAGAAGCCTTTAAACCACACCGAAATCGCCGAGAGTCTCTTCGTAGTCCTACTTCTGGAAGTAGGAATCTCAATGTCTTTTAGTATTATCGTTTGTTATAGCAGATTGGCGTATTCCAAAATCAGTAGTGCAGCTTGACGCTTTCGCGTCTGTGTGGAACGCCAGTTCAAATGGTCAGTCCGCCCGGCCAACCATTCACCAGATTGGTTTGTTTGTACGTATTTGTATGGGCGCGATGGTGATGGTTCTGCATG
>Ga0123353_10017498_pt1 | contig 10541 bp, 9 predicted proteins | sample TergutLab28metaG_3_FD_92763 | JGI IMG/M metagenome (GOLD analysis project Ga0123353, IMG submission 92763) | Labiotermes labralis P3 segment gut microbial communities from Petit-Saut dam, French Guiana - Lab288 P3 | ecosystem: Host-associated > Arthropoda: Insects > Digestive system > Gut ... | reverse complement strand
TTTGTAGCACAGCACCTTAACCACTGTTCTACCATGGTCCCCTATGCGAGTGGTGTGGGTAGCCAGTAGTCTTGCACTCTACCTCGGAACATGGTGTATCCAGCATTACTACCGCTGATGCGCACACCTCGGCTGCCAGTAGTCGACTGAAATGACCCCCCCCCCCGTCAATTTAAATGGACTCGTCCGTTTCACTGAAAGACCAAATCTGGTTTCTGCGCATGTGCCATCATGTTTCAAATGTGCTCTACCTCCTGTTACTCACCCATGCTGTAAAATCTTTTCACAATGATGCCATATTTGTTTGACTATGACAAAATTATGTTTTCGGTTCAGTAAGCTTGCTGAAGTTGCTAGAAAGACAATCTGGCTTTCAGGTCACAATGACCAATAAGAATATTCTCAAATATAGTTTTATTGTACGGTATCAGGTAATTGAATGCATTAAAATTTTTATTTTAAAATCTCATGGTAAGAAATCAGCTGGGAGATTTGGTCAAATATTAGGGAATGATGTTAAAATGCTTCTTAGAAAGAAAGCAAAAGACACACAATGGAATAAACCTTGGAATCTTTAAAAGACAAGGAAAAAAGGGATGGTTTTGACCAAGGAAGTAACTGTGAACTGCTGAAGAAACAGCTTGGTGTTTGGCATCCTAATATCTGTACTGATAAATAGTACTTACACATTGTCAAACACAACCTTTATTAACAAACAATACTAATGAATGTTGTGTTTTATTAGTACCAATAAGGGTTGTGTTCCACAGTAAGGATGTACTATTAGTCAACACTCAATAACGCATGCACCAAGCAGATCATTCACTCACTCTGTGATGTAACATGCTATGCAAATATGCCAGTACTTACTTCATACACATGTCCCACCACCTTTGTCCATCCTCCAGATCTCCATGTGCATCAAGGTTTAGTTTCTGTGGTGGACAAGTAAAATCTTTCAGACAACGACAAATCCAGTACCTCTGTCCAAGGACAGTAAATGGGTTTGGGATGAACAATAAACCTGCAGAAAAGTAACAGCAGAGCAGGGTTAGACAGATCACAAGCTGCACATATTAAAATATGCCACAGACAATATTAAAAATGAGGTAAACGTCAAATGATTGCATACAACAAATAACATCACACACATTTTAAATTGTTTAAAACAATGGTTGGATACTTTCTGAAGTGATAAAATAACTGATTTATTATTTGATACCCAAATTGTTCTCCTGTGTTCTGGAAGACAACAAAATCCCATCTTTATCTTAAAAAACTCGACAAACTCTAGTAATTATACCAGGCCTATTGGTCAGTTCATACACTCGCCATTCATGGACTGGCTTCAAACCCAACTGTCTGTCTCGTAACACACCGTCACAGGTTGGGCTTATTCTTCTAATAGGTACCTATATTTAAAAAAAAGAAAGTAAACGATTTTAATTCACTCTCAAACAGTGTGCACTATATCAAAACAGACAACTCCGTCACTTACTGTATTACTGGACAAATCTTGGCTGAAGTCGATAACTTCTGACAGATCCGGTGGAGGACGTCTTCTTTTATAAAGTTTAAAGTCATGTTTAAACATCTCCAATCTTAAGCTTACGACAACCAATGCTATTCTACATAACCTTAATCACACAGACACGATACCAAAACATCGCAGTTCCTTTTTTTATCCAGAAATATTCGCCCGGTAGATTCACTTTTTGACAGCATGTTATAATACTTCCTTACGTTAACCCAAAGTTCATAAATGTTAACCTTTCTCTAACATTTCTTCCCTAACACCTCCACATGGCGCCCACAAACGATAACGTGATAATTCGTTTACATCTGTGCCCATAACCACGGCCACAGATCATCTATGACGTGGTAATCTGTGATAAGTCTTACCACTGATTTAAGGTTACACCTTCAATGTGTCTAGTTTCTCTGTAGTATAGCACGGTTCATCCCTCATGTACTGTACAGGCCCTTCAAGAGTACCACGGAATATATACAAATGTAGATCTCCCATGTCGTGGTGACACAAATGGCTTAATACTGGATCCGTGCATCGGGGTAACCGATATAACACTTTCACCGATAGAAGACAAAGTCTTGGTTACCCAGCTGCATTCAAGAAACCACAATCATTTAACGATACACGTTAACGTTTCACAGTAATGACAAAAAATTAAGCTTTGAAGCTAAAAATAAAAGTTTACTGCAGGAATATTAGACTTGAGTTTGTATTTTATTTAATATATAACCTGTTAGAATTAGCATGATGCTTGGTACAGCAAGACAGAGAAAACTGAAAGGAAAGTTCAGGCGTCGAATTATACGTCGCCAAACAATCTATACTGTCAATGACAGGCTTTCAGATTTCCTTTTGGTAACATCGACTGTTTTACATTCATTTTTAAATGTCTGATATACTATTATTTATAAAACGAAATATTATACAATGAATGAATTAATTTATTGCATCATGGTGTACCCCTCACCCAGTATTGTTCAAGTCATAAAATCGAAAGGAATGTTATGGGTGGGGCATGCAGCACGTATGGGGTAAAGGAGAGGCGTATACAGGGTTTTGGTGGGAAACCTGATGGGAAGAGACCACTTGGAAAACCGAGGCGTAGGTAGGAGGATAATATTAAGATAACTCTTCAGGAAGTGGGATGAGAGGCATGAAATCGAATGATCTGGCACAAGACAGGGGCAGGGGGCGGGCACTTGTCAATGCGATAACGAACTTTAGGGTCCATAAAATACGATTATTTCTTGACTAGCTGAGAACCTGTTAGCTTCTCATGAAGGACTCTGCTCCATGCAGTAAATAAATAAGGCGCACTCTAAGTTCTACATTGGCTATGATGGTATTCTTTTATATTATAAATAAACCTTGCAGATCTAAACATTTTCCACCCAAATGTTCCCAAAAGGATTATTTCAACTGCATATAAAGTTTAAATACGTACATATGCGAATGTGGAGGGAAACCCATAAATACAGTCCGAACAAACTTTGACTTACGTCTGTAGAAACACACAAAATTGCTCGTGTTTTGTTGGATTGTTATATGCTTATAACCCGTTTTACGGCACACAGTTAAACCAGGAAGGAGATTGCCGCCAAAAGCCCGAATATGAGCGAAACGGAGCGATAGTTGCCGAATGGGGAAAACGTGAAGTCAGCTGACTGATCTCGTGCGTGTAAAAGCGAAAATGTCGGGGAAAGATAGAATAGCGATTTTTCCTTCAAGAGGGTATTTAAGCTTTATTTCTGTGTTGTTTTTTAATTGTAGTTTCTCACGTTGCCATGCGAACACTTATTATAAGGCACAAATATGGTTTGTACACAATTCCAACTTGTGGGTTTATCTTCCCAGCTCGTTGAACGCTACTTTAAATTAGTGTTTGTGTGTATTATGCATTTGTTCCCTAGAATAATTCTGTTTTGTACCAGTATTTATAGATGGCAATGTCTGTGTTACTAGAGCCCAAACGTTGATGAAGGCCAGACTGAAAGGAGCCCAAAAAGGCCACAGTCTTCTCAAAAGGAAAGCAGATGCCTTGCAACTGAGGTTTCGAATGATTCTTGCGAAAATCATTGAGGTGAGATAGATATGGTTTAAAATGCATTAATTCCGTTTTCTTATTACGTCGTATTATGGTTATAAGACGGTATTTGAAGTTGCTCTTACTTGCTGCAGAACCTATAAAATTCCTGCTGAAATCATGCTGTACACGGGGTTTACGAAAGAAATGGAAATATTTGGGATGTTGTTCATTGTGTAGGAATTCAAAGTTTTAACATTTTTCCTGAATCCATGCCTAGACCAGGGAATCCAGTCTTTTGCATTTATGTGGAATAGTGGCAAAAAGTATTTCTCTCCAAAAGCAGAACTGTTTACAGTTTGTGACTTTCACACTTTGAACAGCTGGATCTAGTCCAGCCTGTACTGAATTAGCTGGTTATGGAAAGCTGTTACTGTTCACCATATACCAAGAATGATACAGATTCTTTGATCCTTATGTATATACTTTATTGTATGACCTTCAAGATGCATTGTAACTAAGAGCAGACATACCATTCAGATTTTCCAGTACTGTTGGCATGTATAACAAGTAATCATTCTGTCACAGGTAAGGAAACATTTTAGGTAATGTAGGCAATTTTGAACTCTGTTTAAATGTGTGAAGTGGAATCGAAGGAAACCTGAAATCCTGAACTTTGTCACTAAGATGAAAGCTTGAAGCATAACATCTGTGCTTGTCAGTGGAATAAAACTTCAGAGTCTAGTGAATGTGCAGTAGGTATTTTTGTTCATATTGCTTCTCTATAAAGAAAGTGAAGTTTGACATTATAAAGTTTCAGTCAAAAAAGTCAAACCTTACTCTTTGTGGTATGACGTCGATGTAGTTTTGTTTCCGAGTTCTGATTTTGGTAACACAAGCTTCAAGCTTCGGTATTTCAGTTTCACCTTTGTAATGTGACATATGTGAGGTGAAGCAGCAGTGTTCAAGCATTCTTTTTATTGATATATACTCTGAATTTACTGGCTCTAAAATAAATTATACATAAATATAGAACCTACAACATTTCCACAATAAGTGGAAGTTTAGGTTTCAGTTTTGTGTGTGTAGGATGGTAGTTCAGTAGAATGTAATCCATTGTGTGAAATTTGTTATGAAATTTGAGTTTGCATGTTCCTTGTCTTGCAGTGCATCATGCATTAGTGCCTGATATGTTAATATTATTATGAAATTCTGCATGAGAATTAAACTCCATTTTCATGAACTTCCAAACTGGTTTTAAATCTGGTTTGTGAGCATTAAATTAGGACATTAACACTCTCTTCAACTTTATTTTTTTGTATTATTCATTAATCATCCTGTTGTTTGATGCTATATATTCTGAACAACTGAAAACAGAAATTAGAAAGTAAATAAAATTAGCACATTCTCTGTGTTAGTCTTCCAGGAAGCTTCTCCATTGTGAATGTGACTCGTATTTGTTTCTTTTCACACCCATGCTGCATAAACCCTTGATTCAACTACTTCCTAATTAACCGTGTGTGGTCATGCCTGTGACAGTCAATTGTCCAATTTAATAATAAATGTATTCCTATTATATATATTTGTAGTATTCCAGCATTTACTGCTGTGATGTATAGTTGCTGTTTTTCCAATAGGTAAGGTAAAGCAATCCCTATACATGCCCTGAGGGCTGTAGGAGGTTGAGGCTTCTAGAATTTCTAGGCAGTTTGTACATGAAGCTGGCAAGGTTGTCAGCCCTACACACCGACCGCGTATATACTCATTGATCTTAGAGGCAGAGTTGACCCCAGGTTTTTAGTGCAGCTGAAAGGATTAAGTCACTGAAAAATCCTGGTGACCCCATCGGCAATTGAACCTGCATCCTCCTGGCTTGCAGCTCCGTGCCTCTGTGTACCCAGTTTTTAGAATATCCTTATAGTAGAAGACAGGAAAAGAAACTTCTGGTAATCCAGATGACAATAATAATTAACTCTTTTATAAAAATAAAGTTCCTCTTAATGTAAACTGCAATCATATGCAATTCTGCTAAGTTGCACACAGTGTATCTGCAAGTATACGGTGCTTGAAACACAACTCTACCAAGCCCCGAGCAGTAAACAAAAAATTGATTCATCACATTAGAGTCTCTTTAAAATTAATGATAATAGTAATGTTTCTCACAAATCTATATGATAAATTGGCACAAGATTGCATTGCAGTGAATGTGTTCAATTGATGGCATGTAAAATACAGGTATTATCATTGTAATGGGATGCTGGTGAAGGTAAGATTAAAGTCATCCCTGTGTATGCCGTGAGAGTATATAGGGGGAGTATGAATATTGCTCCACTCGCTCATATTCTTGGCACTAGCTAGATGTAATGAGTTGCTGTCATTTAAAAGTTGGCAAGCTGTCAGCCAGGTTTATATAATTGTTGGTATTTTAAGTGAAACCCACTCAACCCCATCTAGTGCCAAGGTGAAGAATGAGTGGAGCTACACCTCTCTTCTCCTGTATGCCTTTGAGGCATGGACAAGGAAACCTGTTACTTTTGAGTTAAACATAGTCTTTTGTGGTTCTTATAGATGTTTGATGCTGCTGTGAACGTGCCATAGAATGATTATGCAGATGTACTTTTTTTTTATATACAGTGTCTACTAAATGAAACCACTAAATCATTTTTTTTTCAGACGAAGACACTTATGGGAGAAGTGATGAAGGAAGCTGCTTTCTCACTGGCTGAAGCAAAATTTGCAACCGGTGATTTTAATCAGGTCGTCTTACAGAACGTCACGAAGGCACAGATAAAGATCCGAACAAAGAAAGATAATGTGGCTGGTACGTACAGATTTAATGCATGCGATTTATTAAATGAAATTTTGTTGGTATTCATGTTATTTCATATAGGAGCAAACATAATTTGATGGGTTGGCACTTTGACAGTTCGGAGATCTGTGTGGTTTCGTCTGCATGGTGAACTGGCAAGCAGGTTGACTTCATTATATATGTATATATACAGGGTGTCCCAGGAGGAAAGGTCAATATTCTGGGAGGTCAAAGTATCAGTCATTCTAAGCAAAAATGTTTATATGAACATGTATCCTGTTCTGAACGGTTTCCGAGATAGAGCTACTTGAATGTACAACCGCAAAATTGTTGATAAGAAAGAGATATTGTGTGTATGTACTGTTTCTGATAGTGGTATTTATTGTTCAAGTGACAGAGTTGGAACAGTTTATAATGTTCGAAAATTCCACCATCAACATCAATGCACTTTGCAATTCGTGTGAAGGCATGGCGTGTCGTTCGTCTGAGTGCGTCTTGACGTTCCTTTATGCAGGCGATAACATCCAGTATGTTAATGAGTAGTTTGTCTTGTGTATCCACTTTTTTTCTGTACACTTCACTCTTCATCAAACCCCATAAACAAAAATCTAACAGGGTTAAGTCTGGAGATTTTGGTGGCCAGTTATTGGTACTGCCATGACCGATCCACCTGTTAGGCAAAGTGTCATTGAGATGTTGCATCACATGTGGGGTATAATGAGAAGGGGCTCCTTCATGCTGAAAGTACATAGCAATCCATGTAGCCAAAGGAACATCCTCTAATTATTTTGGTAATTCATTTCACAGAAAGTATAGGTAATTTTGTCCTGTCATACGATCGTCTAAAATAACGGGACCAATCAACATGTCATCAATCATACTGTACCACACATTGATAGAAAAACGACGTTGAAAATTTTTTTCCACAGTACCATGTGGATTTTCGTGAGACCATCAATGCGAGTTACGTGTGTTGTTGATTCCGTTGCGGGTGAAAGTGGTTTCATCAGTGAATAGTATTAATGGAAGCAATTGGCGATTAGTATGTAACAAATGACAAAATTCTAGATATATGGCACTGTCCCCTGGTTGTAGATTTTGCACAGGCTGTGGGTGAAATAGGTACAAGCCGACTTCATGCAATGTTCGCTATACACGTGTTCGTGAAACACTGATACGTGCTGAAAGTCTTCGTGTGCTAGTGGTCGGGCTACGCTGTACCGTATCAAGAATGTTTTCCTGTTCCTCCATGTTTTGTTTACGTGCCCATTCAGATGAGCACTGGGAAGCATACCACAGTCACGCAATGTATTGAACACCTTGTAAAACACTCTACGATCCGGAATTCTGCACGTAGGAAACTGTCGATGGTATTCTTCAACAGCAGCAGTGGCACTACCATCACAGAAGCCTTAAACATACATCATATCAGCATATTCGGCATTTGTGAAGATGTGCGGCATTTTTCACAACACTACAACAATGTCACTATCAACAGTCACAACAGCCAGCTGACGCTTCACACAGATTCACACGCTTCAGACAGTGGCACAGAATGGCGGGAGGGAAGGACAATAGTGGGCGCCCAAGACAAGTACAGTCAATTGCCTCTATCTCGGAAACCGTTCAGAATGATTGATGACATGTTGATTGGTCCCATTATTTTAGATGATTGTATGACAGGACAAAATTACCTAGACTTTCTGCAAAATGAATTACCAAAACAAACTAGAGGATGTTCCTTCGGCTGCACGGATTTCTATGTACTTTCAGCATGACGGAGCCCCTCCTCATTATACCCGACATGTGATTCAACATCTCAATGACACTTTCCCTAATAGGTGGATCTGTCATGGCAGAACCATTAACTGGCCACCAAGATCTCCGGACTTAAACCCATTAGATTTTTGTTTATGGGGTTTGATGAAGAGTGAAGTGTACAGAAAAAAGTGGATACACGGTACAAACTGCTCGTTAACATACTGGATGTCATCGCCTGCATAAAGGAACGTCAAGCTGCACTCAGACGAACAACACACCATGTCTTCACAAGAGTTGCAAAGTGCATTGATGTTGACGGTGGAATTTTCAAACAATTACTATAAACTGTACCAACTCTGTCACTTGAACAATAAATACCAGTATTAGAAACAGTACGTACACGTAATATCGCTTTCTTATCAACAATTTTGCGGTTGTACATTCAAATAGCTCTATCTCAGAAACCGTTCGGAATAGGACACATGTTCATATAAACATTTTTGCTTAGAATGACTGATACTGTGACCTCCCAGAATATTGACCTTTCCTCCTGGGACACTCTGTATATATATATATATATATATATATATGTAATTCCTTCTGTCACACTACATGATACTTCATACAGTCTCTGCTATTTGCAGCCCGTTGGTTCATGTCCAAATTTCTGTGTTGAACAGGTAAGAAATGCGTGCTTTTATACTCTAATGTTACCATTCCTGAAATATCCAAGTGACAAATGGTAACTTTTAATAATATGGTAAAATTTCCTTGATCTACAAATTCTGTGCGGTTTCCTCTTGCATTTTCCATGATGGAACATTTTCTGTGCAAAGGAAAATTATTTCAGGTTCAGTATTGTTCAAAACTCTTATTGTGGAACTTTTGCCTTTGGTATGTTGACAGATTTCAAGTTGATTATTGGTTGTGGTGAGGGTAGATCCGTAATGCATAAATCACCAATATCAGATGTGTTGCACATTTTTGTTCTGAATAAGAACAGAAGAAAGAATTTCTTTTTGTAAATTTTGAGGATTTTGAAGTGGTGCAATTGAGGGTTTTTGTTCTGGGATGTCGCACCTTGTCACTGGGTGTTCATTGCCCAGTGTTTCAAGACCATGTAGTGACCTCATCTTCCATAGTCAGGCACTCATTGACGAATACCTTATTAGTAGTGATACAATAAATGACGGAGTTCAGTCATTCTCACTTACATGAGGGTGACTCAAGTGACAACTATGTATTGTGCATGGTATATATGTCCATATGTTGAAAAATTATGAAGCTGTGTCAATACTATCAGCACTAAATTACATGGTAAACATTTTTTAAGGCTTTTGTTTGACTTGCCTACATAGAATGAATACAGTAAAATGTACAGCTGTAGCAATTAAATCACTGCTATCATTGAGGCACCCGGTTCATCAGAAGACTTAGGAAGAGATGGTTTGAACAGATTTCGGATCAGTAGTGCTCTTAGGAATGTCATCTGTATGAGTGCATATAATCTTCACCTCATGGTCCATTAACATTTCCTGCATCTGTACACTTCTTTTTCTTTTTTCTTCTTATTATCAGGTGTTTCTTTGCCTATTTTTGAGAGCTATCAGGATGGAACAGATACGTACGAACTGGCCGGATTGGCTCGTGGTGGGCAGCAACTGACAAAACTGAAAAAGAATTACCAGAGTGCTATAAAACTGTTGGTTGAGTTGGCATCCCTGCAGACATCATTCGTTACACTGGATGAAGTTATAAAGATAACGAACCGAAGAGTGAATGCAATTGAGCATGGTAATGTCTGTCGCCTATTCTTAAGTTTATTTTGGTTATGATGATAGTGATAGTAATGACAGTGACAGTTATGATAGTATAATTGTTGCTGGTGCTAATACTACTATCATGGTAACAGTAGTAATGTTAGTGGTAGTAGTGGCAATAATAGCAGCTGAAGTTTATTTAATTAGTAATTAAATAACAGTGTCCCATTCCAGTCGAGATTAGTATTTTACACGGAATTAACTCCACACATTTGTTGCAGTGCACAGTGTATATCCTGTGCCACTTTGTTGCTGTACATATTGTGTATTGTGGAATGTGAGTACAGGCAGACTGATTGGTGGCGTTTTATTTGATGGTACAGCTTATTCTGGAAGATATGTGGAACAAATTCTGTACATATTTTTCAAGTAGCCAACACATTAACACTGGTTTACATTCTTGGCAACAGCACATCATTACCATAGTTACTGCAGAGGATGATTTGTTGGAATATCTTTTTTTTGGGGGGGGGGGGGGGAAAATTTTCAGTAGGGGGATTTGTGGTTTTTGGGGGGGAGGGTTCCCCCAACCTTTCTTGGGTGGGCCTTTTTCCTTTTTTATGGGGAACCTTTTTTTACTTAATTTCCCTTAAAAGA
>Ga0123353_10017497_pt1 | contig 10541 bp, 5 predicted proteins | sample TergutLab28metaG_3_FD_92763 | JGI IMG/M metagenome (GOLD analysis project Ga0123353, IMG submission 92763) | Labiotermes labralis P3 segment gut microbial communities from Petit-Saut dam, French Guiana - Lab288 P3 | ecosystem: Host-associated > Arthropoda: Insects > Digestive system > Gut ... | reverse complement strand
TGCAGTTTTGATAAAAGAGCCTATGACCGGGTGGGCTTCAGTCGTATTGGAACCTATTACAAAAATTACGTCGGTAGTTTTTAACTCTTCGATAGAGTTTGTCATTGCACCGCTGCCAAACACGTTTGAGAGCGCTGTGACGCTTGTCGCGTGGCATAGCCTGGCGCAGTGGTCGACATTGTTTGTACCGATCGCTGCGCGCGCAAGTTTTTGAACTAGGTAATTTTCCTCATTTGTGATACGCGCGGAAGACATTACGCCAATGCTATCAGCACCGTAACTGTTCTTTATTTCCCCTATTTTATCCCCGATAAGCTGATATGCCTCGTCCCATGAAGCCTCGGTAAGCATGCCGTTTTTCTTGATAAGAGGGGTTTTAAGCCTGTTTTTGTTATTAATAAAATGGTATGCAAACTTACCTTTCACGCAAAGCAAACCGTTGTTTACAGCGCCTTTTACCGGGGACGCACCCACAACTCTACCATCTTTTGCAAGTAGATCCAGTTGGCATCCCACACCGCAATAGGGACAAGTTGTGCGGGTTTTACTAACCTCCCAGGTTCTGAAGTTATCCCCCGAGAACTTTGGCATAAGGGCACCGACCGGGCAATTTGATACACAGTTTCCACAGGAAACACAGCCGGACTCCTCCATATCATTCCCAAACGGAGTATTCACCTCTGTTTCAAAGCCGCGGTTCGATATCGCCAAAACGCTGTTTCCATGGAGGGTCGAACATATCCTGGCACATTTCCCGCAAAGTATGCACTTGCTTTGGTTGAGATAGAAGAATTTATTAGATAAAATATAACCCGGTTCCCTTTTCTTGCCAAGGTGCTTTTTCACATCGACGTGATACTCGTATGAGTAATCCTGAAGCCGGCAGTCTCCGGCTTTTTCACATTGCAGGCATGTGACATCGTGATTAGACAGCATTGTTTCCAGTAGATTTTTCCGCATACTAACAACCGTCGGGCTGTGGGTTTTTATTTTCATGCCCTGCGCTGCGTATGTAGAACAAGATGGAAGCAGCCTTGCCGAACCTTCCACTTCGACGATACAAATGCGGCATGAGCCTTCGGCTTTCAGCCTTTCATCATAACAAAAGGTTGGGATGCTCACTCCTATGTCGTTACACACTTCAAGTATTGTTTTGCTTTCATCCACTAGATATTCTTTATCATTAATAAATATACTTATCATAATCATAACCCCCTAACCACGTACGATCGCTTCAAACGGGCAGATTATCACGCAAGCGCTGCATTTGATACATTTTGTTTGGTCGATTATATGTTTTTCTTTTACTTTGCCTGAGATAGCGCCTGTCGGGCAGGTTTTTACGCATTTAGTACAACCGATGCACTTGTCGGTGATTCCATGGATCAGTAGTGCGTTGCATTCGCCGGCCGGGCACTTTTTATCGACAATATGCGCCAGATATTCATTCCTGAAGTATTTAAGCGTTGTCAGCAGCGGGTTTGGTGCTGTTTGCCCGAGAGCGCAAAATGACAGTTCTTTTATCATCTCAGCCAGTTCTTCAAGCTCTTTGATATCTTTCAGTTCACCCTTGCCCTCAGTTATCCGATCCAGTATCTCAAGGATCCTTACCTGACCCAATCTGCATGGGGCGCACTTACCGCAGGATTCTTCAACCATAAATTGCATGAAGAACTTAGCGATGCCTACCATACATTTACTGTCATCCATTATTATGAGTCCTCCGGAGCCCATCATTGAGCCTATTTCTTTGAGTGACTCATAATCTATAGGAGTGTTTATGTGCTCAGCCGGTATGCATCCTCCGGAGGGTCCGCCGGTTTGTGCAGCCTTGAAGTTTTTGCCGCCCGGTATACCTCCGCCGATGTCGTAAATAATTTCATGCAGTGTTATACCCATGGGGACCTCAACCAGACCTATATTGTTTACATTTCCTCCAAGCGCAAAGACTTTTGTACCCGGAGAACCGGCAGTTCCTATTGACCTGTACCAATCTGCTCCTTGAGTGATGATTTTTCCAATGTTGGCAAATGTTTCTACGTTATTTATAAGTGTCGGACAGTCAAACAATCCTTTTTGAGCAGGAAACGGCGGTCTGAGCCTTGGCGCACCTCTCTTACCTTCTATAGAGCTTATCAGCGCTGTTTCCTCACCGCAAACAAACGCTCCGGCGCCATATCTTATATGTACGTTGAAGCTAAAATCTGTGCCGAGTATTTGCCTACCGAGAAAACCTCTTTCCAGAGCTTGCTTGATCGCTATCTCAAGCCTGTGGATAGCGAGTGGATATTCTGCCCTGACATATATGTAACCTTCATCCGATCCAATTGCATAACCGGCAATAGCCATTGCTTCTATTATCGATAACGGGTCGCCCTCCAGTATGCTTCTGTCCATAAATGCACCGGGGTCGCCTTCGTCCGCATTACACACGATATATTTCTTGATGCCGGCAGCCTTTTTCGTAAACCCCCATTTCGTACCGGTAGGGAATCCTGCACCCCCGCGACCTCTGAGCCCCGATGCTTTGATAACTTCGATGACATCATCACCACTCATGCTCTTGAGCGCTTTCTCTAAAGCTTTAAAGCCATCATATTCTATGAAGTCGTCAATCTCCTCCGGCGCAATGATACCGCACCTGCTGAGTGCAACCCTTTGCTGCTTTTTGTAGAAATCCGCTTCAAATAACGAGACAGCCTCACCGCTGTCGGTGTTCTTATAAAGGAGTCTGTCAACAGGTGTTCCACCCACAATATGATCTCTGACGATTTCAGCGATGTCATCCGGGCTTATCCTATAATAAAAACAGTCGTCCGGTTGGGTGACAACGATCGGTCCCATTGAGCACAGACCAAAGCAACCCGTCATTAAGATTTTGATATCTGAACGACCAATGTTTTCCAGTTCATTTTGAAAGTTCGCACAAATAGTGAATGACTTACCGGATACACAGCCCGTTCCGGCACATACGTAAATCTTTTCGCATCCGCGCTTCATACTTGATCCTTATACAATGAAAATGTTTTGTCCATCGTATGTATCCTTTCATGATTTCGGTGGTTTGCTTACGCTTTATCCGTACATTTCAAGTACTTTTAAGAGTTTTTGCTTGTCCAACATCCCGTGGACGTCCTTGTTGACGGTAATTGCCGGTGCAAGAGCGCAGGCACCTATACAGCGGCTTGCAGTTAGCGTAAACATACCGTCCTGCGTTGTCTGGTTTTCTGTTATTTTTAAAGTTCTTTTCAACTCGTCCAAAATCCCTTGCGCGCCTTTTACATAACACGCCGTCCCCATGCATACAGAAATTTCATATTTGCCTTTTGGTTCGATCGTAAATCTCGAGTAGAACGATGTTACCTCAAACACCCTTGAGAGCGGGACTTTCATTTTCTCCGCTACAAGCTCCTGAACCTCTTTCGGAAGATACCCATGTTCCTCCTGAATGATAGTCAGGACTTGGACAAGGGATTCGGGGCCTTCATTATGCTCATCGATGATTTCTATAATCTTTTGCTTTTCCTGCTCTGTTTTCATAAACTCTCCCGGCAATATCCAGTATTTGTGTGTATTTTGCACGTTAAGGACGATTTCAACCTTCAAAATAGCGTTTGAAGAACTCGTAGAAGTTACGTTCCATTATTCTGTTTGCTGTATGCTCGTCAAACTCTTCTGTAAGTGCTTCCCTGAATGTTTTTAATGATGATACATCGGGTATATCTTGCGGGGTTGAAGGGATTCCGTCGAAATCACAGCCGAGACCTATGTGGTTTTGCGCTCCTATCCTTATGAAGTGCCTGAAGTGCATCATTATTTCTTCTGTTGTCGCACTTTCGTTGGGAGAAATAAACAGCGGGTACATATTGAATCCTATTATACCGCCGCTTTCAACAATTGCCATTATCTGGGTGTCCAGGAGGTTTCTTGCATGCGGCATGACTTCGAAAACGTTTGAGTGACTTGCCATATACGGGCGCGTGCTGGTGTTGTGGGCGTCCCAAAAACCTGCGAAGTTTAGATGTGAAACATCCATGATCATACCCAGCTCATCCATTTTCCTGATCACTTCTATGCCGAACGGTTTTAACCCTTGTATAGAGCCTGTTGCCTGACCGTATCCTAATGCATTTTCGCGATTCCATGTAAGTCCGAGTATTCTTACGCCTCTTTCGTAAAAATGCTCCAGATTTTCTATCTCACCCATTAGGGCTTCGCCACCCTCGATCGCAAGTACCGCACTTATCTTACCCTCTGAAGCGATCCTTCTTATATCATCAAGGTCATACGCGATTTCAATCAAGTCGCTGTGCCTTTCTACCTCTTTCTCAAAGAAATCAAACATCATGTTTGTATGTTCAAATGCGGTCGATACGTATCTGTCCGCGGTCCATGCGACAAACACCTGGACAGGTGCTTCAAACTCTGAGAGTCGCAGGAAATCAACATGAAGTGCATTGTTGTTGTACAGGTTCTGTAGTCCCGGATCAAGCTCAAGTGCACGAGAGATCGTATCGGCATGTGCATCAATAAATCCGAATACCGGTTCGGGTTCCGGCGTCGCATCTGGTGTTGGTTCGGGAGTTGGATGAGGCGTTGGTTGCGGTGTCGGCTCCGTTGTTGGTGCGGGTGTCGGCTCGGGTGTTGCCGGTATTTCGTTGATTCCGTCTGCCGGTTCTTCCGGGTCAGCAGGCGGACGTGTATCCGTATCGGAACCGGACTGACACCCTATTAGTATAATGATTGGAAAAACCAAAATAAAATATATAAGTCTTTTCATTATTCCTTCAATCTGCTCCTGTAGGAGCATCAACCTTATGGTTTAGAAATTCATTTTTCAAGCTTTCCCTGCCTTTTCCGTGTCCTGCAGTGGCTCAGTATCTGTTTTCGGCAATTTACCAGAGTATATCACATACCATACGAATATCCAAGTACCCCGGATCGATGCGCTTATTACTACCGCGAGCCATATTCCCGTGAGCCCCATATCTGTAAATGTATAAAATAAATATGCCAAAACTACACGCATGATATTTGAGGTAATACTCGATATGGATGGCGGCACCGTTTTTCCCATTCCTCTAAAAACGCCGGCGGCGACGCCCTCAAGACATGCAGGGATTTGACAAATAGCAAGCAGTTGCAAATAGTGTATTCCTAAAGCGACAACATCCGGTTCGTTCGGAATGAATATACGAAATAAAGCTCCGCCGAAAACTATCAACACTAAAGCGACCAGCAAACCCCAGCCGCTCATCATAACTGAAGACAGCCTAAAGCCTTTGCTGATCCTGGTCCATTTTCCGGCACCAAAATTTTGCCCTGTAAATGCTGTCAATGCAGCCGCATATCCACCGGCAATAAGCCATGTCAAGCTTTCTATCTGCGAACCGACGCGTACCGCTGCCAGTGCACTTGCTCCGTAAGATGCGATAAGCGGTGTTAACATCATCGTAAGTGTTGTAAACAGAAAGCTCTCCAGGGAAACAGGCGTTACCCATTTGAATATTTGTTTGATTATTTCAAGCTTCGGACGGATAAAAAGTATCATCTTCTCAAAAGGTCTGTTTTTGCTTTTGTGCAGCATAACTATCGCAAGACCCGCTGCGAGGGATTGAGAGATGACCGTAGCAAATGCCGCACCGTGAATACCTAACCCCGCTGTGAAGATGAGAAGCGGGTCGAGCATCATATTTAACGTGAATCCAAAACCATTTATCAGCATCGACATCCGCGAGTTTCCGGCACCGTTAAAAATACCTGTAATTGCCGCTGTTGTAAAAAAGGCAGGGAGACTGAAGCTCACTATTGCCAGGTATTCGCGGGCGTCTTTTTCAACATGAGCTTCTTGTATACCGAAAAATCCGATAAATATCTCATGGAATGTTATAAAAACTGCCGCAGTCAATATTCCCATAACAACCGCTACAACGATAGCGTTTTGAGCAAATGCGCGTGCCGTATCTTTGTCGCCTCTGCCGAGATTTTGAGAGACGCCTATCTCCGCACCCATACGTCCGAACAGGAAAAACGCCATTGACAACCACAGGAAAAGCCCTGCGGTTCCGGATGCCGCAACTGCATCGCTGCTTAAGCGCCCGAGCCAGAACATATCCGTCAGGTTATATGCCATCTGGAATATTTGTGTCAGGATGATAGGTCCCGCAACAAAAAACAGCTTATTAACTATGCTGCCTTCAACAAGATTGTATTTACTTGTCCGGTTCATTGCTCTTACCTCATCACTTCTTGCATTTTATTCTAATTGGTGTAATATGATTGTCGATGGATATTATACTTATCCTTGCAGGTTTTCGCAAGTCATAGATTATTATCGAGCTAAACTTTGAAAACCGGTTTTACACAATACGAGAGGAGGAGGCGCATTGCGCCGTAGAGAAGATATGGCAGTTATAACAGTGATAGGTTCGGGTGTTATGGGATCCGCTATGAGTTTTCCGTGCCGTACAAATGGACACACGGTTCGTCTTGTCGGAACAATGCTTGACCGTGATATAATAAACCATTTAAAAGAGACCGGATACCATACCGGACTTAATCGTTCTCTCCCTGAAGGCATCGAGTTTTATCAGCTCGAAGAACTGGATATCGCTCTGTCCAATGTTGATTTGATTATCAGTGGAGTCAGCAGTTTCGGGGTTGAATGGTTCGGCAAGGAAATCCTTACTTCACTGCCAGCATCTGTTCCGGTGCTGTCAGTGACTAAAGGGATGCTTAATGAACCTGACGGCTCTCTTATTTCCTTTCCAAGGTATTACAGCGGGTTAGCTCCGGAGATTGACTTTTGTGCGATAGGAGGTCCCTGTACCAGCTACGAGCTTGCGGATCATGACAACACATGTGTTGGTTTCTGCGGAAATAATATAGATAGCTTGCAAATGTGCAAGGATTTGCTTGAGACACCATATTATCATATCGATCTGACAACAGATATAGAAGGTTTTGAGTTCGCTGTTGCAATGAAAAACGCATATGCCATGGCTGTAACGCTTGCTCTCGGGCTTTCTTTAAAAGATGGCGATATCCTGCATTATAACTCACAAGCAGCGTTGTTCGGTCAAAGCATACGCGAAATGCGCAGATTACTAGCTTTGTATGATTATAATGAGAGTAATATTGACTATGCTGCCGGTGATCTGTACGTCACTATATTTGGGGGCAGGACACGCAAAATCGGAACATTGCTTGGGATGGGGTATAATCTGGAGCAGGCTCTCAATGAGCTAAGCGGTATTACATTGGAGTCGGTTGTAATCGCAGAAAGAACAAGTAAGGCAATCCTTACTTGTATAGAAAAAGGAAGATCAGCAAAAGAAGACTACCCGCTTTTATTGCATATTAGCGACATCATAGTAAATGATGCTCTGGTCGATATCCCTTGGAAAGCATTTCGTTAAACCGGATAAGCGGTATCAATAGCAAAAAAGTAGATTATGCGTTCCTTGACATGTTTACCTGTGATGCGCTTTAAAGCATCAGCATAGGCTTCAAGTTGCGGAGTGTATTGTTTTGCTTTTTCTTTGACGTTTAAATCTGTTACTTTATCTGTTTTAAAATCAACAAGAACGATTTCTCTTTCCTCCTCGAAGAAGCAATCGATAACACCCTGTACTAAAATCTCATCAGTACCGCCACCGGGGAAGTATGCCTCAGCAGGTCGCAGTATAGAGAATTTAAACTCACGATATAATTTATTAGCAGTGATCATACGACTGCCTATAGTAGAACAATAAAATCGTGATATCTTCTGTTTATCAACTTCAACTGCTTGCTCTTGTGATAGAATACCTGAAAATACTAGTAATTGCAGTTGTATATCAATATCCGCGATATCGGGATCAGGCGACATCATATTATGGTCTATATGTTGCATTACAAGATGCAGCAGTATTCCACGCTCAGCAGCGTTCATTTTTTGCTTTTTGGATATGAACCCCGGTAATGTATATGATCTTATTTGTCGAGCTTGTTCACGTGTCCAGATTGCCCGGTCTGCTTCCGGCTCTTCTTGCGCAGCCAGTCCGGTTACTGTTAGTTTGGATGGTAGCGAAACAGAACTCTCATATGGATATTTAAAATCGAAATTGAGAAGTGCTTTCTCTGCTGCAGTTACACTGCCAGGAGCATCTTTAATTATAGTTGTTACAATACCCGGAGCACCGCTCTCTGCTGCCTCTGCAATATATTTATCGTCACCCCGTTGCAATGTCTCTGCAAAGGTTGTATTGATCAATACTTCATTATCCCCGATTTCACGCACACCTGCAAGGATCCATTCCGCCATACTTCGCATGGATCTCATAATATGAGGAGCAACCTTGCCCGGTGGAAGAGCATTGATTTTTTCCTGTGCTTTTGCTGCATCCTTTAAAGAGGCTGTGATGATAAGCTTTTCTTTAGCTCTGGTCATAGCAACATAAAGAACCCGCAGTTCTTCTGATAGCATTTCATTGTTCAGTTTGTTTTGGATAGCTGATCTTGCCAGTGTTGAATACTTGATTCTTCTCTCTTTATCAGTAAGCATAGTGCCAATACCTAGATCAGTGTGAAAAACAACACTCTTTCTGGAATCCTGAAAGTTATAGTTCTTTGAGGTGTTTGCCAGAAATACTACCGGGAACTCCAAACCTTTCGATTTGTGTATGCTCATTATTTTTATAGTATCCTTAGATTCAATCCCTGAACTTTTACTATCCGATCCGTCGGCAAGGTCGTAACCTCGTTCCTGAAGATTTCGAATATAAGTCAAAAAACCGAACAGCCCTTTATATCCGCTTTTTTCAAAGTTACGCGCGCTTTCCGCTAAAAATATCAAATTGCTGCGCCGTCTTTTACCATTACGAAGTGAACCTACTAAACCCGGTAATCCTGTTTTATTATAAACATGCCATATGAATCTATCTGAAGGCATACCTGCGGCAGTTGTGCGTAGCAATTCAATGCTACTTACAAAATCCTTGCATTTTACTGATGTTTCAACAGACACCATTTGCTGTTCGGCAGATAGCATTAGTGCGTCGTAAAGAGCTTTATTAGGGTTGCTTGCGCGTATTTCCGCTAATTCGTTTGAGGTAAAGCCATAGATTGGTCCGCAAAGAGCTGCTGCAAGAGGGATGTCCGCAAGAGGATTATCGATAACGGATAATAGTGATAACGCTGCTTTAATTTCAACTGTTTCAAAGAAGCCCTCACTTCCGGGGTACTCTGCCGGTATTCCTCTTTCTGCTAAAGCAGCCGCATAGCGCCATGCTCTTCCTTTCATCGAGCGAAGAAGAATAACTATATCTGAATATCCGGCTTTGCGAATACCTTCCTTATCATCTTTGATTTTGAAATCACTATTTAATAAAAATTCAATCCTTTCTGCTATGTGCCTGGCTTCAATCTCAATTATTGATGGACTTTCTTCTTCCGGCTCTTTATTCATATTGATAAAATCAATAATATCCAGTTCTACACAATTTTCGCTTTGATTATTTTCTGAATCATTGTCTGAGCTGTTGATTAAACTGTCGTCCAAAATGTTGATTGAGCTGTTACCTACCTTGCCGTGTAGATTGTTATTCACATTAAGGTAAGGAATACCTAGTATTCCTTTCTCGAGCATCTCTTTGTCTCTCCCAGGAACAAGCCATTCCTTTTTAGTGTATTCCATCTCTCCAAATTCAGTCGACATTATATTACTAAAAATATGATTTACTGTGTTTAAAATTCCGGCACGAGATCTAAAGTTGTGCGATAAATGGATTTTCTTTCCTTCTTTCTGATCAACAAATTTATTGACCATAAAATCATATTCTTTATACATGTTATACTTTGATAAAAATATCAAGGGGTCTGCAAGACGAAAGCGATAAATCGACTGCTTCATATCACCGACCATGAAAATGTTATCTCCGTTATATGATATAGCATTGAATATATATTCCTGAACCTCGTTTACATCCTGATACTCATCGATCATAATCTCTTTATATCTGTTTGACAAACTGTGAGCCAGTTCAGTTTTAATTTTTGAGTCTTTGTCTATCAGAAGAGAGAGGGTCATATGTTCAAGATCAGAAAAGTCCGCGATACCTCTTCTGCGCTTTTCTTCAGAATAAGTACTTTCAAATGTTTTTATAAGTAATAATAGTGCAGTAATAGCAGGGCTTAGCAGCCTCATATCATATAAGTGCTCGCCTGAACATATTTCAAGATCGGAAATGCACGATTTCAGGTCTTTTATACAACGTGTGCGGATATCTTTAAACTCTTCATATCCTCTTATCGGTTTTGGTCTTGGAAATATTATGTTTCTGTGCTTATGTGCTTCATCCCAACCAATATCAAAAGCGGAGTAGAGAGTAGAAACACCGGCAAGAGTTTCATGAACACTAACTGAATAATTATCCCTGAATGCTGAATGAGAATCCATGCATTCAATAAGGCTCTCAAGCTCGCTTTTGCAAAAGCCAACAATTCCTTGAAGCGTTTTAAGCATATATAAGCCACAGTCTGTTTCGGATATATCTTTGATT
>Ga0123353_10017496_pt1 | contig 10542 bp, 8 predicted proteins | sample TergutLab28metaG_3_FD_92763 | JGI IMG/M metagenome (GOLD analysis project Ga0123353, IMG submission 92763) | Labiotermes labralis P3 segment gut microbial communities from Petit-Saut dam, French Guiana - Lab288 P3 | ecosystem: Host-associated > Arthropoda: Insects > Digestive system > Gut ... | reverse complement strand
ATGCGACTGTATTCAGTTTATTACATTACTGTAGGCAGCTCTACATGTTTCGGGTGTTGACACCCATCATCAGGAGCTGGTACAGCTGTAATTACAGCTTCTGGTATTGATTAACCGGATCTACTGCCATCCGCTTTCGTTGTTGAGTTCGAAATCAACAACGAGAGCAGATGATAGTAGATCAACTAGTCCTAGTACTAGTACTACTACTGGTAGTAGATCTACTAGTACTAGTACTAGCGGATGGTAATAGATCTACTAGTCCTAGTATTAGTACTACTACTACTGGTAGTAGATCTACTAGTACTAGTCCTAGTACTACTACTACTACTACTACTACTACTACTACTACTACTACCATCCGCTCTCGTTGTTGAGTTCCAACTCAACAACGAGAGCGGATGGTAGTAGATCTACTACTAGTACTAGTAGATCTACTACCATCCGCTCTCGTTGTTGAGATGGAACTGAACAACGAAAGCGGCTTGTAGTAGATCCGGTTAATCAACACCAGAAGCTGTATTTACAGTTGTACGAACTCCTGATGATGGGTGTCTACACCCGAAACATGTAGAGCTGCCTATAGTAAGGTAATAAACTGAATAAGTCGCATCTTGTTGGAATATTGTTAAATTTGCTGACAAATCTTGCCTTAAAAATTATTTTATATTAGAATCTCATTAGCAGTTGTATCTGCACAGCCGAAATTATCTGCACACTTAAATGTTGTTCTCAAACACATAAAGCATAATTCGCAATGCTCGTAAATGATTAATAGTAAAATGGAAATGTTGTTTATGAACAATGAATCCCTTCAATAATATGACTTAATTCTATGAACAGTATATTTTAAGAAATTCTTATCAAGTGTTGCTGGTTAACAAATAACAAACTTAAATTGGACTATATTCGCGGGCAACCTGAAAGAGAAATAAGTATATGAATGCTGTACCGCCACACCGTTCTTCACCTCTAATACAAAGGTGAATATTCTACTATAAGAAAAACATATTTTTTTAATGCTGTGAGCAGGTGTTAATATGGTCTGTTGCCTGTAAGCCAAAGTGCAGGGTGAGGGGCATTCGGGATCAAGGTGACAACGAGAGCAGCAGGCATATGATAACAGAAATGTCGGGAAATAAGAAAAGTTAATTTTTACTTATGAAAAGTGTGTTTTATGCTGTTCACCAAATACAAGGTAATCGACGGGAACCTGACATCTTTAAAATAAACAGTACTCAGTTGCTTTTCAAGTAAATTCACATTTATTTATACAAAATTAAAGCTTAAAACATGCCATACCAAACGGTTAAGCTCTAAAAATGATATCGTAAGATGACGACCGTCTTCTTGGATGCAGTTTTCAAGCCTTTTTTTTTTAAATCGACCATGACACGGGCCAACAACTGACGATCGATCGGACGAATTTCCTGACGGATGGCTCCCTTCAAATCATTCAACGTACGGGGTTTGTGAGCGTAAACACGCGATTTCAAATACCCCCAAAGAAAAAAATTACACATTGAAAGATCGGGAGAGCGAGGGGGCCACGGCACGTCTCCGAAACGGGAAATGAGGTGCCCGGGAAACATATTTCGAACAATGGTCATTGACTTGTTTGCAGTGTGCGCTGTGGCGCCATCTTGTTAAACCACACACTGGTACAGTTTATTTTTCTTCGGCGCAATCCCCCCCTTTGGCCCCACGGCCTACCTACTGTGTACTACCCATTCAAAAGATGGCATGTTTCCGTGGATCACCCTGTATTATCATGACTAATCAAGGAAATGCTAAATGAGCACAGAATATAGGAGGCAGGGGACATAGAGAATTGCATTAACAAAATTTGGTTTGAAACTTGAAGAGAATATTCAATTTGGAAATCTTTTACGTAGAAGAAAGGGTAATATTAAAATGGAGCTGTTATTGAATAAACGTTGTATGAAAATAGACTGGACTTACAAGACTCAAAATCGGAACCAGCGGACGGCTTTTGTGAAAGTGGTGATAAACTTGCGGGGTGTATGGCGGGAGGGATATTAGTTGCCTAATTTGGGGAATTTTATCACTTCAATCATGGCTGCTGTACGGAGTGAACGGTAAAGGAAGTGAGTGCCCAAAGTTTTTATTTTTTTTATAGTTCGTTTGTTATGTTTAACAATGGAACGAAAATCTCCATCGAAACACACGTATTTTCTTTATAAACATGGCTACACGTTTCGGCCAAATAAAAGCCATCTGCATCCTGAAGATTGCTCTAGTTTGGCCGAAACTTGTGAAAGGTAAAGCAGTCCAATTACAGGCCTGGAGTGGCCCAGAGGGTTCCAGGAAGTTAAGGTTCCCAGATTTCATGACAACGGCACAGGTTGGTGGTAGGTTGTCAGCCTTACGTACCGGCCGCCTTTACCCCCAGGAAATACTCCTGGTACTCATTTATGTTAGAGGCTGAGTCGACCCCAGGGCCATATTGCGATTGGAAGGATTTTATGTCAATGAAAATTTCGAATGACACCATCTGAGATCGAACCAGCGACCTTCCGACTTGTAGCACAGCACCTTAACCATTGTGCTACGGCGGTCCCCAGCCGAAACGTGTAGTTCTGTTAATAAAGCAAATAGTTGTGCTGGAATGAAAAGTGTTCTTATTCTTATTCAAACGCCCAACAGTTTCACACTTCCATACTTGAACTGCATCCATCGCCAGTCCTGCATACATCGTCAAACATCCTGAATGTATTGGCATGTGTAACATTATACAGAATGCGAAAAATATAGAAGATATCAAAATTAGATTAATATATTAATTTAGAAGAGTGCGCATTGCGTTGGTTTATATTGTATAATTATACAGGATGTTAAACTGAACCCCTGGTCCAGACGTACTACACGTTCAACGGCCGTACATTTTCGTATTATATATGTATATAATATATATATATATATAATAACGTATATATATATATATAACATACGTTATATAAATTACTGCACGTTGCTTCTTAGACATGCTTGATTTTGAAAGCAACTGATACACCGGGAAAGAGAATTACAAATTTACTGCTACTAATTTTTATATGAATTTTTCCTTATATAGTTTTACACAATGAGTATCCTCTGTGTTAAACTGTGCTGCATAGTCACGAATAAAACAAAAGTACGTTACGCCGTTCTTCTAAGCTCTGATACAGACAGCAGTTGAAACTGGACTGTGCTGCTAAGGTAATACAATGTACCGTACACACGCCGATGTGACTGAAGGTGCGCGATTCTGGCAGCTGCCGTTAAACTTACGTGCAGTATGGAAACTTTCTGGGCTAGAACTTTACACAGTACACAATAATCTGTTCACCAATTGTCAAGCATGTCTAAGAGCTGAAGGAGCTTATTTTCAACACCTCCTGAAACATCCTAAGTTATATTATGTATATTATATATTATGTATTTTATGTATTATGTATTTTACGTATTATATATATAAATATATCTAATACATATAAATATATCTAATATATATAAAAATATATAATATATATAAATTTTTTTTTCAGTTGACTTCGCTGTAGTTCGCAAATTGTGCCGTGTGCATAAAAAATTTCGTCATCCAAATAAGTATTGGCTACATTCATTAAATGTCGTAAATGATTAAAGACTGAAATATTTCTGTTTAATTTAAAAGCAATTTTTTTTTTGCTTTTTTCAGAAAGTTTCTGAATTTTTAGTTGTACAGTTATTATATCAGCAGGTCAGAGTTTACTGATTTAGATTTCCCGTTCTTTTTCCCACATCGCGAGGCGATTCTAGGGCGTAACCGAGTGCGAAAATTACCTTACGTAGATATGGGCAAACACGTGACCCTAGGGATGTCCCAGAGATGTATCACTCGGTAGCAAGATCGTAGCAACAGCAGGGGAACTGAAATTTGCTTTAGACGAGCCTGGACAAACTTGTGACCCTTGGGACTCGACCCAGGCCTAATATAATGATGGGACCGAGAGGATTTCAAGGAGAAAAAGGTAAAGAATGCATGGAGTTAAGGCGCGCACAAGGACGAAATTATACAAGGGAACTGTTGAAGGTAAAGAAACTGAGGAGTGATGGAAGAAAGTTGCAGATCGTGAGTAAGAAGTGAAAGATAAAAACCTGAAGATAGAAGAGGAAACTGACAAAATGACGAGAATTCCTTTCTGTGTCCAGAGATAAGTAGAAGGGTTATGTCTCAAGGACTAAAGCAAACTTTTAGTCTTAGGAGGATTTCCTTTTTCGAAGCCAAGTTATTCCTATATAGGATATTAAGTACCTTGCTCTGGGACAGCTGGCACGAACCAACAATTGTCATCTTCTTCTTATGGGGATTGACATACTTCTGTTCAAGGAAGCGTGAGATAAAATCCAACAATGTCGTTATAGACAAATACAGCGCAAGAACTGATGAAGATTAAGAATGTCTATTAGTTGATATTCTTTTGCGTTTCTGCACCTTGTAGTGAATATTTCCTGGGGGGGGGGGTAAAGGTGGCCGGTGCATAGGGCTGACAACCTTACTGCCTTCACGTGCCGATTGTCTTGAAATCTGTGAGCCTCAACCTCCTGGAAACCTCAGGGTCTATCCAAGCCTGTAATAGGTTTACTGTACCTTACCTTGTAGTAGGCGAACGTTTCGGCTTTTTCGTAGGAATGTACTGCCCCCTGTCTTCAGGGTGACTGATTCTGATTCACGTTGATGCTGTAAGTGTGTGGGGAAAAGATAAAGCTTTTCATCACGTAGAAAGTTTGGAAAAAAGTAGCCTAAATAGTAAATGGGTGGAGGGGTTTGAAAATGGTGCTAATACCGAAGTAATAGGGTTAAATTTTAAAAAAAGGGGGCTCTTTTAAGGGTCAACAGTGGGTAATGTACAGATGGAGGAATTTGAATTGTAAGATTGTGAATGGCCCTTTACAGGGCACACGGTGGTATTCGTGTATTCCGGCTGATGTATGTGGTGACTTGGATAAATTAGTTGAAAACAATAGTCCTTTCAAGTACTTTAGAATGTCAATGGAAAATCGAAGTAATATTCAAGAATAAATTAAAACCTTTTGTTACTTTTATGCTCATGCCGTGCATACTGAATAATAAATGTCTATTATGTACCAACGTACGCAAAACTAAGTAACATACATTTATATTGAAATTTCTCCGACAGGTTTAAGCCTTAATACACCATCTTCAGGTAGTTTACAAGTTGTTTTAGCTAACGTTATGATTTATTCAAACGATAAAATAAAATATAGTAATGTGTTGTTATGATAAAATCTTGGTAAATGTGGCCGCATATGTAATTCCTAATTCCTACTTATTTGTGCGTATGTTTGTATGTATTAACATTTAGATCGTTATGTGTTAACTTGTGTATGCAATGGAAAGGATTTAATAAGTTATCCCACTACTGGACCAAATAAGCATGAGCTAATAAAACATCATAAATAAACAGCGAGTAAACACAAAAACAAGAGAAAATATTTTGCCTGGAAATTTTATATTCTACAATTTGTGATACTTTCAGACCAACATAACAAACTATTAACGGAACCTATCTGCCCTATTTGTTGTCTCACTACATTTTGTTCTTGTGCCGTCCGCACTGATCTTTATAAAAGTGACAGCCTGCACAATCTGTGGAATAGGAACTGAGGCCGAAGAAATAGTTGGCTAAACATAACAGTTGATTATGATCGATCTTATTTCTCGCCCTTCCCCAAGCAAGTGCGTAAATACGATATCTCTCGGCCTACGGCATATTGTATTTATTGTAGTTGTTACTTAGGCACGGACAAAATTCAAATTTGTGCTTTGTAAAACGTTTAAATGCACACATAATTCCTGCGTTTTCAGTTATTTTCTCGAAAATCGACACCCATTTGTAACTTAGGGGAAACGACATAGTGGACCCACCAAAAATGTTATAATCTGTGGACATTTAGCGACGAATCATTATCTAGACTTTAGGTTTAACCCTTATCCTGCTAACGTGGAGAATATGGTGAACTTCTAATAATGCCAGCAAATGGCAGATGGGATTTAATTCGGCGTTTAAAGGGTTAAAGAAGGGTAAACATAGATTAACGATAAGATGACAGACCGAAATGATGAACAGCTTAAACACATTTGACGTTCAGGTGACCGTGCATCGTGATAAATTCTTATAATAAAACGACCTAGATGCACTAATTTGTCAAATTTATTTTTGGAATAAAACTCTACATGTTTCGGACAGTTCTTATGTCCATCATCAGGAGTTTTTCACTGTGCACACGGCAGTGGTATATGCCATACAGGTTTGCTGACAGCTTGCGAGCAGGATCAGGAGGGAACTGCAGTTCCGTCCTGATCCTGCTGTTTGACATATACCATTGCTGTGTGTACGGTGAAAAACTCCTGATGATGGACAGAAGAACTGTCCGAAACATGTAGAGTTTTATTCTGAAAATAAATTTGAGATATTAGTGCATCTAGTTTGTTTTATTATAAGAACAAGAGATTAAACACGGCTATCTGCGTGACGCGCATTGTTACTGAAGCACGTGCCGTATCTTCCATGTGGGATTGTGAACGCAACAATCTAAATACCTTCCACACAACACTTCACAATAATCGTGCCACAAAAGTGACAGCCCCTAAACATACGAATGACTTTTTTATGTGTATTGGACCGTGCATCATCTTGATATTTGAATAAAGGTAGACCAGCTTGATGACACTTGGTTTATTATGTCAATTTACTGCTCAACATGTTTCGGATGTTAATACATCCATCTTCAGGAACTTGCGACTACTTGTTGCGTTATTGCGTAGGCTGTATTGTGCTGTCTTGAGGCGTGTTGGTGTTATGTAGCGGGATTGTCTGTTGGTGATGTGGTATCCGAGTGCAGGCTGGTAGTGGTTCAGCCTGCACTCGGATACCACATCACCAACAGCCAATCCCGCTACATAACACCAGCACGCCTCAAGACAGCACAATACAGCCTACGCAATAACGCACCAAGTAGTCGCAAGCTCCTGAAGATGGGTGTATTAACATCCGAAACATGTTGAGCAGTAAATTGACATAATAAAGCAAGTGTCATGAAGTTGGTCTACCTTTATTCAAATGTGAATGACTTGTTCCAGTGGAGGGAAGGAATCGTACAGGGAATAATTGCGTATATCAAGCTTAGTCCATTCTTGCAGGAATGACAACTTTAATTGGATACCTATTTGTAATTTGTAGATCTTTCTTACATTTGCATCGCTTTTAGTAACAATGTAGGATGTGCACATTTGAACAGACGCCTGCCGGCAGGCAGCCAGCAACACTTCTTCAGTCTCATTCATTCATTACTTGGCGAGTTTCTGGCCTTTACGGAAAGGCGGCGCGGACGGGGAAGGCGGAGGTGGTGAGGTGGTCTGAGTGATTTATAAATATTGCAAACTGCTGCAAAGGGCGCGAACACCAACTGAGAAGAAGGGTGGGGGCGGTGGGGGCGGGAGAAATCATAAAAACAGAGAGAGAGAGAATGTTAGCATTAAAGACACATCCTTCTCGTCTAAGGTAGAACAAAGTTTTGTTCACTGTTGTGGAAGAAGTTTGGATATTATGCGTTATACCCACCGGTCCGTCGAGTGTTCTAGTGTGCCAGATGACTTATTCCTAGCAAGAATACCAGAAAGTTAGCCGGAGCAAGAAAAATGTGGTAATATGGCCGAATGGGTCGAATGGAAAGAAACTTTTGCGCAGGAAGCTGGACGCAATACCCATTTGTGTGTGCAAAGTAACGGACATTCTCTGCTTCATAGTTCTTTCTTCAGAACCACATACTCGTAATTGTCTGTCCGCCTGCCTTCGTACTGAGTTACCGATATCGGTATTGTTCCTCTTCTTCAGCAGTTTTGGGTTACTGCCTGTTCCGGCTTCACCGAACATTTTACTCTAAATGTCCGGAATCTCTAACGCCTAAAGACAGAGTTTTTTTAATTTCAGTTCGTGACGCACATTATCACATTGCGGAACAGTTCCGGGGGTTTCCTTTATTAGAGAAAGCAAAATGGCGTTTGTGTAAATTTGTTAGATGGAAACAAAAATAATTATTGTTTAGGGAAACGAGTTAACAGGGGAATGGAGGAGATTGCGTAACGAGGAGTTAAATGATTTGTACTCCTCACCCAATATTGTGCTGGTGATAAAATCGAGAAAAATGAGATGGGCTGGGCATGTGGCGCGTAGGGGTGAGGAGAGGGGGTGTGTAGGTTCTTCGTGGGGAAACCGGAGGGAAGGAGACCACTGGGGAGACCTAGGCGTAGTTGGGTGGATAATATTAAGATGGATCTCCAGGAGGTGAGATGTGGGTATATGGACTGGATTGGTCTGGCCCAGGATAGGGACAGGTGGCGGACGCTTGTGAGTGCCGTAATGAACCTTCGGGTTCCGTGAAATGCGGGGAATTTCTTGACTACCTGCAAACCGGTTAGCTTCTCAAGAAGGACTCTGCATCATGGAGTAATTAGGTAAGTAAGTTAGAGAAACATCCGTTTGAAGGTCTCAGATGGTGGCAGAAAGTTTCGAAACTATGTTTATTAAACTGAGTTGTTCGAAAATGGAAACAAAAAGCTACAATATATAGACTAATTGAAGTGTCATGACCAGAGGATTTTAAATGTGGTTTAAGCGCTCTTGATTTCTATTTGTTGGGTTATTTTGACTCCATTGTGTACGTCTCGGTACTCTGTTCACTTAGAGACACAACAAAAAAATCTTCGTGGCTGTTAAATTGCGACACACCTGAAGTTTTGAGACTGTGAGACAGTTCTTCAAGAGAAGCGCATGCGTAGTGTGTGTACATAAAATGAAGACACTTCAGCATTTTTGTAATTATTTTAAAGTTGCCAGTAAAGTTTCAACAGGCCATTCGTAAATATATATATATTTTACTGATGATGGACTTAATGTTTATATCTTGTCTAACTTCTTCCAAAATACTTTTGGCCGTATTCACAATAATCACCAACACTTGCACACTTTTTTTCATTTGACACTATAAAACTTTAATTTGTTAAAATAGTTAAAATCTCCGACATGTTTCGATTTACATTTAAACCATCTTCAGGTAGCTATTAGTTCATGCTAAAGTTACTTATCTCTTGTTGGTATGATAGTGTTGTAGTAGCATGTCGTTACATGTTTGCGATGGGTTCAGATGTTGTGTTAGTCCTCCTCCCGCTGTACTGAATATTGACAATATGCACGGTGAAAAACTGAAAACCTCTGGCCGTATCACAAATACGTAACTTCCAAGGACCAAAATATACGTACACATTAACAAGTTTGTGTTCAAGACATATGCTTTTTATGTGGTGATTTGGAATGCCATGCATATTTTGTCACCCAGTACTCTTCTTACTTAATAATTTTCCTTGACAACATCAAAGGAATGCGGTACAACAAATTGTAAAGCTTTGTTAGATTCAATTCGACGAATATGGGAGTACAATTCCATCACATAATAATGCGCCTGACACTAGCAGGTGCTGAAGTTGTGTACAGTTATGTACTGGAGTCATAACCAGATTCAATCCTTTAATCATTGTATTGACGTATACCGAATTTGATACGAAGAGCGTCTAACTTTGGACAAGAATATTATTTATCGATCTGTATAGGCCTCGCCTAAAGATCATTCCCATTCTCCGATCCCAGTTATTAGTGTGTATCTTTTTTTATACATATACCGATCCATCCTTCCTTTCTGCGGTAACAGGAATCTGTCATTAGAGCATGTAGCTAATTACTTCTAGGTTCTGCCTACCTCAACCGCGAGAGAAGTACGTGTCGCTACTCCAGCTTTCTTTCCAAAATCTCTCAGTGACATCTGCTGGAGACTGGGCAGAATTAATGAGACACGCCTCGAGACAGATGAAACGAAGCGGGTTCTCTCTCTATGTCTCTTATTGTCTTTATCTACTCTTTCTTTCACAATCCGTAACCTTTTGTACTGTGCATATTATTTTTTTTTGGTCGTCTGTTGTCGGAAGTACATATTGAGATTATTTAAAGGCTTCAATGCCGGAGCCCTCATTTCGTTCAGTTCATGGTGTGTATATATATATATATATATATATATCTTCTGTGACGCGTTTTATAAGAGTTCCCTATATATGGTTCTGTAATCATAGTAATATATTGAAATCCGCACTGTAAGATATGTTAGCTACGTTATTACAGACACATTCAAAGAATTACACGGTAACGAATGAGCAATATATTCCCTATGTCTAATCTAAGATCTTGTAGAATTATATCTTTTGAGATACAAAGTTTGGTAGAAGGTAAAGCAGTCCCATTACAAGCCTGGTCAGGCCCAGAGGGTTCCAGGAAGTTAAGGTTCCCAGATTTCGTGACAATGGCGCAGGATGGTGGTAAGGTTGTCAGCCTTACGCACCGGCCGCCTTTACCCCCAGGAAATACTCCTGGTACTCATTTCTGTTAGAGACTGAGTCGACCCCAGGGCCATAGTGCGATCGGAAGGATT
>Ga0123353_10017495_pt1 | contig 10542 bp, 7 predicted proteins | sample TergutLab28metaG_3_FD_92763 | JGI IMG/M metagenome (GOLD analysis project Ga0123353, IMG submission 92763) | Labiotermes labralis P3 segment gut microbial communities from Petit-Saut dam, French Guiana - Lab288 P3 | ecosystem: Host-associated > Arthropoda: Insects > Digestive system > Gut ... | reverse complement strand
ATATTCTCCGGGACCAGACATGGCAGAATCCTCCTTGATTGCAATCTCAAAGAGAATAGTCTGCCAATTTTATCGATACAAGTCAATGCCAATCTAACCAAGTTGATGCTACACTGTCTGTTTTCAAGCGTATAAACTGTTTTTATTCCGGCTTTTGTGGGAGAACAACAATATAAACAAGACCGCCCTGCAAATTGGACAGGGGGAGCGCAGCGAAATGGCGGCATATTACTTACCAGAGAAAGCCTTGCCTAAAAAGTTGGCGGAACGTATGTGTTCGGATTCGGCGGCACACCGCCCGGAGCGAGAAGTGTTTCGGTGGGAACCGTTGGAACAATAGTGGGGTTAGGATAGGCAATCGCACCAGTTCCGGTTGGCAGGGCAGTGACAGCGGCACCACCTGTACCGGAGCCAATTCGTGGAACACCATCGGCATGAGCGGTTTGACGGAATTCTTCTGCCCGGGCAACGATTTCCGCGCCGGGAACAATCCTTTCCGGCTGTAAATCGAACTCATAATACTTACGGTCGGTCAGTTTGCCCGGTAACAACACTTCGGAAACGAAATCAAGTCCAACCCACTGATACCAGGGGGCACGAACCCGCTGTAATTCGGTCTTGGTTTCGTATCCCTGTTTGACGATTCGGAATTCCCGCTTGCCGTAGTGGTCGAAATTCGCTGAAAAGGGGGTTCGTCCCATTTCCTTGCCGTCGAGATAAACGGTCGCGCCGGGCGGATTGCTCATAACGGTCATTCTCCGCCGAACGCACCCGCAAAGTGCCGGTATCATCAACAAAACAACGAGAAAGGGATAAAGCCCACTCCAAAGTTCGCTGCGCATACGGGAGTGTACAAAAAATACCGGGAGAAGTCCAGAGCAATTTGGCTATGGCTTTCACTAGGAAGGATAAGGCTTTCGCCGGAAAGTTTTACGTCGGTTTTGTTTGTTGAATCACAAGGCTCCACTGCTCGATCAACGGCGTTCGGAGTAACCTCATCGAATATGCTTTCATTTCTCGTGCAGTTAATGCGACTCTACGATGATGCTCACGAGAGCCGACCCTTGAAATCTTCGTAGTGAAACTCACGGATGATCTGAACATTACCATCAGGCGTGTCGCTGTCGCACGTTACTATGCTCGGCAACTTCAAACCGTTGAACATCGTGTTTTTGCAAATTGTGTACTGGGACATATCCGCAAACACTACCCGCTCCCCCACTTTCAGCGGTTTTTTGAATAGGTATTCGCCGATAATGTCTCCGGACAAACACGTCTTACTGCCCACAATGTATTTATACCGTCCTTCTTCGAGCGGCATGTCCGCATCGGTCGATTCCAACACCCGTCGGGCTTTTTGAATCTCCGGTGTGTAGGGCATTTCAATCACGTCCGGCATGTGTGCGGAAGCCGATGTATCGAGAATGGCTACGTCGATGCTTGTGGGATTTTCGATGACATCTAACACCGTTGCCACGAGGTAGCCCGTGTTCAAAACGTGAGACTCGCCCGGTTCGAGGAACACGTCCAAGTCATATTTTTCTTTGAAATTGTTGATAATGTCACAGAGTCCGTCAATATCGTATCCCCGTCGGGTAATGTGATGTCCGCCGCCAAAGTTGATCCAGTCGATTTTATTCAAGAACTTCTCGAACCGCTCCTCGACAAGTTCCAACGTTCGGAACAACACATCCGATCCTTGTTGGCACATCGTATGAAAATGGAGCCCGTTAATTCCCCGCATGGAGACTTCTTGTAAAACTTCGGCACGCATCCCGAACCGGGAACGGTTCGTACAGGGATTGTAAATTTCCATTTGAACCTCGGAATATTCGGGATTGATCCGATAGCCGCACTGGATTTTACGTCCGCTCTGCTTAATGAGATGCTTGAACCGCTCGTATTGGTTGGCGGAATTGAAAACGAGATAATCGATGAGCGGCAAAACGGCTTGGAGTTCCGGTTCGGAGTACGCCGGCGAATACAATTGGATAATTTTGCCGAATTCTTCTTTTCCGAGAAAAACTTCGTTGATACTACTGGCGGCGACACCGGCGAGGTATGGAGCCATATCCCGGAAGACGCTCCAAGTTGAGAATGCTTTCATTGCCAGTAGGATTTTGCAACCGGTGCGCCGCTGCACTTCGGCGTGGACTTCCATATTCCGACGCAGAGCAGCACGGTCAATGATGTAGTATGGCGTGTCAATGTCAACGGAGGCATAATCGAAGGTATATTCCATCAAACGAGGGGGGGAGGGTGAGTAAACTACAAAACGGCAATGTCAATTAGACTGTCTAATGAAGAGGCGACTTATCCGCAACGTCCATTATACTACAAATGTTCCGTAAACAGGAGACGGGCTCTGTCAGCGATTTCGGGTGATTTTGGCTCGTTCTTTTTACCCCTTGTTTTTCGTAACTCACTATGGTATAATAAGTTTCAGGGGAAGGTTCATGTTTTCTAATTTCATCAATCGTTATTTCGGTAACGTTTCCACTTCGTCGAACCCAATCAAGCGGAAACGCGGACGCACTTGCCGAATCGAAGAACTCGAAAACCGAGAAATGCTCTCCGTCTCTATGGCAGAGTTCGCAACGATCCGGTCACAATACACCGATCTTAATCTCTCGGCATCCATGGCGGATTACAACGTCATTGAAATCCTCGCCAACGAACTTACCGACACCAAACTTCTCTCCGCCATTGCCGAAGCAGGAATGACCACGCAAGATGATTTAATTGTCTTGCGCACCACCGCAACCCAAAATACCCTCACGCTCAATGGCAATCCCATCACCATAGATATTAATTCCAGTCGATTCGGCTCTATTGCCATCGTATCGCTTTCGGATTCTGGTTCGTCTCTCCGTGTTGATACGCAGTGCATTTCCCGAGCGTTTCGTATCAATTCCGGCGATGTGGCACTGGGGGGCATCGAAATCGCTGGACAAACGTGGAGTTTTGATGTCGGTAAAGCCTACGACGGTCTCATTGCCGTAAGAGGACAATCCGTTTTGAATACGAGCCAGGTTCGGACGATGGCGACGAAAGCACCGGCATCACAAGCCGCCGCTCTGGAAAGGACAAATCCCTCCATGATGTCCGATGCGCTGGTTTGGGACCTTTCTGCGCCCGGTGTTTGGGACACTGCGGCTTGGGATTCCGGCGGTGCCATGTTGGCGGCAGCCCCCCACGGCGCAGGAGTATATTCGACTTCGGAATACATGATCGGCAACGTTTGGGTAACGCTGGTTCTGATGGAATCCAACGGTGCCATTGATCTCAACGAATTAAACTGGTCGTCCACGCAGATCAACAACGTCAAAGCCCAAGTGCGCGAAGGTTTAGATTGGTGGGAAACGATGTTTGATAAGTACAATCCTAATTCGCTGATCTTGTTGAATTTCACCATTGATTACTCTTGGGCAGACGATCCCTTTGAAACGTCCTACGAGCCGATCATGCGAGATTATAAAGCCGAATCGCTCTGGGCAGGTGAATTTTTGGTATCACAAGGCTACACCGGATGTTATCGGGAGTACCAATCACATCTGACAGACCTGCGTGATTTCAATCATGAACGGCGAAATGCCAAAGACATGGATTGGGCATTTTCGATCTTTGTTGTCAATTCGCGAACACCTTCCAACACGAAAATTGGCAATGGCACACTCACTGATGGTTGGTTTGCCTATGCTTGGACGGGCGGTCCCAATGTGGTGATGACCTACGATAACGGAAACTGGGGAATCAATGATATGGCGTTGGTCTTGGCACACGAGGTGGGGCATATATTCTGGGCTTGGGACGAATACGGCACAGCAGGTAGTTACAACGACAGAAGCGGGTACTACAATACACAAAATACCAATGCCGCCTATGAACGTCCCACGGGTGCTCCGGCGAGAGTCGATTCTATTATGGCATCGGGGTCTTATCAGAGAAATGCCTATGACAAATACGTGTCGTCGCTGGCTTCCCTAGAAATGATTGGTTGGAGAGACTCCAATGGCAACGGCATTCTGGATGTACTGGATACGCCATTGACGTTGACGACTCTGACCGGTTATTGGGATGTATCGACAAGCAGTTTCGTCTACGCGGGAAGAAGTTCAGTAACGACACTGCCCAATCAAAATCCGTCGGGGAGTAAAAGTGACATTACACTCAACACGGTCGATATGTTACAATACAAACTCGACGAGGGTGATTGGCTCGAGGCAGATGGACAGTATGGCACTTATGGCGGCACCACCAATGTCAATGCTGGCGGTTGGGCTACACTCATCGGTCTCAGTCCGGGTGAGCACACCATCGTGTTCCGAACCCTTTGTGAACGAACGGGGGTTGTTTCGAACGAACAAACAATCCGATTCTCCACATCCCCTTCGGCAGTGTTATCACCGACGAATCTCCGTAGTACCGACACAAAACATAATTCGATTACGTTAGAGTGGGATAATGTGAGCAGTGTTACCGGTTACGAAATCCAATATCGACACACCGGTGCGGCAACGTGGTCGAACTTTTCTGTTTCGGGAACTTCGAGGACATTCTCCGGTCTTACTGCCAACACCACGTATGAGTTCCGAGTCCGGGCAATCAATTCAGAGGAAAAATCGGGATGGTCAGCGATTTTCTCGGAGACAACAAACCCAATCCCGCCCATTGCTCCCAATCCGGTGAAGCCCAAGGTGAGTAAGACCAGTACGATCAGCACCGTTACGCTTACGTTTGACACCAAAGGGAATAACAGCAATACCGACTATGTTATTACTTGCTCCACTATTCTTCCGCCGGGTGCAACGATCACAGTAACTGAGAACAAGGCGGTTATCAAAGGTCTGACACCGAACAAGTCGTATAAATTTTCTGTCGTTGCGAAAAACGCAGACGGCAAGTCCGCCCCCGCCGTTTTGGTACTGGCAAAAACAAAGAAATATGTTGCCGTCAAGAGTTTCAAAGCGACCGCCGGTTTGAATTCTGTTACACTCAACTGGAATCCGTCAACGGTGTACGAAACCGTCGGCTATATTATTGATGTGTATGAAGGCTCAGGGACAAGAAGGACGCTTGTCAAAACCGTATCAGTAAAGGACAAAGACTCTGATTCCAAAACAATCGACAATCTGAAGACAACAACGAGGTACTTGTTTGTCATCAATGCCGTCGCCGATATGCTAGGCAATGTAAAATCGACGGATACCAAAACTACTGTCTCGACGGTGAAGTATGTTCCTGTCAGGTTGGTAAAGGTAACGAATAAAACCGGCACTACCGTTACCTTGACGTGGAACGTTTCTAAAATTAAAGAAACTACTGATTACGAAATTGTGAATGTGGCCACGGGGGCATCCGTGGTATTCAGTTGGGAGCCGCATCCTAGCATGAGCGGAAAAATTATCGCGACTATTGGTGATTTGACCCAGTCGACGAAACACACATTTATCATTCGGGCGGTTGCGATGGTGGGCGACATCAAGTTCGAATCGCTGAATGCTAAAATATCGGTAACAACGACAGCATCGCCTGTGTGAGGTAGTGCCAAAATTGCTCTGGAAAAATTCCACCGAAATAACTATGATTCGTTTATGTTTCGGCTTCGCGTTCCATGCCTTTTTGTATTGCCACTGGTTCTGGCGGTCGGTTGTCAACTCCACCGGTCGTTTGCCCCGATTTCGCCGAGTCAAATCATTGGTAGCGAACAAAGTCGGCAAGGAATTGCTGCTTTGGAGCGAGGCGATCTCACCAAAGCCGAAAGACAACTCGAAAATGCCGTCAAATTGAACAAAAACGACATCAATCACCGGCGGTTTTATGCAGAAACCTTATGGCAACAGGGAAAACATCGGGAAGCACTGCAACAACTGGACGAAGCCGTCAAACGAGGCGGAAAGAACAATGCTTCCCTGCATATTTCCCTTGCGGAAAAGCACTTAGCGATTCGGGAATACAGTACGGCATACACCCATGCAGATGAAGCGGTGCGGTTGGCTTCGCATGATGCCCAAAGTTGGGCACTACGAGGAAGGGTGAAACAGTTACAGGTGCTCCAGCAGGCGGGTAATACCGAACACACGGCGGCAATGTTCCATCAAGCGCGCGAAGATTACCTTCGGGCGGTGTCGCTTGCTCCGAATGACAAAGAACTTTTGGCAGAACTCGCTACCGTACAAATGAGTTGCGAGCAACCGGAGCAGGCATTGGCAACGTGGTTGAGTGTGCAGAGTATGTATCCTCAAGGCGGCGAACCCAACGAAGTCCTCATCGGCAAAACAGAAACGTTGACGATCTTGCGACGTTTCGATGAAGCGGAGACATGTCTTTTGGCAATACGACAACGCGGATTGCCAAATTCCGAAGTGGAACGGCAATTGCAAGCAATGGTGATGGCAGGAAGGGAAAAGTCGGGAGAGAGGAGATAAACGTTCGGACACAACAGCAAACGGGGACAAAACAACACTCTGCCCCTGCTTACTGTAGAGAATGAAACCGGAGTACCGGCAAAACGTCGGCAAAAAATCTATTGCTGTTGATCCCGCAAGGCGGCTTTGCGGCTCAACTTGATCCGGTTTTGATCGTCAAGTCCTATCACCTTCACGGGAATAACATCGCCCACCTTGAAGTGGTTGTGAATCTTGTCCACGTACTCGTCCGAAAGTTCACTGACGTGAACCAACCCGTCCCGACCAGGCAACACTTCGACGAACACGCCGAACTCCTTAATGCTCGTAATCTGTCCCTCGTATGTTTTGCCGACTTCGACCGAACCTGTCATTCGCGTAACTTCGTCTAGTGCCGCCTTGCCGCTCGCTTCGTCCGTTGCCGCAATGATGACCGTACCGTCATTTTCGATTTCGATCAACGCGCCCGTCCGCTCTTGAATTCCCCGAATAATCTTGCCGCCGGGTCCAATCAAAGCACCGATCTTGTCGGGATCAATTTTCGTCTTGAACAACCGAGGAGCATGCGCTGAAATTTCTTTGGCAGGCCGCCCAATCGCCTGAAGCATCTTTTTGAGAATCTCGATTCTCGCTTCCCGCGATTGCGCCAACGTCGCCTTGATAATCTCCTGACTGATACCGTCAATTTTCAGGTCGAGTTGGATGCCGGTGATGCCGTTTTGTGTACCGGCAATTTTGAAATCCATATCGCCGAAATGGTCTTCGTCTCCCATAATGTCGGTGAGCAACACCCAACGGTCATCTGCTTCTTTGACCAAGCCGACGGAAATTCCCGCCACCGGATTCTTAATCGGCACGCCTGCCGCCATCAAACCGAGCGTCGCACCGCAGACCGATGCCATCGAACTTGAACCATTCGATTCCAAAATATCCGAAATGACTCGTATCGTGTACGGAAACTTGTCCGCTCCCGGAATCACTGGATTAACGCTCCGCTCTGCCAAAGCACCGTGTCCATATTCCCGGCGACCAGGTCCTCGAATAGGCTTGCACTCCCCGACCGAAAAACTAGGGAAATTATAGTCGAGCATAAATTTTTTGGTGTACTCATCGAAGAGTCCATCGACCCGCTGCTCATCGCGGGCGGTTCCCAGTGTAATCGTGATCAACGCTTGCGTTTCCCCACGCTGGAACAGTGCCGAACCGTGAACTCGCGGCAACACGCCAGTGCGACATTCGATTTCCCGAAGTTCTCTCGTTCCGCGTCCATCGGGGCGTGTTCCCGATAGAATTTGGTCGCGCACGATCCGCTCCTCGAGTTCGTGCCACGCAATATCGAATTGATCGACAGTCCACGCTGGCTTTCCTTCCGCAGGCGGGTCAAGCGTAGCGGCTTCGTCATGAGCGGGGGACATATTCCCACCGATACCGGCAACGGTAGGAAAAAACGCACTCTTGGCTTCGTTTTTCAAAGCGGAGCAAGCATCGGCACGATTCAATTTGCCGACGGTCATTTTTGCTGCCCAAAAACCGTCGTAGTATTTTTCTTTCAATGCTTCGTACAGTTTTTCGTAGGCGGGTTCGGCATATTGCATCCGCACCGGATTGACGTTGTTGATTAATTCGAGTTGCAAATCAATGATTTCCCGAATGTAAGAATGCGACGTTGCGAGGGCTTCCAGCATGAGGTCTTCCGGGAACTCGCGGGCAAAGCCTTCGATCATCAGGATATTGTCGCGACTACCGGAAACGATGAGATCGAGTTCGCTTTCTTCGAGTTGTTCGTGACTCGGAAAAGGAACAAAACTGTCGTTCACATAGCCGAGTCGAACGGAGGCAAGCGGACCGTTGAATGGAAGTCCTGAAATGGACACCGCCGCCGCCGAACCGATCATCGACAAAACGTCGGGGTCAACATTTTTATCCGATGCGAAAACGATAGCCTGGACTTGGACTTCGTTGAAAAATCCTTTGGGAAAGAGCGGTCTCATCGGTCTATCCATGAGCCGTGAGGTAAGCACTTCTTTAAGGGTGGGTTTGCTTTCTCTTTTGAGAAATCCGCCGGGAAATTTACCGGCGGCGGCAGTGCGTTCCCGATAATCGCAGGAGAGCGGGAAATAATCGAGCCCCGGTCGGACACCGCCGTGGGTAACAGCACAGAGGACAACCGTGTCGTCATATCCTATGAGGACGCTTCCTGCGGCTTGTTTTGCGAGTTCGCCGGTTTCCATCCAAAGGACACCAGCACCAATTTTCTTTTCGACCCTGATTTTTTGCATAATTGTAGTATTGCGTTCATTGACGCATGTTGAGAATGTGAATTGACATGAGTGGGTGCGATAAAAAGTAAAATGGTGTCCGTCATTACACTACGCTTCATTCCGACTTCTGTCTATTTTGCAAAAGACAGAACGGAGCGCAACAGGATAGCGGCACATTTACGATTTATACCCCGATAACCGTCCGGTGGATTACTTACGGATTCCTAACGCTTGGATGACATCAACGTACCGTTGCGGTTCTCTAGTTTTGAGATAGTCGAGCAATCGTCTTCGTCGGCTGACCATCCTCATGAGTCCCCGCCGACTGGAATGGTCGTACTTATTGGCTTTGAGATGCTCCGTCAAAAGGTTGATTTTCTTGGTCAGGACGGCGATCTGGACTTCCGACGAGCCGGTGTCGCCTTCGGAACGCTTGTATTTTCCGATGAGAGTTTGCTTGTCTTCTTTGGTGAGTAACGTCATGGAGATTCTTGCTCCGTCAGGTTTCTTTATCTTTTTTCCACTTTCAGTTCGGGTGCATTGTACCATGAATCGGGAAAAAGGCAAGCAGGGTATGCCGCCGGTACTCGATTCGAAATCCGCAGTCCGCGATGACCGGGGGCTTGACGTTTTTCCAGCCGACGGTACAATGCACCCTCACTGGTCGGCGGAACCCCCTAATCGGCGGATTCCGAAGATCGGAATTGATATTTGGCAATCAGGCATCAGTCAGCACCCAGCGGAGAAAAACGTGTCGACAATCGGACAGGCTATTATTCGGATTAGGATGGAAGCATTTGACCATGCGGTGCTCGACCAGAGTGCCGCCGAAATCGTCGATACGGCAAAACGTACCGGCTCCGATGTACACGGTCCCATACCCTTGCCCACTCGGATAGAACGTTATACTGTTCTTTCCAGTCCTCACGTCGATAAGAAAGCCCGACAACAGTTCGAAATTCGAACGCACAAGCGGGTAATCGATATCCTCAATTCTACCGCCAAGACGATTGATGCGCTCAATAAACTAAACCTCCCCGCCGGAGTGGATATTAAAATTAAAACGACGGGGAAGAGGTAGGGCATCGTCATTCCCGAGAAGGCGGGAAACTGACGTAAGACGTGAGCATCAACCCACTAGCCCCCCGCCTTCGCGGGGGTGACAGGGTTTACCTAGATAACACACAACCAAAACGAAAGGAAATAATCGTGAAAGCCGTTGCAGGAGCAATTTTGATGGTCGCCTCTGCGAACTGCATTTCGATATTTTCTCTCGGACACTACCAGGAATTCAATGCGCTCATGGCAGCCGTTTTTTTTATATTGGGGCTTTGCTTTTTATTCGCAAAGGACAAGCCCGCACCCTAACCTATAAAAATAAAAATTAAATCAATAGGGCAACGGCCCAACATAATACCATGTCAATCGGATTACTAGGACAAAAAGTCGGATGTACGCAACTTTACACGGAGACCGGTGAGGTCATACCGGTAACGGTGCTTCAAATGGGTCCCTGCAACGTGCTTCAACTGCGGTCGAAGCAGAAAGACGGTTACGAAGCCGTCCAGATCGGTTTCAAGGACAAGGCACGCAGTCGGGCGAAAAAGTCCGAGCGGGGACACGTTGCGGCTATCGAAAGCAAACGCCGAAAGCAACGCACCGCAGCCGGAAAGGAAATCGCTCCCAAGGCGGACTGCGAACCGAAGAAATTCATCAAGGAATTTCGTATTCCCACCGAAGGCTACACCGTCGGACAGGAATTGACCGTCGAAGTGTTCGACGAAGTCGTTTCCGTCGATGTAACGGCAGTCAGTAAGGGTTGCGGCTATTCGGGCGTAATGAAAAAGCACAATTTTCATGGACAACGTGCCACT
>Ga0123353_10017494_pt1 | contig 10542 bp, 3 predicted proteins | sample TergutLab28metaG_3_FD_92763 | JGI IMG/M metagenome (GOLD analysis project Ga0123353, IMG submission 92763) | Labiotermes labralis P3 segment gut microbial communities from Petit-Saut dam, French Guiana - Lab288 P3 | ecosystem: Host-associated > Arthropoda: Insects > Digestive system > Gut ... | reverse complement strand
AAGGCCCCTAGTACAAAAAAAACTTGGAGAGATTCTCTACCTATTGATATGCTCCTTTCTGCCGTGTCTGTCTTGGTTGTTGCGCAGTCGAGTTCGGAAATCCCGGAGGGACTTATGAATAACTCTGTATTTCTGACAGTGTGTCATTGGTAAACTGAACTTAATACACTGCGACATATTATGTAAGAATTTAATACTACATTTCCTCAACTATTCGAGCATTTCCTCGCCTTTTATGACAACAAAATCTCCATTACCGAGTATTCAAGACAGCAATTTTTTAAAATCTTATGGTCACTAATTTAATCAATAAACTCCCCACCTTCTATGGGACTCGAAAGTGTTCACAAGAGCCAGATTCTTTCTAAGGTAATAGTAACTCAGCTACTCAAAAAATTCTAACCTTTACGAAACCCGAAAATTAAATACCGCGATAACGTAAATCACATCCATAATAGGCTGATAGTCGCTCTGCTACTCTGAACTCTGTCTTCTTCTATGGAACTGTAAGTCTCGTTTCTGTATTCACTCCAGCGTGTCACTTTTCCAAAGAACCAAAGAGGACAGACGCTAAGTGAAGTGACGTACCTGCCCTTGGTTGCAGTGATATGTTCTGCGGAGTCGCGTGTCCATCTCATGTCAACATCCTTTGGGCCGGTACACAGGACGATGTGTGAGTTAGACACATACTTCTCCACCATGGGGTCGGATGGCGAGAGATTGATGCCTGGCTGCTTCTGGCTCATAGCACCGCCTGCAATACAGGGGATCAAAATGTCTCAGTGCAGTGGTTCTCAAAACGGGCCATACAGCCTCCCAGTTTGCCACATCAACTTTATTACGGGTCACAGGAGAATAACGGAAAATTAGAGGTCCATAATAATTTTTGAGTGGACCACCGGAACCTCCCTGCACGAACAAAGTATTTTTAAACTTACAATTTCACCAAAGCTTCCCTTCTCCCTTGCATTCCCCCGCACGACAGAAGGAAAAGTTACATTTTATTACGTGTCCAACATCTTATCTGTTTGAATCTGGTTTTAGCTGGATAACTTACTTGCTGTCAAAAGTATGTAAGAGCCTTCATGTTGTGCGGGGAGATGACCCTCTCCTATCTCTGACCACACTGCAACCGACATTAAAAAACTTGCAAGTGTTCATTAGACCCAAGGAACACACTCAAAATAATGACCATTATTATAAGAATATTTTTACTTGTATAAGTTAACAATTTGTTATACCTAAACAAAATATTTAAAAATAATTCAATGTTGTAAATAAGAGCAATATAAATACATTCTAATAATAAATCATCAATGTGGAAACACAGCAACTTACTTTCATAAGTGAGAGCGTCTATGAAGGTGCGGAGCCACACAGATAAATCAAGCTCAGGTGGGGGGCCACGAGCAAAAACTACAGAAACACTGCCTTAGAGCACCACCTGCAGTACCGACCTATTATGATGAATTACAGCGCCAACTCCAATAGGGGTGCCTTAGAGCGCCATTGGCAATACAGACACATCAAGATGGCTCAAAGCGCCACCTTCAGCAGAGGAACATCATGTTGGCGCCACTCTGAGCGGCAGTGAATTCTCCAAAGAGAACACGCCGAATTTTTCCAGAATTTAATTTTCTGAAGTGGCCAAAACGAGAAGCTGCATAAATGCGAATTACCCGCCTGTCTTTCCGCATACAAACATTCGGCAATGACACAAGGTTTTCCGTAAAATTACATGTACAGTGTTACTGAAATATGTCGACACAATCCAACTGTGTTTAGCACAGGACAGCAACAACACACACTTTGTGTTTCTACGCGCTTCTCAAATGTAAACCGCTAAATGAGTTTCCATCACAGATTGTATAGAATAATGAGCCACAAATCATGTACCCAACACAATTTTCCGTACGTCTTAGGGTTTCTGACAGATTTGATTGAACCCGCCAGTATTACCACGGTATGCGGACATACCCCAAATTTTACCTGCTCGTAAGTCTGACAGTATTTGCCTGCATACCGAAGGCCTGCGCGGTGCTGCAACATGCAGCTCTTTAATCGAAATTGAATTATCATAAAAGTGACGACAAACTGAACGTGACATCCGCCAGGCAGTTAGGGAAGCAGTTCCATGCGGGGAAGAGTGACACTAGTACAACATATTAGCTCACTTATATCGTTGTGCTGTTTATACGAGCACCGAAATGTCTCAGGTGTGTCAACTTTTACTTCATATTTTCCATTGCGCAGTCAGAGAACAGAACAAACTAACAGACAGCAGTCACATACAATGACCACTAAATCCTTGGAGTGGATTCCTTCTTGAGAAACTAACAATTCCCCAGTTACTCAAGGAACCCCATCGTATTTCCGGTACCTGAATGTTCGTTACTGATGGTACAGAAACCTGTCACTTGAACGTAACCTAAGCCACATCACTCCGTTCCACGCCTACCTATTCTATTTAAGAAATATTTTAATATTATCCTTCCTTCTATGCTTAGGTTTTCCGAGTGTCCTCCTTCTTCAGATCCCCCCCCCCTCGAAAGCGTTTTCCTCCCCATACGCGCCATACGCCCTACCCATGTCATTCTCCTTCAGTTGATCACCCGTCTAATATTTGGTTTTGTTTGTTTATGGCGCGACAGCCCCCAGCGGGCCACGGCCCCCTCATTCGCGAAGTTTCTAGATCACACACAACGACGCACCAATCAGTAGAACTTCTCTGGACGAGTGATCAGCTCGTCGCAGAGACCTATACCTGACAACACACGACAGTCACAAAAGACACACATCCATGCCCCCGATGGGATTCGAACCCACAGTCTCAGCAGGCGAGCGGCTGCAGACCTACGCCTTAGACCGCGCGGCCGCTGAGACCGGCCTAATATTTGGCGGGGAATATAAATTATGAAACTCGTTAGTATGCTATGATCTAAATCCAGTATAGTATATAAAGGTGCAGTATTCTGAGTGTCAAAGAGATTACTGGCAGAATAGGACAAGCAGACGGTTCACTGAATCAGGATGCAGTATTTCGCGGATCTTATCCAGGGTCTCATGATCGTTAACCTGGATGTCCAGGGAAAACACCTCTAAATTCGCATCTGATTGTTGCGTTGGTAAAGTAACATAACAGAAGAAGGCTTCATAAACAGAAGTTGCGGACTGCGATAAAGGCCGGGAAATTTTTGACTGTGTAATATAACTTGGGAAAAAATTTGGCGTCCACCACAGTTACGATTCAACTTTGATGAATTCCAATTACAGTTTCACTGTCAAAACAAAGGTGACTTCTATATACAAACTTAAAAGTAATAAATAACCCCTGGAAATCTTCAGCGTCACTTTCTACAATACAAACTATTCAAGTGACAAACCAACCCAAACAGTAGGACAATAATTAACATAACGAAGAGACTTAACAACACCCTCAAACAGTTGTATTAAAAAGATATCAGATAAAGATAGATTAGATAAAGATAAAGATAATATATATATATATATAGGGTGAGGCAGAAACTATTAGACGATTAATAACTTGAAAATGAACATTTAAATTGAAAATTAAATCATAACTCGCTAAACAATGGCAAGCAGCATGGAAAAGCATTACATTTTCAAGTCACTTTTTGAAGATAATATCATTCAGGTGAGCTCCATTGGACGCAGAACGCTGAGGACTACGCTGAAATGCAGGTGCCACTCGGCGCACATTTTCCGGTGTTCGTACAGTTCGATGTCGACCAGGAGGCTTCTTGTTGACAATGGATGCGGTAGTCCTGAATTGTGTGACCCAATGCAATACTGTTTGGTGTGTCGGAACCTTTCCATTCCTCCTGATGTCAAAATGTCGTCGAAATGCACGCCACGTTACAGTAGCGGAATCATTGCTTTTAACAAACGTTTCCACAGCAAACGCTCGATGCTCTTCCGACCAACGCTGCACGATGACTGAAGCCTTCAAACCGTTCTACCCAGCGATGTGTGTTTCACCGCGCCACCTACAAAGATGTCGGCATGGCGCTAAATTTAAATCGTCTAATTGTTTCTGCCCCACCGTGTATTGTACATGCACAATATAAACCCGGAACACAAAAATATTCTATCCAACAAAAATCAAAGCTCTCCTCTACTTAAAACCCAATCCCAAACGACAAAAGGAGACCCACAAGTAGAGCAAATTGGCATGAACCACGTCGAACCAGAAGACGACAAAACACAGTGCCAAACATACAAAACAAATTCATGCAGAAGCATGCAGTAACAACTTAGAATTTGAAGGCGGAGGAAAACCAAGACAGCGTGTGTCATTTCGGCCCGTCGCATAATCTTCAGCAGTCACACAGACTTCTAACCAGCCTGTACAATCCCCAGGGACACACAGGCAGGAAAAGACCCAAATGTAGATGGCGAGATCAGTTTTGAAAGCTTCTAAATGTCGGAACAGATTTGCTGCCTGCCGGTCAAAACTTGAGATAGAAGAAGAAGAAGAAGAAGAAGAAGAAGAAGAAGAAGACACGGTATGGCGGTTTGTCTGTGATGCCAATGGAATGTTCCCCTGTTGAAATATATGGAAATGGTGCAGTTTTAATCGTCATTTCCAGGATCTGCACTGGAAAAGATGAAATTCTCTGAGCTTGTGAGCGACAGTAATCTGTACACAGTACACAAATTGCACGACAATGATTAGAAATTTAATACATGAAGCGTCTATGATCCGGGCTGGGGGAAGGGGAAGGGAGGTCCGAGTAGTACGTAATAAGGAACAGTCTTCAAGCAAATATCTCTACACTAAACCCTACTAACACCGAAACAGTATTTTATACAGTGATACCTCGGCTAACGAGTGCTCCTGCTAACGAATTTTTCGGCTAACGAAGATTTTTTTTCGCTGTTTTTCGGACTCGGCTAACGAATGTTTTAGTGGATGCGCGCGCCAACATAAAGCAGCAAACATGAACAGTCGGGCCATTCCAGGAGCTTATCTTTTCCATCTGTATGTGTGTTTCGGCTAACGAATGTTATTCCGGAACGAATTATCTTCATTAGCCGAGGTCTCACTGTATTCGTATTTCCGTGCATCGTAATTCTAGGTTGAAGAAATCCAACAAGAAGCAACAGTATGCATGTATGTATTTACCGCTAAATTACTCTACATGTTTCAGGCGTCCATCGCCCCCATCATCAGGGGTACATAAAACTGTAGTTGCAGCCTCTGGTACAGATCATACTATCTGGGGAGCAAGCTTCGTCAAACGTGACCACGTGGTCACGTTTGACGAAGCTTGCTCCCCAGATAGTATGATCTGTACCAGAGGCTGCAACTACAGTTTTATGTACCCCTGATGATGGGGGCGATGGACGCCTGAAACATGTAGAGTAATTTAGCGGTAAATACATACATGCATACTGTTGCTTCTTGTTGGATTTCTTCAACCTAGAATTACGATGCACGGAAATACGAATACAGTGAGACCTCGGCTAATGAAGATAATTCGTTCCGGAATAACATTCGTTAGCCGAAACACACATACAGATGGAAAAGATAAGCTCCTGGAATGGCCCGACTGTTCATGTTTGCTGCTTTATGTTGGCGCGCGCATCCACTAAAACATTCGTTAGCCGAGTCCGAAAAACAGCGAAAAAAAATCTTCGTTAGCCGAAAAATTCGTTAGCAGGAGCACTCGTTAGCCGAGGTATCACTGTATAAAATACTGTTTCGGTGTTAGTAGGGTTTAGTGTAGAGATATTTGCTTGAAGACTGTTCCTTATTACGTACTACTCGGACCTCCCTTCCCCTTCCCCCAGCCCGGATCATAGACGCTTCATGTATTAAATTTCTAATCATTGTCGTGCAATTTGTGTACTGTGTACAGATTACTGTCGCTCACAAGCTCAGAGAATTTCATCTTTTCCAGTGCAGATCCTGGAAATGACGATTAAAACTGCACCATTTCCATATATTTCAACAGGGGAACATTCCATTGGCATCACAGACAAACCGCCATACCGTGTCTTCTTCTTCTTCTTCTTCTTCTTCTTCTTCTTCTTCTATCTCAAGTTTTGACCGGCAGGCAGCAAATCTGTTCCGACATTTAGAAGCTTTCAAAACTGATCTCGCCATCTACATTTGGGTCTTTTCCTGCCTGTGTGTCCCTGGGGATTGTACAGGCTGGTTAGAAGTCTGTGTGACTGCTGAAGATTATGCGACGGGCCGAAATGACACACGCTGTCTTGGTTTTCCTCCGCCTTCAAATTCTAAGTTGTTACTGCATGCTTCTGCATGAATTTGTTTTGTATGTTTGGCACTGTGTTTTGTCGTCTTCTGGTTCGACGTGGTTCATGCCAATTTGCTCTACTTGTGGGTCTCCTTTTGTCGTTTGGGATTGGGTTTTAAGTAGAGGAGAGCTTTGATTTTTGTTGGATAGAATATTTTTGTGTTCCGGGTTTATATTGTGCATGTACAATACACGGTGGGGCAGAAACAATTAGACGATTTAAATTTAGCGCCATGCCGACATCTTTGTAGGTGGCGCGGTGAAACACACATCGCTGGGTAGAACGGTTTGAAGGCTTCAGTCATCGTGCAGCGTTGGTCGGAAGAGCATCGAGCGTTTGCTGTGGAAACGTTTGTTAAAAGCAATGATTCCGCTACTGTAACGTGGCGTGCATTTCGACGACATTTTGACATCAGGAGGAATGGAAAGGTTCCGACACACCAAACAGTATTGCATTGGGTCACACAATTCAGGACTACCGCATCCATTGTCAACAAGAAGCCTCCTGGTCGACATCGAACTGTACGAACACCGGAAAATGTGCGCCGAGTGGCACCTGCATTTCAGCGTAGTCCTCAGCGTTCTGCGTCCAATGGAGCTCACCTGAATGATATTATCTTCAAAAAGTGACTTGAAAATGTAATGCTTTTCCATGCTGCTTGCCATTGTTTAGCGAGTTATGATTTAATTTTCAATTTAAATGTTCATTTTCAAGTTATTAATCGTCTAATAGTTTCTGCCTCACCCTATATATATATATATATTATCTTTATCTTTATCTAATCTATCTTTATCTGATATCTTTTTAATACAACTGTTTGAGGGTGTTGTTAAGTCTCTTCGTTATGTTAATTATTGTCCTACTGTTTGGGTTGGTTTGTCACTTGAATAGTTTGTATTGTAGAAAGTGACGCTGAAGATTTCCAGGGGTTATTTATTACTTTTAAGTTTGTATATAGAAGTCACCTTTGTTTTGACAGTGAAACTGTAATTGGAATTCATCAAAGTTGAATCGTAACTGTGGTGGACGCCAAATTTTTTCCCAAGTTATATTACACAGTCAAAAATTTCCCGGCCTTTATCGCAGTCCGCAACTTCTGTTTATGAAGCCTTCTTCTGTTATGTTACTTTACCAACGCAACAATCAGATGCGAATTTAGAGGTGTTTTCCCTGGACATCCAGGTTAACGATCATGAGACCCTGGATAAGATCCGCGAAATACTGCATCCTGATTCAGTGAACCGTCTGCTTGTCCTATTCTGCCAGTAATCTCTTTGACACTCAGAATACTGCACCTTTATATACTATACTGGATTTAGATCATAGCATACTAACGAGTTTCATAATTTATATTCCCCGCCAAATATTAGGCCGGTCTCAGCGGCCGCGCGGTCTAAGGCGTAGGTCTGCAGCCGCTCGCCTGCTGAGACTGTGGGTTCGAATCCCATCGGGGGCATGGATGTGTGTCTTTTGTGACTGTCGTGTGTTGTCAGGTATAGGTCTCTGCGACGAGCTGATCACTCGTCCAGAGAAGTTCTACTGATTGGTGCGTCGTTGTGTGTGATCTAGAAACTTCGCGAATGAGGGGGCCGTGGCCCGCTGGGGGCTGTCGCGCCATAAACAAACAAAACCAAATATTAGACGGGTGATCAACTGAAGGAGAATGACATGGGTAGGGCGTATGGCGCGTATGGGGAGGAAAACGCTTTCGAGGGGGGGGGGATCTGAAGAAGGAGGACACTCGGAAAACCTAAGCATAGAAGGAAGGATAATATTAAAATATTTCTTAAATAGAATAGGTAGGCGTGGAACGGAGTGATGTGGCTTAGGTTACGTTCAAGTGACAGGTTTCTGTACCATCAGTAACGAACATTCAGGTACCGGAAATACGATGGGGTTCCTTGAGTAACTGGGGAATTGTTAGTTTCTCAAGAAGGAATCCACTCCAAGGATTTAGTGGTCATTGTATGTGACTGCTGTCTGTTAGTTTGTTCTGTTCTCTGACTGCGCAATGGAAAATATGAAGTAAAAGTTGACACACCTGAGACATTTCGGTGCTCGTATAAACAGCACAACGATATAAGTGAGCTAATATGTTGTACTAGTGTCACTCTTCCCCGCATGGAACTGCTTCCCTAACTGCCTGGCGGATGTCACGTTCAGTTTGTCGTCACTTTTATGATAATTCAATTTCGATTAAAGAGCTGCATGTTGCAGCACCGCGCAGGCCTTCGGTATGCAGGCAAATACTGTCAGACTTACGAGCAGGTAAAATTTGGGGTATGTCCGCATACCGTGGTAATACTGGCGGGTTCAATCAAATCTGTCAGAAACCCTAAGACGTACGGAAAATTGTGTTGGGTACATGATTTGTGGCTCATTATTCTATACAATCTGTGATGGAAACTCATTTAGCGGTTTACATTTGAGAAGCGCGTAGAAACACAAAGTGTGTGTTGTTGCTGTCCTGTGCTAAACACAGTTGGATTGTGTCGACATATTTCAGTAACACTGTACATGTAATTTTACGGAAAACCTTGTGTCATTGCCGAATGTTTGTATGCGGAAAGACAGGCGGGTAATTCGCATTTATGCAGCTTCTCGTTTTGGCCACTTCAGAAAATTAAATTCTGGAAAAATTCGGCGTGTTCTCTTTGGAGAATTCACTGCCGCTCAGAGTGGCGCCAACATGATGTTCCTCTGCTGAAGGTGGCGCTTTGAGCCATCTTGATGTGTCTGTATTGCCAATGGCGCTCTAAGGCACCCCTATTGGAGTTGGCGCTGTAATTCATCATAATAGGTCGGTACTGCAGGTGGTGCTCTAAGGCAGTGTTTCTGTAGTTTTTGCTCGTGGCCCCCCACCTGAGCTTGATTTATCTGTGTGGCTCCGCACCTTCATAGACGCTCTCACTTATGAAAGTAAGTTGCTGTGTTTCCACATTGATGATTTATTATTAGAATGTATTTATATTGCTCTTATTTACAACATTGAATTATTTTTAAATATTTTGTTTAGGTATAACAAATTGTTAACTTATACAAGTAAAAATATTCTTATAATAATGGTCATTATTTTGAGTGTGTTCCTTGGGTCTAATGAACACTTGCAAGTTTTTTAATGTCGGTTGCAGTGTGGTCAGAGATAGGAGAGGGTCATCTCCCCGCACAACATGAAGGCTCTTACATACTTTTGACAGCAAGTAAGTTATCCAGCTAAAACCAGATTCAAACAGATAAGATGTTGGACACGTAATAAAATGTAACTTTTCCTTCTGTCGTGCGGGGGAATGCAAGGGAGAAGGGAAGCTTTGGTGAAATTGTAAGTTTAAAAATACTTTGTTCGTGCAGGGAGGTTCCGGTGGTCCACTCAAAAATTATTATGGACCTCTAATTTTCCGTTATTCTCCTGTGACCCGTAATAAAGTTGATGTGGCAAACTGGGAGGCTGTATGGCCCGTTTTGAGAACCACTGCACTGAGACATTTTGATCCCCTGTATTGCAGGCGGTGCTATGAGCCAGAAGCAGCCAGGCATCAATCTCTCGCCATCCGACCCCATGGTGGAGAAGTATGTGTCTAACTCACACATCGTCCTGTGTACCGGCCCAAAGGATGTTGACATGAGATGGACACGCGACTCCGCAGAACATATCACTGCAACCAAGGGCAGGTACGTCACTTCACTTAGCGTCTGTCCTCTTTGGTTCTTTGGAAAAGTGACACGCTGGAGTGAATACAGAAACGAGACTTACAGTTCCATAGAAGAAGACAGAGTTCAGAGTAGCAGAGCGACTATCAGCCTATTATGGATGTGATTTACGTTATCGCGGTATTTAATTTTCGGGTTTCGTAAAGGTTAGAATTTTTTGAGTAGCTGAGTTACTATTACCTTAGAAAGAATCTGGCTCTTGTGAACACTTTCGAGTCCCATAGAAGGTGGGGAGTTTATTGATTAAATTAGTGACCATAAGATTTTAAAAAATTGCTGTCTTGAATACTCGGTAATGGAGATTTTGTTGTCATAAAAGGCGAGGAAATGCTCGAATAGTTGAGGAAATGTAGTATTAAATTCTTACATAATATGTCGCAGTGTATTAAGTTCAGTTTACCAATGACACACTGTCAGAAATACAGAGTTATTCATAAGTCCCTCCGGGATTTCCGAACTCGACTGCGCAACAACCAAGACAGACACGGCAGAAAGGAGCATATCAATAGGTAGAGAATCTCTCCAAGTTTTTTTTGTACTAGGGGCCTT
>Ga0123353_10017492_pt1 | contig 10543 bp, 5 predicted proteins | sample TergutLab28metaG_3_FD_92763 | JGI IMG/M metagenome (GOLD analysis project Ga0123353, IMG submission 92763) | Labiotermes labralis P3 segment gut microbial communities from Petit-Saut dam, French Guiana - Lab288 P3 | ecosystem: Host-associated > Arthropoda: Insects > Digestive system > Gut ... | reverse complement strand
CACTACTACTCAGAAAATCTGATAGCGCCGGGGATCGAACCCGGAACCTCTGTATCTGTAGCCAGAAACTCTGACCACTAGACAACAGAGGCGGTCACAGTCGTTGAACTACTCGAGAAAATCCACACGTTGTTCGCACGAATAAGGCAATGGACCTTATGGTTTCTCTCTCTCTCTCTCTCTCTCTCACACACACACACACACACAATTAGTTTTAACTGTAGGTTTGATACTATCATTTTATCTACCATAGGGTTCCCGCGCGATTGCTTCCCTCCAGATTTTCATATTAAAATTATTGTAGGTAACTACCCCTCATCTCATGCGTGCTGTACGTCCCGCCCAATTCATCTCCCTTGCTCTTAGTTCCCCAGTAGTATATAGTGTCATGTTAAAACTACGACTACGTATTTTTCTCCAGGCTCGTGTTACACCAGACCTTCATCGTAGTGCGGGCAACTTCGGCAAGATCCGGTCTGCGCGAGGTCAACATAAAATTTAAAGCACATAATGAAGACTAAGTATACTGTAATTATATGCATAATTTCACCAGTGTATTTCTCTATACATTAAGTGCAATAAAATAAGCTGACAGTGAAGGGAAATAATAGGCTAGCGTGTGGCAACTTGTAGTGCAGTTGTACAAAATGAGGTAGTAATGTCAAGTATGTCTCCACAAACAAACAGATCAGAAGTTTTGAAAGTTATTTCGGCCTTTTATCTAGGCTATGCGAGGGAGAAGGTTAAAAGACCTTTCATTCTCTCAAATTTCTCCACGGGCAACATAATACTGTGTCGCGAACAACATGTCAGCGCGCTACAGAATGAGCGGGTATGAGTTCTATTCTGTCTCTTAAATCCCAACGTCTTCCTACTTCCACAGAACAATCAACATTCCAACCACTGGGCGAGTAACCAAGCTGAGCTCATGCACAAATCAAAGGGTAAAATTTGAGCTTCTCAATCAGAACTCTATCCCATGGAATTACTAAAGTGCTATTAACCTAACCACCTCAAAAACTCAGCATTAACTCGGCCCAGCAACTTAACGTAGTTTGAATTCACAGAACCACGGTAAAAAATTATACCAACCAACCCACACAATCAAAGTAAGATAATGCACAGCAAACGGAAAGCAACGTCTGCATCATAGGAAGTAAGAATCATACGACACTGACAACAATGTCTTGGTGCTGATGCCGTCAGACGACACAACAGTGTCTTTATCGATGCCGTCAGATGATATTAACAACAGTATAATAAGTTCTTCAAAAACATAGTGAAAGAAATAATAATAATAATAAGTATAACAGGAATGCTAGAGAGCGGGGGAGTACGCGGTGGCGCAGTTGGTTGAGGCAATGCGCTACAAGTCGGAAGGTCGCGGGGTCGATTCCCGATGTCATTGGAATTTTTCATTGACATAATCCTTCCTGTCGCACTATGGCCCTGGGGTTGACTCAACCTTTAACAGAAATGAGTACCAGGAATACTTCCTGGGGGGTAAAGGCGGCCAGTGCCTAGGACTGACAACCTTGCCACCTTCATGTGCCGAATGTATTGAAATCTGGGAGTCTCAACCTCCTGGAACCCTAAGGGCCTGTCCAGGCCTGTAATGGGATTGCTTTACTTTTTACCTTTTACTAGAAAGCAGGACAGCAGGCTTTATGATTTCTACTCGGAAATCCTTGCCACTTATCCCTTTTCCTTCCAAATATTTCAATTATTGTGCTGGTAACATTGCTTTGAATACGTTCAAAACAATTCAGCTGATCTAAAAGAAAACGGAACCACTAGAAATTAGACGCTTTATTCTTACTCGGTTTGATAAAAAAAACTGTTGCTTTGCTAATATTGCCCATTGGGGTTTTCAACGTTTTTACAACAATATCATTCAATACGCCTGACACGGTAATGAGAAAAGCGTAGCTTCAATTGTGCTTCGGTCTATTGAACAATTCTTACACCACTCAAGGGATCAATGTAATACAAATCTCTGGGAAGAAAAAATTCGCACTACTGAACTGGCAGTAATGCAGTCAATTGACCAGGAAAGGTCTTATTGGCAAAATAACACCGATCAGCCAGTAAGAAAATGAGGTCCAATAATTTGTTCGTGACAGCCCTAACACAAGCGAGATTAATCAATTTCACAGTCCAAACTTCAAGGCTTCAGGGGCTCTTTTAATGTTACCCCCTATTATTTTAATCAAAAAGTAGAGGAATCGTTATCTGACAGGGACAAACGCACTTCCGCATTCCGAAAGTTTCTGCATCTTCTTTGTCAGGAGAATTAGTAGCAGAAATACGATTTATCATTAAAGGGAAAAACGAAGCAAGAATTATTAAACAAAGGAAGGAAGAGAGAAGACGTAAGTGATTGTTATGAATAGTTGGAAGGTATAAACAGAAGCTGCTAAAGGGGTGTGCTGAGACCACAAGGACAGAGATGAAAGCCGACGTGCAAAAAATGTAAATAAGAATTTAGGCTACTGCTACACCGCAGTTTTTTAAAACACTTTGGACATTCACTTCAGTAGTTACGAGTGTTCAATGCTGTCAACGCCGAAAACAAACTCGGTGCCCTTGACGTCCACCTTGATATAAGAAAAAAAAAGCGTTGAATGAAAACATGATTTGCATTTACTGATTCTTCTAAGCCTTCCAAGTCGTTACTACAGCACACGATTAAGAAAAGAAACGGAGATAAAAGACATTCTAACACAGCTTCCATTTTAACCTACGCGTGTGTGTGTTTGTGTATCTGAAAAGAACATTTTGGTCAGAATACGTCAAGAAAGGTGACAACTTCCGAGTTCCAGGCGTACCTCCGTTCTTGGATTATGTATTAACGTACAAACACATGTTATCGAACGTCAGGACGATCATGTGTGACGCATTTTAAAGTAAAACTACGTGGCGTCTCTTGTATGTAGCGTCTATCCCATCATGTCCCTGTATAAGACAAAATAACACAGTCATTGTAACAAGTTTCCAGACCCAGATTCCGAGACATGCAGGAGTGTTAACTGGTGTACTCTCTCTCCGGACAGTGTCACGTGACACTGTTCTGTGAAACTGGTAAATGAGTGCACAACAGGAAATTTATTGACTGTACAACAAACGTATTTGCAGGGCAGACAATGCACCATGTAATTCACTAATTAATTAATGCATTTTTTAGAAGCACACAGTCACTCGACCAGTCAATAAATTCACTTCTCTCAAGAAAATGGAAGTTGTCATCAATTTATTCACAAGAGCCCACAGATGGATCCTATCTTGAGCCAAGAACCCAAGTCACATCCACATAAATCTATTGTGTTTCTGGTACCCATTTTACTGTTACATTCCCATCGCGTCTACATCTCCAAAATGATATCATGTGGGTTTTTCGAAGAACGTTTTTGCATTTCTATTCTTCCAGTGCGTGCTACACGTCCAAGCATTTCATCTTCACTCAACACGACAGTGTCCCCTCTTGAGAAGCTAACAATCGCTCGGGTGGCCAAGAAATTCCTCGCCTCATACTATCCCGAAGGTTCATTACCTTCTTCACATCAGTCCACAACTGAGTTATGTTCTGAATCAGCTAACCCCAAGTTTTTTTATTTATTTTATCACCCCCAGTAATATCTGTGTATATTTCCCTTATTTTGTTCGTGTGCAAGGATACGCTCAAATCCCAGGTTTCAAACGTGTGGTTCTCGAAGTTTAGCAGTGGTGTTTATGGAGATCCAAGCCTTCTGGTATGTGTTGCCGTGTAAAAATATACAAGGCGACACATCTCAGAAGGCTTGAATCTTCATTTTGTTAAATTGCTAGGTCTTCAAGGCGTTTAGTTTCTTGCCCGAACAAAGAGCCCTAAGACCCCTCTTTGGCAGCCGTCTCCTGTTGCCGAATCAACATGCTCGCTGCTACCCTCCGATTCTAGAAGCCACCTTCTTCATCCGCGACGTGAGATGCGCCATGTCATAATGACACTGAGCGTGCTTGTAACATGGTTCACGAAACTGAGTGTCTGTAATTGCCAAATTAGTCCCAAAATGCACTAGGCCCGTGAATCAACTATTCTTTCAGAAAACAGGCTTTGTATTGATTTGAAATAAAACGCCATGTCTGGCACAGAAGTAGGTTGAATGACGGTACTCGTCCTTATCACGGTTTAATGGAATAGCAAAACACTGCCATACTACGAAGTAAAGACGCATGCGTGCATACGCTTTCTCTCGGCACGTAACAAAGATGGGAAATTGGTTTCACCGCTGTCCAAACGAAAGAATGTGCGGTAAGCGAGCATGACCTGAAGAGGGAGGATCTAGCATCTTCCTGTGAGGATTTAAAAGTCACGGAGTGGAATTTAAACGAGGCGCGTGTTCGTCTAATGTCCAAACAGCAGCGAGAGGTGGGATATATGATCATCACTGTTGAAGAAAGCCCCAAAGCGACAAATCTGTTATCATGAAACTGGAAATTTTTTGTGAACTTTCTAATGCAGACAAATTAGGAATTGTGTTATGCCATCTCCAGAACAGGTGTGACTAACAGAGAAACGCCAATGTTGGTACAACATGGTGCCACTGGACCCTGACGGCAGACGTTAAATATTAGCGAGACTTGTCGTGGAAGTTATGAATACGAATTGTTAACACCATATTCAACTGAAATATTTCTTACATCGTCGTACTACTGTCCACCTCGGGTCGTCGATTGCGATGTTCATGTAACTAAGTGCAAGGTGCAGTTGCCGTTGCGAAGCTGGTAGCTGGTCCAATCGTTACAGCCCACTGGTTCAATACCGTCTTCACAAGTCACTGGACCCCATCATCCACGTGAATCCGGCCAAAGATCTAACATCTTACTGTTATTTTTCTAAAACTCGTTTTAATATTATCCTTCTAATTAGGTCTACGAACCAACTTCACAGTTCAGTGGATAACACATAACGAGGGTCTCTCTCTCACATGCGGTGTGTGTGTGTGTGTGTGTGTGTGTGTGTATCGATGATGAGCCGCAAATTAACCACGCGTGAATGACAGTTTTCAAAATGATCATTCTGTACTCCCAATGATCGTTCACGGTCTATACATAGTGCCAACATATAGGATTTACCATTCGATTAAACTGAAACAGATTAACTATTTCAAAATGTTTGGATGCAGCAGATTTTTATAACTGTCCCGTGTTATACAAATTTGGACACAATCTTAATACAACAGCATACATCGATGTTTTAAGGGCGTAATGGTATTATACATTTATCATTTACAATTTGCGCCCTGTGTACAATACAGCTTTCAGTATCGATAATCCCTGAAGATGGCTATGGACAGAAGCCGAAACATATAGGTGTGCTTTCACATTCGGGAGTTGCGCAGTTTGTTGGTAGTGGACTTGTTTACGTTTAAAGCGATTTCTCACTATTATTCAGCTTAAAACGTTCTTAAGGGAATGCAGGCTGTTACTACATTAGAATAACGTTTTGTAGTTAAGGAGTACCTCCTGTTATTCAGTACAAAAATCTAATTGTTTCATTTACGATATCCATCGGTCTGTTTGATTGTGTATATGTCACGTGCCCAGACATAAGAATAAGAACAATGTATTGGTAGTTTTATAAACAACAACAAAGATAAAGTTTTGGAGAAAGAGTAACGAATAGAGTGAAGAAAAAAAAAACAAAGAAAGAAACAAACTTTATCAGGTGTAAACAACACGTGTTATTTCCCTTCCCCCCTCCCATGCATCTTATATATTTTTATATCTAATTAGACGATATTCTGTATACTCTACGACGACCTCTTTTAAGACTAGATACCTCTTTACCTGTTTAATTGGCGTTTCCTCAGGACAGTGAAATTCTGTAAGGCACGGACATGTACGGTGAACGTCAGGTGGCAGGAAACAGGGTTATCCGTTGCATCAAGCAGTTCTACCTGTTTCTTTGTCAGGGGCGACCCGTCTTGTCTGGTTTCCAATGAGGCAAACTCAGAACATAATGTAGGTTATAGCAACGAATCTGGTTTTCATTTTGTAGTGTGTTTTGGAAAGTAAGGTAGTTCCACTGTTTCTAACCTCGGCATTAGGCCGAGGTAAGTCGTCAGTTTCACGCTTCGTCCGCTTCTTGCCCTGGAAAGTATTATCAGAGCCCATGGAATAGGTTAGCTGGGATTCAGTGTCGGCCTGCCGTTTCCAGAAAGAAAAATACCTGTAGCACCTGCCAGAAATCGAAACATGTTTCCTTGCTCGTTCAGTTGCAGTTACAGTTACACATCGACTACACCATCCCGGTTCTTTTGAAATCAAAACGTCTAGCCGAACACTTTCAGTAAGGCGTAACCGAACCGAATTCACTACTCTGTCAACAGAAAATGCAATAATTTCTATGTGTCTACTTTCTGAAACATTTCCCTAGAAGGTGTTCTGTAAAATGTAGTTTAATATAAGCAGGCACAACTGACACACACTCCACATTTCTCTTAAGGGAACAACATTACTTATTCATGAATTCTGTAGTATTAGATTTCTTCGTTGGGAGAAGTGTCCGTTCACAGATCCCCCACAATGTGACACGCAGTGCTGAAAGCTGTACTGGTGTTCTGATATTCGGACGGACGCAAGCTTTTTACGTGAACAAGCTGCATTGCTCACTGCGACAGTAAGAGAAATAGTCTGTACTGTGTGGTTGTAACTAAAACGCACCATCGCATTTCACGTCAGTAACTTTCCTTCTTTCTTTCATTTAGTCTTCCTTCTGCATCGTCATTTAGACTTCACTATTCGACAGATATTTAATTTTAGACATCTGTTCAAAAAACATGAACTTTCTAATTTCATTCATTGCCAATGTTTTCCTTCTATGTCCCTCTCAGTTTTTGTTCCTGAAATGTTTGCATCAAACAACACTACAGCCGATTCAGTCCTGTAATGCTCTGTGTCAATTACTACTGCTGTGATAAGCAACATTTGGTCATCAGTGCGTACCAGATGGCTATGAATCCTTAATTCCGTGACGTTCTGCTACATGCTGTATTTATTACTTTACTGCTTCTTTGTTATAACGGAATGTGCGTATATATAAAATGTAAATACACAGACTTTAGACAGAACAAGACCTAACAAGAACAGAGATTATCCCCAACCAAGGCCTTGGCGCAATCCAATATTAATTGTAATTCATATATATATATATATATATATATATATACATATATATATTCAAATATTTATGTAGCCTGAACCATCATACATATAATGTAACCAACTGGATGCAATAATTTCTCAAATTTATTTTTGGAATAAAACTCTACATGTTTCGGACAGTTCCTCTGTACATCATCAGGAGTTTTTCACTGTACACACAGCATTGGTATATGTCATACAAGTTTGCTGACAGCTCGCGAGCAGGATCAGGACGGAACCTGTAAAGCTGATACAGTTCTTGATTGTATTTTGCTTTCCATTCTCTATCTTGCACTGGATCATACACTTTACGTGATATTTCCCTTTCAAAGGTACACAGTTGTATATCATTTGGCTGTGTTAATGCCCACGTTTCGTGTACATACATCAGAACGTGTTTACAAATGTTGGTTATATCCTGACCGTCACTTCACGGGTACGCAGTCCTGATCAAAAGGGTGTTTGTAATTCGTGAGAACATTTATTTATCTGTCACTGATCCAACATAACGTGCGCAACTGACCGCTTCATTAAAAGAAACATTTCCCCATCCTTTCAGGAAGCACTGCTAGAAATACAAGACTGCGATATGATATAAGCCTACTGGAAGCTCCATATACACACACACACACACACACACAAGGTAAAGTGATCCCGTTACAGGCCCGGTGTGGCACAAAGGGTGGGTAGAGGTATAGCTCTACTCTTCCATGACCGCGGCACTAGAAGGGGGTGAGTGGTCAGCAGCACGCCCCGGCCGCACTTTACCCCCGGGAAAGACCCGGTACCCATTTGACAGGGGACTGGGTGGGCCCCAGGGCCGGTCTGGACGGCGGAAAAGTCTCGTCCCCACCGGCATTCGATCCTGGACCGTCCAGCCCGTAGTCAGTCGCTATACCGACTGAGCTACCCGGCACACACACACACACACACACACACACACATACATATATGTAAACTTACCTTAACTAGTGATCTCATGATGGGGCTGTCCATGAGACCTTTCAGAAAAATGAGATCTGTGTCGTTGGCTCCGACCCTGCCGTTCAGGTCCTCGATGTTCTCTCGCACATGCTGGAAAGCGGCTGTAACAAGAGAGACCAATTACAGCGACCAACAGGGCGGGGGCGTTTGTAGTTGTGACTAAGAATCTGGACAGCCGACGTCAGCCTCGCTTATTTACACAGGATGTGAATCCACAATCTTGGGCGCCTCTGGGTAAGTACGTAAAACCGAGGAAGAGTTTACACGTAATGTACTGTTCTATGGGGACAGAAAAGTAAACACACATTCCGATGTACTGGCTTTGATTTATGTTTCTTAAACCAAAAGAACCCTTTCCAGAGGCCAGATAACAATACGAATTCTACTGTGCAGTTTTCGGTATAAGTCTACCAACAGTTTTGAACAGTCACAACTGATGGTCGTTAAATTTGACATTCAAAAGGGCCGCGCGTCGTGATATAACTTCTATCGTAAAACCAACAAGATACACCAATGTATCAAATTTATTTTGTTTTCGAATGACACTCCACATGTTTCGGACGGTCTTTCCGGCCATCGTCAGGAGCCCAAGACTGTACATACAGCAACAGGCATTTGTCAAACAGATACTGCCGTCTGCTTGCTATCGGGTACCCACTAGCAAGCAGAGAGCAATATCTGTTTGACAAATGCCTGTTGCTGTATGTACAGTCTTGAACTCCTGATGATGGCCGGAAAGACCGTCCGAAACATGTGGAGTGTCATTCCAACACGAAATAAATTTTATACATTGGTGCATCTTGCTGGTTTTAATATAGAAATGATAGTCGTTACTGACAAGCTGATAGTCACTAGTGTAAGAGATATTCGTTGCCTGATAAGGAACCCGCTGATTCAGTACCTTACTCACAACCATCGACGCTGGATCTTATAGTGGGCCAGCTGAAATCAGTCCACACATTTCAATATCGTTTCATCTACTACTAGTTCTCTCACCTACTGTCGTAACATCGAAAAACAAATTACAGTTCAGTTTGTAATGTTACTGTTATAAAGAAGGAGAAAGTCAATTTTTTTTTTAATTTATCGTGAAACAAAATTTGATAAACTGTACTAAATAACTGGTGGCCATTGTGCTCAACAAAATGTTGCGTGTCTGAAAAATCCGACTCAAACGAAAACCCACAAACTTGACATTTCCCTCATAGACAAGGTTTGAAGAACTTAAGCTAAGTGTCTCGGCGAATGTTTGTAATGGCAAACTTGTTGTACCCCAATCTTTGGTTTGTTAGCAAATGCATTTTTTTTGGTCCATTGCCATCACATGTTCTTGTGGACTTCGTGGTCCTCCCTCCTGGGAATGGCAGGAGAGTAACCGACTTCCGAGGTTGGGACGCCCATGAGGCGCAGTTACGTTGTTCCGATGATGTGAGTGGTGATGTAGGAGGATGTAGTGCCAGGAGGATCATTAAGCCTAGATTCTACCAACCTACCCAGACCATGGTCACCGCGGGAATCCTCCCCTTCAGGGAATATTCCCACGGTATAGCTGGGAATCGAACCCGGGACCTCATGATTAGTAGTCAGAGACTCTGAGCACTAGACCTCGAGGCTGGTCGACAAATAAAATTGTATACTCCTGCAATTACAGAAGCACTTCACACATACATGATTAGGTATTTCTAAGTCATATACCTTCAAACAATACAACACTAAATATATGGAGCAAGCGGTTTGTCGCCGGTTTCTCACCACGAAGTTGATAGTTGAAAGGGTGAATATGAATAACTGGTGGAGTGAACGGAAAGGGGGAAAGCGAAACGACTTGGAGAAAATACTGCGCGTACCATGCATGGCGTAAAATTCAACATATAAAACCAACTTTTCATGCACTGGAATATAAACCTGACATATACACAAAATCTCATACTTCCTGATGATGGCACCCATGGTTTGCCTATACATGCAGGAGGAGATTTTGTTTATCTGTTGTGTATACATTCCAGTACATGTAAGTTTGATTTTATAGGTTGATACTGGGTAAGAGAGCCTGTCTCGGTGCCATGTTACCCACCACAAATCCCACATTGGTCTAGTTGTGAGCCTGGGCCTCCGAGATGACAGGTGACCTGGTCCCTCCGACAGTACAGTACAGTCAGTTCTGCTATAACGCGATAATCACGTTCTTGTGAGACCTTGAATTATAGGAAGTCACATGATAAATTATTATTTTATTAAGGTAAAGGTAAAAAACGTAAAACAATCCCATTACAGGACTGGACATAAACTGAGGGTTCCAGGATGTTGAGGTTCCCAGATTTCAAGACAGTCGGCACACGAAAGTAGTAAGGTTATGAGCCCTACACACCGGCCGGCT